>Ga0307517_10008880_pt1 | contig 14354 bp, 9 predicted proteins | sample 23_EM_MG_FD_194515 | JGI IMG/M metagenome (GOLD analysis project Ga0307517, IMG submission 194515) | Populus trichocarpa ectomycorrhiza microbial communities from riparian zone in the Pacific Northwest, United States - 23_EM | ecosystem: Host-associated > Plants > Roots > Unclassified | place... | reverse complement strand
GAAAAGGAATACTAACATGTAAAGAAAGCATTTACAACATAATAAGTGTTCTTAAACATTTCAAAAGGATTAATTACAAGATAACTAAGATACTACATTTTAAGCTGAACTTTTATAAAAATACATCAAGGTTTACACAAAAGTATACTACATAAACGCGTTAATTCCCTTTTGTTTAAGTTAAATATTTACATAAGCTTGACAAAGTAGAGTCCTAAACTAATGATCTCCCTGGATATTTGATGGACATGATACATCAATAAACATACCATTATGTTGATAAATATATATATATATGCTCATGTAATGTATACGAATGAAGTATTAATTTTCTATCGGATCCATAAGAATTTTAACAGAGAACTTATATATATTGCTTGTAAATCTTTTAAACCCAATTAACACTCATTTGCATATTCTTAATTTGGATACTCTTATTTACTTGCGTGAACTGGGTGACCTTGGAAAGTCTAATCTTGAAATTCATTTCCCAGCAATCCTATCACGGATGCCATTAGCCGAAGCAAATCTTGTAAATCATCTCCCGACATTCCTATCACAGATGCCATTAGCCGAAGCTAATCTTGTAATTCATCTCCCGGCAATCCTATCACGGATGCCATTAGCCGAAGCTAATCTTGTAAATCCGCTAGGCTTTGTTTACTTTGAACACAATATTTATTATAATTACATTCACCAGAAGAATTTTAAATTGTATAAGTGAAAATAGAAGGGAAAATCACGCACCTGCTTTGCCTGTCTCGCGACCTCCCCTAACAGAAGATCCAATCCTAGTTGCTCCTCCTGAATCACGAGGAAGTTTTTGGTTATGATTCCTTCAAGCTGATATTATAGAGAATTCATATTCATCCATTACTCATATGTTACTTTCTATGCATGTTCATTTCCTCATAATAATATACATACATATATCATGTATATTTTCAGAGTTAGTATCTCAATGTGCAAGTGTTCGTATGACTCAATTCTTTTATATTCTTATATATAGTATTCAGGTGAAAGTCTACTGTTACTGTCTAACTTTGAACTGTTATATTTAACTTGTAGTGTGGATGTAAAAAGAAAAAGAAAAAAAAAGAAAAAAATATAGTGAAAGTGAATGTGTTTGTATTTTTTTTATGATAAAATCGCAAAGGATAAAGAAGAATTTAATATTTTGATTTGCTCACGGTCAAGAATTATAAACTTACACGTAAGTCGTATTTCTAATATCCGATGAGAAGACAAAATTTTTAAAATTTCTTTAACATATCAAAGCCACGAAGCAGCTTAACTCAGGTAGGGTGCGTTAGGGGTGCTAATACCTTCCTTAACCACAACCAGTCCCTTACCCATGAATCTCTGACAAGACCAGTACACCCAGGTTTCCTAGTAGCCCTCAATTAAATACTAGGTGGCGACTCCCAAAGAACCAATCAAATCAACAAAATGGAAAATCGCCAAAAAGACGCCGCGCGGGTGACGTGCGATAAAAAATTATATCGCTGAGACACTGAAAATTATCAATGAAAACTAATTCATTTCTTTTCCTTAAGTTCACCTGTATAGTCAATACCATGTTGTCCTCCTAAGAATCACACTTCAATCTAGTTTTGGACATAGACCACAACCAAATTCACTTTCAAAGTTTATGAAGCAAAGGCAACACGTAAAGTTTCTATCCCATTAGAATGTCATACATTCATCACAATTGATAAAGAGAACATATTAATCACCACTATCTTCTTAAAGGTCTTTTTTTCTTCTAAGGAGGCCGAAGCCTATGTCACTTCCCTATCAAGCATACTTTGAGTTCTTTATGTGATATTATCAATTCTCATTCATTATGGCATGGTATAAGGTGTTCTAGGCATTCTAACTTACTAAGTATTATCTAGCATGTTCAAGAACAAGAATCATATTCTTTTCCATAATCTCATCAAGTTCATCACAATGTTGTCAAGTAATGCACAATTAAGTTCCAACATGTACATTTTCAAGGGTTCTTCTATCGAAGCTTCCATGGCCTAAACATAACATTGACATCAATTGTTCACTCCATCATTCTCAATTGTATCATTCCAATTCATCGAACACAAGTTAGTAACAATTTCACATTACACATGAGTCCCATTTCCACCATATATTTTATTTCTCTAAGGGTGTTCATCATATAAAAGTTTTTTTCAATGTTCTTCCTTTTGGCTGACCATTGTAGTCCTTTCCTTCTAGTTTACTCATGCAATTTATCATTTGTATCACAAGTATGTTTATGTTATCATGCAATGACCACACATCCATCTTTTAGGTTCATAATCAAACAAGTTCTTCAATTCAATATGCAAAATCAAGACATTAGTATAGGTACAAAATTCTGTTTTAGCTCAAACATATTCCTAAGTGTTTTTCAATGTCACCATTAACACATTTTGTCATCTCATTCCATTCTCCTTTCATCCCTCAACAGGCCGACCTCTAGTTAGGGTTTGTTCTTCAGCATGCATTAATTTCTTTTATTATACATTATGAAATGACATCCTTCTTATCACCTTTTTTTCCCAATCTTTCCATTTGATCCTTCTAAATTGGAAGTGTAAGAGTCCTAGGTCATTTAATTGAAGTTTCCTTCTCATCTAGTTTCAAGATCTTAAAATAACAAGTAGGAGGTTCTGATTACTCTTACAACACGGTTTTTAGACAAGATTTGGGGGAGGTTTTGGGTGGTTTTCCTGTTCTCCCTCTTGATTTTTCCCTCTTTCTATTGTTCCAGTCGGCCCTCTACCCTCTTCCTCTCTCCCTATTTTTTGATATTTTTCCCTCTCCAACTCTCTTCTCACTCAAGTGTTCAAGGGGGTGGCATGCAATAGGTGATTTTGAATTTCTGATTTTTTTTTATTTTTTAATATGTATTTTTACAAAACAACTTTGGGGGATCCAAAATTGAGTTATAACAATTCTTTTAAGATAAACAGAGACTCTTGCAATTTCCTTCCAATGATTCGTTTTCGGCTTGTTTGTATATCGTGATAACTTGCATATAGCAAAAGCTATAATTGGTCTTGTATAATACATTACATACATCAGACTTCCAATGGTTCTAAAAATGGTAGAGCCACAGGTCAGTAGAGCAGGTGTATCGTTTTCATTGCAGGCATAGCAGTTGTATGGCTTTTCTAGCTGCTTTCTATATAATATCGTATAGGAGGAGGACGTTTTATAGCTATAGAGCAGTTATATGACTTTCATAGCGTTTAGTAGTTGTAGGGATAGGTAGCTACAAGTAGTGCTGGAAGAGAAAACTACCAAAAAGAGAAGCAGTATACGCGACGGTCTAAGCCTTACATAGTTGTCTAGTATATTTTAGTTGTGCTACTGTTTTATCATAATTATCATTTAACTTCACACTAGAGTCAAATGGGGGGTATTGACCTCCTTTATATTGAGATGCTTAAACTTATCAGGTATTTTCTCAATATCATGTTATTGATTAAATGCATAACCACTACTATGTTTTTTAACTTTAATATCTAAAATTGTATCCAATTCACCAAGATCTTTCATTTTAAAAATAGAAGAGAGATACCTTTTGGTTTCAACTATTGCAATCATGTTGGTGCTAAAGGTTAACATGTCATCTTTATAAAGACAAATAATCACACTAAAGTCTTTTGTAAATTTCGAATACATATATTGATTGGCACCATTGTAATGAAAACCATTTAATAAAATTGCTTTGACAAACTTCTTATGCCATTGTTTCGGAGCTTGCTTTAAACCATATAAAGACTTTACCAATTTACAAAAAAAATTCTCATTTTTAGGAAGTATAAAACCCCCAGGTTTGTCCAAATAAACTTCTTCCTTTAAATATCCATTTAAGAAAGTTTTCTTAAAGTCATTTTGATGAACATAAAAGTTATAAATTGATGCTAAAAAAAATAAAACTCTAATGGATGTAATTTTTGCCACTAGAAAATAAATGTGAAATAATCAACACCTTTATTTTGAGTAAAACCTTTGTTAACTAATCTTGCTTTAAAGGTTTGGTAGAACCACTAGTATTGTATTTTCTTTCAAATACCCACTTACATCCTACTGTCTTAAAGCCTAAAGGGAAATCTATTAGGACCTAAGTATTGTTAGACAATATTGAATCCATTTCATCATTTATTGTTTCTTTTCAAAAAACATCCCTAGAAGACATAACTAGCTTCACAGAATGTCCTTGGATAATCTTTTACATTTAGGGTCTTAGGTGTTCTTTTCAATATTGTGTTTCTACCACGTTCTACTAAAAATGCAATTGAATAAGTAGAAATGAAATATGTATCTAGGTGTTTTTTATATCTAATGTTTTGACTCCTTCTAGGTTCACTTGAACCTATTACTTTTGGGTTTTTATATTTTTTACTTAAAGTTGAGCTAGGAGTCATTGTTGTTAGATTTGGTTCTTGCACTTTTGAATCACTTATGAATTTATTAAAAATAAATTCAACATATACAAATTCAACTATCACATTAGTTTTTAAATCCAAAAGCCTATAAGCTTTTAAATTTTGTTCATAACCAACACAAACACTCTTAAAACCTCTAGGTTTTAATTTTGTTTTATGAGGAGTAGAAACTTTATAAAAAGCTACACACCCTCACACTCTAAAATAATTTAGATTTGGTTTTTTTTATCATTCCATATGTAACGCCTGACGATTTCGTAAGCATTTAAAATTAATTTCCTACAATTTGGTATGTAAAATATGTTTTTTTTTAAATTTATTTTACACTGTAACGAAATTTCTACCGAAATTTCAACAGAGTCTCCCCTATATCGGGAGGTCTTATCAACAACTCATCTTGTATATATCTCATGTTTCATTCCATCATCAACGTATATCCATATTGCATTGCGACCACAATTATTATTAATCATAATATTTTGTAAATCCAGGGATTCATTTTGAACATATAATTTACAACACAAACTAATAGTAATAAACTTGATTAATAACATTAATATTACAAGCATAAATTCTGAAGGTCTCTATGATTAAGATAAAGGAACACTAACATGGTTCCTGTCATATAATTATCTAAAGAAAATACAACAACATCCATTTCATCCCAGATACACATAGAAGAAATAAGGATTTTAACCCTAAGCCATACAAAAGGATTGGAAATACTAATTCCTTAATTCATACAAAAGAACTAGACACCTAGGACACTACTCCTAACAGGAATGAGAAAGACCTGCAACATCAAAATAAGAGAATAATTATATTAAATAAATAAAATACAACCAGATAATGGAGGGTCACCATTACGTGTAACTACACATATGTGTACTGACTCGATAGGGCATAATCATAGTTGATCCGAAAAAGAAGATCCTTTACTACATCTAACGCCTATGCTTCCACAACCTACTTATGGTTTTCTTTTCGATTATCATACATTAACTTTTGTCTTATTTACCCTTTTTCTTATCTGCCCCAAATTCTGAGGCAATCGCTGCCGACACTAATAACTCCTATTAGTGTCATTAGTCACCCTTACCCGGATAGACTAATCAATTCCTTAGCAATGCCGGCACCAATTTAATCGATCGATGACATTGAGCTATTTCCAATCCGAAATAGTCAATCAATTGCTCTCCATCACTTGGAGATGTTTCCGGAAATGCCGATGCCAAGTTCTCTTGACACCATTAACTTCCTCCTCAGGAAGTTAATCAAGTTATAATGGGTTTGCCGATACAAACATTATTTGTCAGTATCATTAACTATTCGTGAAACGAATAGTTAATCAAGTTCAATATTCATTATATTTTCGTCAAGGTCATGCCGTTGTTAACAATATTTGTTAACATCATTAGCCGCCCCTATTCGAGGTCGGCTAATCAAGTCCATAGGCGGTCGTTTTCTTTTTTCTTTTTTTTTATATATATATACATAATATCGACCCATATCCAAACTCCGAATCCTGGAGTCTACGACCAAAATTCAGATTTCAAATCCATGTTCGTTTCACCATATCGTTCCTTTCTTTAGTCATGTCGCACGTCACCCACGCAGCATCGGCTTGGCAATTGTTAAATGTTTGTGACACGACCAAAAGATTGATGTCTTCTCCCAAGTGTAGGAGTGTCGAAGTAATAAATAACCCGGCAAGACTGGGGTCGAACCACAGAGAGGTTAATTGTATAAATTATAAACAACAATAATACAATAGCAATTGTAACAATAATAACAATAACAATAACAATAACAATAATAACGATGATGAAGAAGAAGAAGTTGATGAGAACTTTGAGATGGAAGATTAACATAAGGATTAAACAATGATAACAACAAATGTCAAGGTTAGAGGATCCACTAATGGTATTTCAAACAAGTATAGTATAAACTCTTTTTATTCAATTGGAAACCACACATAAAGGAGGTTCCAATCAGATTATAAATTGTTAACATGATTACATTAGTTATCTTATTCGAATAATGCTAATACTTGTAAATGTTGTCAGACATTCATGATTATAACTTGTGTTAACAATAAATCAAGTTCCTTTCATAGCTCAGGTGTCAGTTATACCATACAGTATGGGCTATGAAAGTGCCAAGTATTTATTGTACCAAGTGTTATACAACATAAATCTAGATTAACCATTTAACAAGCAAAGTATTAAGAGTGAACAAGATAACAAATATAAAGCATGTTAGTATCCAACATTAAGGTCCATGCTGAGTTTATATTATACTTATTCTTACACCATTAGTGTACCCTTTTCACCTTGACATGATTAACTTAGCTAAACATAATGAAAGAAAGAAACATAAATAAACAAGATAAGAACATAAATGAGAAAGAAGTTAACTAAGTAAAGAAAAGGAAATGAAAGGCATAAACAAGAGATTGATATAAACAAAACTTAAGTATTATAAAAGAGAGAGCAAGAGCATGATCTTGATCTGAACACCAAGATGCCTAAATACATGGCAAATGCCTCCTTTTATAGACCAAAATTCGGAACAATTGATTTGTTGACTAATTGATGAATGAGTGGCCACATCTTGACTTGGTGACAATTTTTATATTCTTGTCTGCCAAAAACGTCATTGATAACGTCATAATTTGAACAGACTTAAATCATGAAAGTTCTAGGAAATTGTCTCATCTTTCTAGGGTAAAAATTTAAGATCATTTGGACTTCTAGAACTCGAGATATGGGCTGAACACTGAACAGTGTCTGGGCTGCAGGACAGATTCGGACTTCTTCGTTGTTGCTACTAGTTGGACTTGAAAACGACCTTTTTTAATCTTGGGCTCCTCATGAAAGTTGTAGGCCTATGTCTTACCTTTCCATCCATATAAAGTACGTAGACCTAAATCCGAGATCTACAGCTCTAGATATGATCCGATTACCGAACACTGTTCCAGTTTGGACTGCACCAACATCTCTTTTCTAAGTTTGGCCATCTCTTTGTCCTTTCAATTTCAGTACTTCAACTCATCAATCAATTCTTTCATTTATGTGATAAGCCTGCATTTAAGATGAACATTTACCATAAATTAAAGGTATCTTATATTATTAGATTTGTTATTATAAAACATGCTTTAATTAAGGAGTTATTGATACTTCAAGTGCAAAATGATGATATAAAACCTTGATAAAAATGCACTTTTAAGTACAAATCAATTTGCTTTGATTCGTTGGGAGTCGCCACCTAGTATTTAATTGAGGGTTACTAGGAAACCCGGATGTACTGGTCTTGTCAGAGTTTCACAGGTAAGGGACTTGTTGTGATTAGGAAGGTATTAGCACCCCTAACGCACCCTACCTGAGGTAAACTGCTTCGTGGACTTGATGTGTTAAAGAAGTTTTAAAAATTCTGTTCTTTCATCGAATTTTAGAAATACGACTTACGTGTAAGTTCATAATTCTTTATCCGTGAGCAAATCAAAATATTAAATTCTTCTTTACTCTTTGCAATTTTATCATAAAAATAATAATATTAAAAATAAAAAAACATACATAAAACAAATACAAACACACATTCACTTTACTGTATTTTCCTTTTTTCCTTTCCTTTTCCTTTTCTTTTCTTTTTCCTTTTTTTTTACATCCACAATACAAAATATAAATTTAAAACAACTAAACAAAAATTCCATTAACAATTTAAAATTTACAAAATAGTCCCTAAAACTCCAGAAATTGCAGGGAAGGCCTTCTGCAACCACAGGAACAGTGGCGATGCATCTCCGCAGACAGCCCCAAACAACTGGTGGATTCGGCTCGACTCTGTCTCCTCTTCCCTTCTGCACTGGCAGTGAGATTAACGTCACCTACAAAGAAGACAAAAACGCAAGCAAAGTCTCGGTTCTTCCCTCTCTTTTTAGATCTGCTCTCTTCTGGTTTCTCTCTCTCTCTCTCTCGGTTCATTGTTCTTTGCTGGTTGCAGGTCCGGCCGTTGATTCTCGGTCGGAGATGAGGCCGCTTCTGTGGGCGCCGCTGGAGGAAGAAAGACTGTTGTTGGCCGGTAAGGGAGACCGTGGGTCTAAGGAGACGGGGAACGACCCTGCCCGTTCTCTGATCGGGGGAGATGAGGTTGTTTGTTGAGGGCGAGGTTGTTCTGTGTTGAGAGGGAAGAACCACGGCCTTTTGTTGGCTGGGAGAAAGGAGCCTGGTGAGGGGCTGCAGACCTGAGGTCCGGTGAGATGAGGGAGGGAGATCAGCGGTGGCTGGTTCTCTGGGGGCTAGGAATGGAGCGGCCGAGAGAGGGGAAGGTTGGCGCGTGTGGGTCTGGGAGATGGACGTGTTCGGTTGCTGTGGGGAAGGAAATGGGTGTGGAAAAAAAAAGAATCTCAAAGCAGGGGAGAGTGGCGATGGAGAGGCTGGTGGAGAAGGGAAAGTCAGTCCTGTGGCCGGCTGGAAAAATCAAAACCCGGGGGGGTCTGTTTGGTTTGTCTTTGGCAAAAATATGGTGCTGGCTGAGAGGTTGTGTGCAGGGAGGATGAGGCCGTGGCTGGGTGTCTGTGGCCAGTAGCTAGTGGAGATGGATGGAGGAGAAGAAACCCACCGGGTCCAAGCTTGGGTGGGGCGGCGGCAGCTTGGAGAAAAGATCGATTTAGGTTTCCCTTTTTTTTTTACTCTCCAAACTGCCCCCCTCCACTTTGTAAATTTCCTCCTCCCCTTTTTTTGGTAATTTTGACTTATATTTATAGGTGAAATGTTGCTTGGTTCTCAAAATTGGTCCCTCAACTTTCTTTTTTTTTTGCAAAATTTTGATTTTTTTTGTTTTTTTCTTGTATTTTTTTGAAAACGAGCAATATCAACGTCGACTCAATGAGGAAAATCAAGGATTTTAAAAATGACGCGTGAAAAATCAAACGCGTTCAAAAGACCTTTAAAAAATTAAATTCTTTTGAGACAATGCTGAAAATGTTAAAAACGATGCAAATATATTAAAAACATATTTTTTTGGATTTTCGCTGTTTTTCACTATTTTTGGATTTTTCTGAAAATTTTATCAAAAAGGTGGGTCAAAAATTGGGTAACAACAAGTCATATTCACCGGGTGGACATATTAATATAATAATAATATTTCTCGTGCGTGTAGGCAACATTCACATAGAATTAGTATTTGTTTCCCTGGCCGTAGGCAACATTCACATTGTAATAACATTTCTTGCTCATTGGCAACGTTCACACAATAATAATATTTCCCCTACTTGTTGGTAACTTTCACGCAACAATATTTGTACTGCCCGTAGGCAATGTTCACATAGCAATATTTCTCATGATACACAGTAGTACAAAATACACATAATGTCTATCATATAACTAGCATTACAAGAATTTAAACAATTTAAAGAAGCAAGGGGCTAACCATTACCTTGAACTCCTGTTGTACTTGCACATGAGAAGTCGGATCCCACTCTGTATGCTTCTCCTACATTCCAGTAGAACATCCTGAATCAGTACTCGGACCCCTTTCTGATTCATTCATCATATCTATTATTTCACATGCCCAATTAGTTTTGAAAACAAGTTCATGAATAAGCTATTTTTAGTCATCACTTTAATTCATTAAATCAGCATCCATTCTCACTAATATTAAATGTCCGGCCAACTCTTTCTTCTACCTTGGCCGAATATAGGCCTTATTTCTACAATAAATCCTTTTGTGTTTATATTCAAGATAACATTATCAATTCTCATCTATATTGGCATGATATAATATGTTCCACATATTTCAAGTCAAACAGTATTACCACACATATTACATGTTCATCAAAATGATCAAAATTATTATTATTATTATTATTATTTTGCTATAAACTATTCATTAAGCACAACAACCAGATGAAAGAACTTTCTTCCTTAATATGGCTACTTGCTAACAATTCTTGATCAAAACTTCCTAAACACTCATGTTAAATTTTCTTTTATTCAATACCAAGCATTGCTGAGCATGTCAAATGCCTTAAACCATAACCCTTCCCATGTTGTTTTCTTTTTGCCGAACATGCTTAAGTGAATTATAATGAATTTTCTTCAATTCCTTTCATTATCCACTCTAAGCAACATTACCTCACCTAAACATTTTCATATGTATATGATCATTAATAATTGTCTATCTAGAGATGTTCACATTACGCATATAATTTTATTTGTGCCTCTTGCACATTTTCTTCTTTCAAACTAATATATATACCCACAAGTATATTCTCATGGTTTCTTACTCTTTTCATTGAACAATGTACATTAAGATGATATCAATACTTCCTTTAAAATATTATCACTAAATGTTTATTTCTATTCTTCATACAAGGTTATTCCAAGCAGTCATTTCTATTTTTCAAGCAACATTCACCAACCAGAATTTCTCCCTTGAATTTCTTCTCTTGGCCGAAACTTGTGCTCCATGTCCTCATTAGTTCATTCATTTAAATCACATCATTTTCTTCATTTGCAATATATGTTATCATATATAAAACATATACCAATCTCTCAAACAAGAAATTATAAGGGATTCAACATTTATTCATACAATTTCTAAGAACATCAACACTTTTAACTTCTATTCCAGCCCTGTTTTCCTTAAATATTTGTTCAAGATCATGAATCATTGAAATATATCTTCAATTTTCTCCTCCCCCCTTCAAGTCCCCTTATGGCTGGCCCTAATCTAGGGTTTTCTCCTTAGTTTACATCAAGTTTTTCTTACTATACATTCTTTGAAATTTGTTCTTTCCTTTAAAAAAATTCTTGTTCACAATATTAGTTTTCAAAACATTAATATGCACAAAAATCCTAAGTTTTCATTTGGGTTGTTCACCCTTTTCAACAAAGCTCACTCAAGACAACAATGGAGACTGATGGGTTGTTCTTACCATATGAATTAAGCAAGGATTAAGGATGATTTTTGACAACTCTATACGTGTTCTTCTTGTTCTCTTTCTAGGTTGATTCTTCTCCCCCCTCTTTCTGCCTTTAGCCGTGAATCTCTCTCTCTCTACATCTCTATTTTGTGGCCTTTCTCCTCACTTTCACTCTTCATTCACTCTAGCATCATATGGATGAAATGCAAGAGAACACTTTGCTGGAAATTTTGTAAGAGAGAGGGCTGCTAGGGGCTGTCTTGGCCAGCAGTAATGAGAGAGGTAAAGTCACCCTCTTTTCTCCTAACTACTTATACTCCCTCATAAATGAAGTTAGGTCTTGTTTGGTTTGGTTCCATTTTTTTTTCAAGGCTGGTTATCACATTCATTTTGTTGATAACCGGGTCAAATCTTCCCTTACATGCTCTTCTCCAAAACTCACTCATTTCACTCTTATTATTATTTTACTCTTTCTTATATATATTATTCACACTTATTGAATGTTACCAAGTTGTTATTGGGTGAAACTTTTAAATGGGTTTCATGTCGGGTTTTATAAAAGAAAACTTCATCCCTTGAAACTCGTCTTCATTCTCGCTAATATTATAAATTTTAATCCAAAATTTGTAATGTTCATTACAACTTCCACCATACTTTTAAATTTATTTATGGAGTTTATTCTCTCCCTTACCCATTGTATTTATTATTATTTCTACTATTTATTCATTTCTTTTCATATTGAGTCTCCATTACTCATCGGGGTCTTTTCTTTTATTTTCTTTTTTTTACGATCCTATGCGGGGGTTTACACCATACTTCATAAGAAGAAACATTTAATTTCTTAGAAGTTATTCTATTATGAATGTGACATGCAGTAAGCAAAGCTTCACCCCAAAAAATTATTTGGTAACTTAGCATTCAAAAGCATGACATTGACCATATCCATTAATATCCTATTTTTCTTTTCACTATGTTGTGGTGTATAAGGTGTGATCATTTGATGAATTATTTTGTTTTCCTCATACAATGTAGAAAACTCCCTAGAAAAGTATTCATCACCTCTATCACTTTTAAGATTTTTCATTTTCATTTCCTTTTGATTTTCTTTCATTTTCTTGAATTCTTTAAATTTCTCAAAGGCTTAGTCTTTAGTTCTTAACAAGTACACATAGATAAAATGAGAATAATCATTAATGAAAGTTATGAAATATCTTTTCCCACCCTTTGTTAACATACCAATTATTTCACATATATTAGAATGCACTAACTCAAGTAATTGAGAATTTCTTTCAACCTTAGAAAATAGACTTTTAGTTATCTTTACTTGAATACATACTTTACATTTATCATTATCATCATAGGCTTTCAAATATCTATAATTTAGATGACCTAATCTAGCATGATAAAGAGAAGAAGTAGATTCAACCATATAAGCAAAAACAACATTGATTTCATTAATACTGAACCTAAATATGCCATTATAAGAATAACATTTTCCCACAAAGAAAAAACAACATTGATTCATTAATATTGAACCTAAATATATACCATGTCAAAGAATTATCTCAACCCTATAGCTTAAACTGTTAGGTAAGGATCCAAGATATTATTTATATTATTCTCTAACACCATTTTTTTGCACTTTTAGATTTATTTAAAGTTTTAGTAACTAAATTCACTTTAGAGTTTATCGTTAGCAATTCATGCATACGAGATTAAACCTTAATTTGCAAGTGTGTTTGAAATTGTTCATGTCGCACCCTCGCGGCGGAGCGCGGCGATCCTCGATGGATTTCGGGGTTGTTTTTTATTTATATGAATAAAGGAGTCGCCACCTAGTATTATGGTCACTAGGAAACCTAACTAGTCTTTCAGAGATTCTAAGGCAAGGGACTGGTTGCGTAAAGGGAAGGTGTTAGCACCCCTAGTATGCCCTACCTAAGGTAAGCTGCTTGGTGTTTGGTTTGTCTTATAATTGCTATGGTGTTGGTGTTTTCTAATCCCATCAGTTTTTCTCGATTTGATTCTAACTAAATTTATTAAGATAGAAATCCAAGGAGATTCCATGTCCTTTACAAGCTCATTTTTCCCTTGGTATTTCAAGAGTTTGCGACTCGTAAATCGCAAGGAGGAGGGACAAAATTTAGAAATCTAGGGTGCTTTAAAAAAACCTATTTTTTTTTGTCTTAGTGTTTTATACTCTCACGGCTCGTAAACCGTGGAGTAAAAAATTGAAATGTCCTCGATTATAATCAAGGCTTCTTTCAAAGATGTGTGCGGATTTATTATTCCTAGAAAATTATTTTGGATATTTACCACTCCGGGTCTCTTTATCCAAATATTAACAGTGAATAATAACAAATTATTCCTAATAATATTTTGAATATTCGTCCTTTAAGGATTTTTTTATCCAAACATTAACGGTGAATAATAGATGAATTCCCCCCAAAATAAGATTTTTATATTTTTTGGAATATTGGCCAATACCCTTTGGAGTTTTACAAACATGTTGTAAAATCCAGAAATGTAAGAAAATAATTTTTGTGTTTAAGAAATCCATGCGAAAACACATTTTCAAAACTTCAAATATTTTTTTTTTAGAGGAAATTAAAAAAGATGTTAGGATATTGGCCGTATGCAACACACAAAAAACTTCTTTTTTTTACAACAAACACTCCAGTGCTTAAGCATAAATGATAAACCAGTGCACACTTTTTATAACAAACAAACTCCACTGCTATAAATGATAAACCATGCTTGTACAGGGATGATGCATTCACACACAAAGACATTATTCAAGAGGGAAAAAAACATTTAAAGAAGACCCGGCTACTGTTCAAGTGAATTATATTTCACTTGAACAGTACAAACACAAAGGAAAATGCATGCAAAAAGGTGAAGAGAACATACCTGGAGGCAGACGAAGGAGCTGCAACGCTGTTGAAGGCTGCTGGCGAGACTATCAGTGTTGTCGT
>Ga0307517_10008879_pt1 | contig 14355 bp, 7 predicted proteins | sample 23_EM_MG_FD_194515 | JGI IMG/M metagenome (GOLD analysis project Ga0307517, IMG submission 194515) | Populus trichocarpa ectomycorrhiza microbial communities from riparian zone in the Pacific Northwest, United States - 23_EM | ecosystem: Host-associated > Plants > Roots > Unclassified | place... | reverse complement strand
GCACTAGTAATTTAATTCAATGGCAGCCTTAAGAACTAGATAAGTCGATTAATCAAGAAAACATAATTTTCTGCAGTCTATGTTTGATTTGATTGAATGTTCTCCCTAAGAATAATAACATAGATCCACCACAATTATTAAACTCAGTTGCTTCACAAGTTCATATACCATAACTCTGGTTTTGATATCAAACTTAGTAATAGATTGTCTACAATAATAACTTAGAGTCCGCTCTAGCAATTAAAATAAACAATCATAGGAAAAATAAGCTTGGGAGAACAAACATATTCATCATATAAACTGAAAAGAAAAGGTAAAATAAATCTCACAGTTCTTGAAAGTCGAATGTTTCTGTGTCCTTGCAACCAAGAAAAAGTGTTTAGCCTTGCATGTTTGTTGAACAACTAATCAAAAAGAAGAAAGAATGCATAAGTTCGAGTTTCTTAGAGGAGGGGGGCATTTTTCTCCTCTTGGTTGGCTGCCCCCTTCTCTTCTCTCATTCTTTTTATATCCTAGGAAACCCTAGTCTCTATTTTACAAAATAGTCATCCCTTAAGTAGACAATTTACAATCAAGTACTTCAATAACTATTTTTTTAAAAAAGGAGAAATAGCCTTGCATGAAATATTCAAGCTTTGACTTAGAGGAGCTGAATTGCTGAAATAAAAACTTAGATATCGGTTTAGATGCTTCGGAACGTAATTTGGACTCGTTTCTTCACGAAACCTGTTTGCTGGTAGAATTCAGTTGTTATCTTTGAAAACTCATATCTCCCTCATATGACATCTTTTTCGGCTGAAATCTAGAGCGTTTATAGGCCTTTGAGTCAAAAATCCAACAAAATTGATTTTGCATAAATTGGACTTCTGTAGCTCCAGATATTCAAGTCAGAATGGATGAAGGTCAACATTGGCAGATTGCGAGATTTGAATTTGAAGGCTGCAATTTCCATGCTCTTCCTTATTTTATTTTCTTGCCTTAGATTTCCAGAAAGGTATGGATGTTAGCTTTTTAATGCCACTGGAATCACTTCATTTTGACCTCTAGAGCTCACGCTCTGCATAAAACATCGACTGAAGGTCAAATTGCCAATTACCTCCAATTTACTCATTTTTGCATCTTTCATCCAAAAGTGCCTTCAAAACATAAAACAAAAAATATCAAGGCATTTTATATAAAAAACATAGGCAAAACACTAGTTAAATGTGGGTGAAACTATCGAATAATATGGTTGCATCATTGATCACAATGACGGTAAAATATTTATAATTGACTTTAACTATAAAGGCAAAAAATTCTATGTTAAGAAACTAGTTACCCGGTAATGGGCTATGTTGTGGAACTAGTTACCCGATAATCAGGCTAGTGCCTAGTGATGGGTTATGTTAATGAACTAGTTACCTAGTAATAGGGCTAGTGCCCAGTAATGGATTGGTAGCATCAGTTTGTATGATGATTAGAATATGTAATTTGATTTAAATAAACTTGTGTGGAGTTAACATTGCATGGAAAACCAACTTATTTGACTGTTAATGAAATGTTGGGTGAAACCCAACTGTTAAATAAAAGTGGTAAATTGCATTTATGACATTAAGTGGTAAGAATTTTATGATTGAGTGCATGATATAGATTTTTTTTTTGTTGAATTCTATTATTGAATAGTGATATAATAGTAAAGGTCTGAGATAGTTGAACCATGAATTTGTTTGGAATGGTTGTGGATAAATAAAAATAATAATATTTTTGTTAGGGTTTTCAAAAAAATCCTTAGGTCTATAATTATACTCGCCATATAAATCTCTCTATCTAATTCTAAAAAGGACAGCCTTAGATCTATAGTTTTTGTTAGGATTTTGTGAAGTTCATGAAACTCAAAAAATAATATGCATGCACATTTAATCTAGCAAATTAAAATAAATGCAATAATAAACAACTCAAATTAAATAAATTCATAAAATTAAACAACATGGATAAAATAACTATGAAAGGCAATAAAGGTATTAAAAGATAAAGCACATATATATAGGTTTAACCCTATTATTCCCAGTGGAGCTATCATATTATCGCCACCCGATATGAATATTGGACCTTCAAATTTAAAAGAAAATAAAGTCACCATCTAGTTTTTTAAAAAAAAAATTAAAAAAAAACTAAGAATTCAAAAATATGCACTTGTTTCAGACATTCAAGAAGGGGTTAGTTATTGTATACCCGGGCTTTTAATATATATATATATATATATAATGATAATAAATAAATAATGAAAAAAGGAGAAACCGAATGGTTTCCTTAAGCGAGGCCGAATATATGTATAGAAGGGATAGGTTGGTAGCAGAAAGGAACCTACTCTGTAAGTCTTCTCTGATTAAAAAAAATGGAAAAAAAAAAAGGGCGAGGGGGAGGGAGATTCCAAATCGTAGGTGAGGGAGAGAAATTTTGATTGAAGAGCAAGTTTTGAAGGAAGAAGAAAGAAGAAAGAATAGAATCATGGCTAGGAAGAAAATAAATAGGGAGAAGAAGAAGGATTGGTAGAAGCAACAATTAGAAGGTTCTATCACTTCAAGAATCCTAGGTAAGTTCTCTAAACAATGATTCTCTAAACAATGATGTTATGAATAATTATGTGATTCTTGAATAAAAATAAGAAAATCCTAAAATTTGTGAAAGTAGGGTTCATATAGAAATTGGAAAAATTATTAATTCTTAAAAAAAATTACATAGAATGATGATTATGTGTTGTTAGCGAGAGAAATTTTCACAAATTGAAAAAGAAAACCCTAGGAAATCATAACCCCTAGGTTCAACGAACTTTAGGTTTCATATGGGGAAGGATGTTCTTATATTAAATCCTGTGAATTTAGGCTTACCAACAATATGTAATGAATTAGAATGGGTTTTTGCATGCTAATTTGTAGAATGATGAGAAAAAAAACCCTCAAATCTTGAATTCTAGGGTTCATGCAAGAATTGGAAAATCATTAGTCCTTTGGAATTTAATAAATAATTGAGTTTGGAATGTGTAAAAGGGTGAAAGAAACAAGAAAATTGAAGAAAATCCAAGAGAAACAAGGATCCCTTGGTTTGGCCAAGGGAAGAAAATTGTGGGGGGGGATTCTTGTTAATTCTTGTATGTAATTAGGGATGTTAACGTACACATCAAGAAAGTAAAGAAATTAAGTTAATGCATGAGAAAGTGTGGAAAGAAAGGGTTTCTTGAATTCTTAAAAGATCCTAGTATTAAAAATTAGTGAACATCATGTTTAGTTAAGGAATTAAAGAATAGACATGTTTAGGACTAAAATTATAGGTATTGCTGATGTAAAAGGAAGAAAAAACCTTAAAGGGGGAGAAGTGGTGGTTACAGCCACCATGGGAGAGGTGAGACCTATAATTTACAATGAGTTGTTAATTCATTATGATTGAACAAGATGAAAGAACTCTTGCAATTGTGTAAGATAGATGGATGTATTAAAGTAATTTGGGGTTGATTTGTATTACAATATTTGAAGGGTTGTAAGGGTTGTTATTGATGAGTATTAATATGTAAATTATGATGTGTTGAATGCCTCTAAATGATGGAATAGGGGTTGTCGAAACAACCCCATAATTTAAAAGGAAAAGGAGTTTATTAGAGGGACTTACTTTTAAGAGACTTTAGGGCTACTGTAACAACTCTGAAAGTCAGTGTTTATGGGACTAATTAACCCTCCAAAACAATTTAAAAAAAAAGGGGGCTGGAGTGATAGCCTTGGGTGCAAAGTTGTTTAGGGATAAAAAATGTCTCCAATAGACAAAAAGCAAGGCTACTAGAGTATGAGGGGATTGGTTTGGGCTGCCATAAAAATATAAATAATAAAAATATAGAGTCCTCTATATAGTAATTAAGATGAGGTCAGCTTGGGTTAAGGTATTAGCTTAGAAAAGTCTATGCATTTCAGGTAAATGGAAAGCCATGTGAACATGAAATAATGGTTTAGTGTAGATATGAAAATTTTATATACATTTGTATGATGATGTTTGTATGTTGATAAGAAATGTTAAAAATAAATTAATGTGAATATAAAGAATGATGGGATGCAAATCCTTGAAAATAAAGAATGATGTTTAATGATGGCCTTGTATGAAATAAAAGAGGCATCGACTGCGAAATCACAAGCTAGCGAAACAAGACCATTAAGAGGAACATGTAGGTGTATACCACCTCATCCTTGTCCTTCTAAAATTTTGTTATGTTTTTAATTCTTATTGATTATTACCAAATGATAATAAATGAAAAGGGAATATCTAAGTGTTTAAGGAATTGGACTAACGTTGACATAACAATTTCATGTCATAGCATTATATTATGACATTACACATTTTGCATCATTGTTATCAGGTTGGATAAAAAAAAAATTCAAAGATTAACTTTGTATATTAATCTTGTTGTTATGAGAGTTGACCACATGAGTAGGGGCATATGATGAATTGTCGGCCACATAAGTAGGGGCAATGATGTGTATAGCCGACCATAAGAGTGAGGAAAAATAAATAATAGTTGGCCACATGAGTGGGGGAAACATATATTAACTAGCCACAAGAGTGGTGGCAGACATGAAATAGATAGCCACAAGAGTGGGGGGAAGGGTATAGTAGCCGACCACAAGAGTAGGGGAAAGGATTTGGTAATTGAGCCCAGGATTTGAGGGGTAAATAACTAGATGTATAGCTGGTCACAGGTGTGGGGGAAAATGCAATATCAATTTTCACATTAGTGAGAGTTGAAGATGTTAGAAAAGAATTGCCAATTCAGGTGTAAGAATTTAAGATCTTCATGATTATATTGTACCAATGAATGCTTATTATTTTGTTGGAACTTAGCAATTGATTTAATGGTCAATTATATCTATGTCTTTGATTTTAATTGATTATCTTTGTATATGTTGTTTTTTTTTCAGGACCCTCTCATATCTACCATGACTAGAGAATTATCTGCTTTAGTATTTTAGGTTTAGATTCTCATGTGTTTTTCTCAAGGATTTATAATAAGGCGTTAGAATCATTGAACTATGTTTTTATTTCAAAATTAGATTATAAACTTATGTTTTAGTTGATCATGAAGTTAAGAATAATAAGTTTAAATTTGCTCATTATTATCATTTCAATTTCCAAAGTTATTATCATTATTCAATTCTAGTGTTATTATAATATGTACGTCTTAATTATTCCATATTTTATGAAATGTTACAATTTGATTGATTGATATATATAAATGGTTGCCTTTTTGGTACTTGACACATGACTATTGTTGTATGTTAGCCATATAAAAGTAAGGGTTGTTACAATTATGGTTAAGAGAAGATGGAAATCACCCTTACAACATCCTTTCAAACAAAATGTTACCTTAGCTATTTATTTTCTCCTAAGTTTAATTTACATATGCCATCTATTGTCCAAATTATTTCTAAGTTTATTCTCAAGTCATTTATTGTTGATCAATATTCACCGAATTAGCGTTAGGCCTTGAATAAGTCTCAAAACTCAACTATCTTTTTTCTTATTTTTTTTTTAGTTAACCTATTTGTTAAAATCCAAGTTTAAGCAAAGCATGTCGTTAACTTAATAAAATCTCATCGATGCATTTTTTAACATGTTTTAAAGTCAAAAAATCACACTAGGCCTACATCGGTCTCTAAAAACTAGAAGACACATTGACCTATCTATTTAAAAACAAAGTTTTGATCAAAACATAATGCAACTTGATGAAAACTCGTCGATGCAATTTTTATTTTTGTTTGAAAAACAAGTATTTACACACACATACATATTTAGAAAGGCAACAACATTATTTTACAAAATGACAATAACATTATTGCAAAGCTAGTAAAAATAAAAATAAGATAAAATAAAAAACAATATTCGCACACATGCATAATTTAAAAGATGGCAACACAAGTTTATAAAATTAATATAAAGCATAGGAGAAAAGTTGTAGATTTCCATAAATGAATTTATTTCACACACATTCTTATGTAAAAATGTGAAAATATAGTTTTACAAAATAAAGCTAACACTATTGTGAATATGGTAAAAATAAAATAAAATAAAAATACATGATTGAGTAGTGTTCATGTATGATGAATAGTAACATGTTCATTTTTTTAATGTGAAAATAAACTTGCATGCAAAACTTTCAGGAAGAAGAAGAAGAAAGGATAGGGGGCTCATAGGGGGCTCAGCTACCTCAGCTTCTTCTAAGATAAAAAAATAAAAAAAAAAAGTTATTGTGGTTGCTATTTGTGGCGGAGACAACAATGGTGCTAGTGTATAGTGGTTTTTATCTCTTTCTTAATCACTTTTTATCTACTTATAGGTTTTCTTTATTTATCTTCCTATTAGCTTCTTTTTCTCTCTCTTTTTCCCCTTTTCTTTTGTTCTTCTTCTTGTCCCCCTCTACAACTTCTTGGTTCAAACTAAATCCATTTCTAGCCTAAAAACTCTATTTTTCTTGTCTCTCTCTCCTAGGTTTTTCTTGTTTTTCTTTCTTATTCCTCCTCCTTTATACTCTAGAGCTCAAAGTACCCTCACTTCTCCTAGGTTGGCTTCGTTACACTAGTTTTGCAACTATTTTAGAGGGTAAGAACACATGTTTTTTTTCTTTCAATAATGGAGTTCACAATTAGATGAGAGGAATGGTATGTTCTGTCATTTTTTTGAAGGGGCAGGGGAGAAAAAATTGAGGCCAAAGTCTAGCCAAAAGACATGAAATAAAATATATTTTATTTTATTTTTAATAGATTTTTTAGCATGGTTTTATCATATTAATTAATTCGTTATTTTTTTTTTTCATTCACATACAAAATATTGAGGCATTATATTAATGTTTTTTATTAAAACTTTCTTTTTAGATTATTATAAGTTTTTATTTAAAAAGTGATGCTTATGATAAAAAGAAAATAAGTTTTCGTTAAAATAATTAAGAAATAGAGTAATAAGAATGAGGATTTTAGATTGAAGAGATGATGTTACCCTACTTAATTCAAATTATTGTAATTTTTACAAATTTTTATTTTTATTTTGTTGCTTTTTATTCAAAAACTGTGATGCTAATTAAAAAAATATTTTTATTCATTGATTGTTTTTTATGTGAATGTATATTTTTTATTATATAATTAAATAAAAATAAACTCTAAAAAGTTATTGAAACATCGCGACCGTGCAGCTACACCAGTTAAAGCTAAACAGAACAAATACACGTGGTCCTGTTTGTTTTTGCATTTCAAAAGTGCTTTTGAAAAAATTTAAAATTTTTTTTTGTTTTAAATTAATATATTTTTTGTGTTTTTAAATCATATAAAAAATATTATTTTAATATATTTATAAATAAAAAATATTTTAAAAAATAATTATAACCGTATTCCCAAACGGACTGATAGAATTATCACAGCCCCGTACTACGTGACCTGTTTCTGTTTCCTCAAGGGTTCTTCCCTTTCATGTATTAATTATCCTTTGCGATTGTACATATATGTTAGGTCTCAGCCTCTCAGGTCAGTTTCTCTTGCCAAGTTCTGATCACTGAGCAGCAGCTAGATGATGAGAGAGTACGTAGTGGTCCATGGCCAAATCAGCCAGGTAAGGTTAGAGCAAAAGCCAAGAGCTAGTAGCTACAGGTTTCCCCAGAAGAAACAGACTCCCCTTGTTCAAACACACATGAAGTAGCATCGGACAGCAACACAGACACCTGCATGCGTGCGTTGGAATTCACGGCCTTCCAGTGAGCCATAACATGATGGCAATGGGGGACCTAATTAAAACACTTGTTGCGTTGGGACCATTTAAATATCAAGGGCCGTGCTGAGATTTTCTCCATCTATACGATACAGTTTTGGACTGGTGGCCTCCATATGCCTAAATAATTCACTTCACTGCGTTTTTATTTGTTTTCTTGCAGCGTTGGCATGGAAGCACTTCCCCTGGGCTGCAAAGTTTTTGATCCATCCATTGGTTTAATTTAATCAGCAAATGGGAGGAGCACTTGATATTTGAACCACAGCTCAAACATACAATAGTCTCAAGCTATGGTGGCTGTACCATACATAGCAGACGACAACCACTCACTATTATTGGCTAATTCTTTTCTTTTTTCTTGCTTAATTTTGCGTTGAATTTTCAGGTGAGATTTTCTATCCTTGAATAAGAGTTGAAAGAAAGGAAGAACATCTGGTATGCCTTTTTTGTAATTAATTTAAGCGGTGAGCTCAAGGTTCAAAAAGATAGATTTTAGGTTTGAAATTTACACAAATTTATATTGTATTGTTATTAATTTTCATTAAATAAAATAAAAATAATAAGATTCGAACTCGTAACCGTTTAGCCAGCAAAACTATGATACCATATGAAATAACTAAATAACCTTATTAGTTTAAAATGTTATGTAGTATATATATCTCAATCTACGTAAACTTAATTTATTATTTTTGCACTGAATCATATTTCAAGGTACGTATATTCAGGGCTTAATATTATTATGAAATTTTATATCCTTAAATAAGAGTGGAAAGAAAGACCATATGGTCGTATTTTTGACATTCACGGCTTTTTCGTAATTGAATGTTTTAAAATAAGATTGATTAAACAAATTGCTTTTCCGATGCTGTCTTGCACGAACTTTGTCTTGCCCAATCCAACCTGTCAACACCAAGCATGAAATCATAGTTGATGACTAAATACAAAGAGGGTTTGAAATTCAGATCAATGTTTTTGCCTTTTTTCGTTAAAAATGAGAAGTGTCTATTCACTTTGCAACCTTTTTCTTCATGAATCGCCACCTTTTTGACCACCAAGCGCTCAGTTATGCATCTTTTCTTTGCCATGTTATAGCTCGTATGTTCGTTTCTCTATACGCATATGCCTTGCCTCTTCCAGTGTCTAATCAAACTCGTTTTCTTCTCCAAACATCTTGGCCTTTTTATCTTGCAATGAATTGAATGCATATTTTCGGTGATAAGATTAATTTGTAGGGCACTTAATTTGACAGCAAACAGTTAGATCTCAGATGTTTCCTGCCCAATTTGCTCGAAGAATTAAGGAAAGATAAACACCATGAGTATATATGTTTCCTGCTCATTTTTTTCCAATCTATGGAATCACCTGGGAGCTACATATACATATACACAACGGCAGTTCCGTGGTCATCTTTTTCTTCGTCGACAAGAAACTGAACAAAGTGAAAATTTGATTGAAGCCAGCAAGAATCAGCAAAAGTGATTACAAGTCGGAATGCTTTATCATTTTCTACGATATTGTCTTTTGGTTTGGATTAACATGGCTTATAATCTCCATCTCTTCAGGCGTCAATTTCTGGTGTGGCCGTATATCACTTAATCCTCCCTTTCCAGGTCAAAGATTGCTATCAGGCTCGGCCTCACACACGCCCACGAAGGAGTTCTTCCTCTACAATGCCACTATAATTTTCTAGCGTCCGCACAAGGACATGGAGTCGCTTTTAGGTGCAATTTATCTTTTGGTTCACATCAAAGAGGGATTAGAAAAGTCAAAGATATTTTTAACCATGGCGACTTTAAAAAAGGAAAAAAAAAAAGAGGAGACAAAGTGCTAACTAATTATGACAAATAAAATCCTAAAATAAACACAAGCTAGTCTTTTTCCTCCCTCGGAATCTCTCCCTCCACCTGTTTCTAATGGTGATGCGGGAATGTCTGTTCCCTTCGAGGAAAGCTCAGATACGAAAGGTTGGAATTGTGATGGTGTGGCGCAGATTGAGGAACATGTCGAGGAGATTTTGTGGTCAAAGTGAGACCCTTTTGCATTAACATCGAGCTGGGCTCGTACTTAACAGCATCTAAAAAGTAGATTCAATAATATAAGAAGGGCCAGCCACTTCCTACTATATTGCCAACATCATTTCACAGCACAGAATTTAATCATGAGACTACTACTTCTCTATCCCTTTTCTCTCCATTTTGCAAAATGTTCATTCCAATATCGAGCCCAAAAGGTCAATTTGACAAAGGTTCTTACACTTGGGTTACAGACAAATTACTGGCCCCCACCCTTGTCTTTCATTAATCCCCAGTTTCCTCCACTAACCTCCTAAAAAGAAAAAAACATCATGAAAATTCCTGCCTTCACCCCTCCTTTTCCCTCCTTAAACAGTAACTCTTCCTTTTCCTTAGTTCATGCAAAAACTCCACATGGGAACCGCTAACACAAGGCTTTAGGTATCATTCCATGCAGCAAAAACTGGCAAGTGAGCCATGGAGATTCCTGCTGGCCTCAATTGGGCTGCTGCTTGGATCCAAGGAGTAACGCTGGTTGTAGGGCCTATGAACTTTGATGCCCGTGGAGGTTTAGCAAAGAGCACAGGGGTTCCGGTCTTGTCAGGGCTAGCTTCTCTAGAGCTGCTCAAACTGGTCACCAAAGATGAGGGGTTCGAGAGATGAGTTCCTCCTAGCTTGGCTGATTCATCTACCACTGGCTGGCTAGAGTTCACTGAATGATCTATACCCATAAGATCTTGCACTGCCACTGAGAAAGAGGTGCTTCGATAATTCCCAGCACTCATTGACTTCTGATTAAGAGATTCTCCACTGGCATTTGGCTGTTCCTGCGGAGACTGGTATAAAACACAATTGTTCTGTGTTGATGTGTTATAGTCAATGGCCTCAATGCTAGATTCTTTGTCTCGGTTTCGCCTGGCTAGTTCTCCAGCTAGAAGCGTGTTGCTGGCCATGATCCTATCAACATCATATCTTGTTATGTTAAAGTTTGTCACAGCATTAACCCCCCGAAATTTGATCGCAGCAATATCATAAGCTTCAGCAGCTTCCTCTTGGGTGCCTGAAATATGTTTTCATTAAACACTTGAGCAAATTACAATATCCACAGCTTAGTATAAATTATAAAACACTACAGCCACTTCAAAAAAATTTGCCTTTAATCAAGCATTGTAGTCTGGAAATACTTTTATTCCTCTTTAGCATCTTAACTGGCAAAACAGCCTTATAAAAGTTCTAGTAGTACTGAAATCAGTAATGTATCGCATAGTCTCAAAGTAAGCATACACCATCAGCCTTATAAAAGCATCTCTAGTCTTTAGTGGACATTGGGGCAAACATGTCATAAAATGAGCCCTTAAAAGCTCTTTATGCCCAGAAAGAGTCCAACAAAATTTTGAACTTGAAATGAGTGGATGAAGAGTAAATGGCAAACAAAGCGAGAAAGCATTTAAACTTAAGCAAGAACTTACTGAACGTCCCGAGATAAAGGTCCTTGTTCCCTGCAACCCGGCCTATCCTTGCTTGCCATCTTCCATGCTGGTGATGCCTACACAAGATGGAAAATTTGGGAACAGGACAAGAACTAGAATATCAATTGGATTGAACTTTTTGCAATAAAATTGGCTGGTAGTTACAAGTTAAGAAGAATAAAAACCTTGTTACTCCTCTGTAGATTGAGGCCCCCCTAGAAAACCCACTACTTTTTCTGTAAAGCAAAGGAGAAGAAATGTTAGCACCCTCGTAAACTAGGAACTCAGGAACCATTTCAAGGGCAAGCCATTGCCTTACCTCCGTAAATGTGCAACATATTCCTGGCGGCCCATGTTTTTCATTTCTTCAAGTTCTTCCTGGTAATTTTCTAACTGGAAAAGAGAAGGTAAAAGCATGATCTTGGTGGCTATAAAACAATCAAATTGACAAAGTCTCAAACAAACAGGATTAACTATTACCGGAAAATTTATATGAGTTGAAGGTCCCCAGTACTTAAGGGCAGCAAGATCATAAGACCTTGCAGCTTTCTCTTCCATATCATAACCCCCTATATGCGATCGATGAAATGGAAATAAAGTTAAAAATGAACAGCAAGGCTTTCTAGCATAATCATCATTAGTGTTTAAGAGAAGGCTTACCCAGATAAACTGAATTGCATCATTCCAAGAAGTATGTGGAGCCAAATAAGAATTAAATTGCACAAGTCAGGTCATGAAGACAAAGGGACCAAGAATCACAGTAAAAAAAAAAGCAACACCTCCAAACAAAAATTGAAAACAGTAGTAGCTTTGCTTAACCAACCTTGCCTTCCTTTCCTGGTCTGGCCTTCCTTCTTACAACTATTGTCCCAGAGATGGGCTTCATATCTACCAGTCCATCTGTGTCTGGCGGGGGTTATTTCAAAATGGTTACAGGGACACATAAAGGAGAAAAAAGTTCAAGGAAAGCACAAACCAAAATAGAATAGAATATATAGTACAAGAAATAATTCAAAGTAGCAGTGATAACTGAACAAGAAATGTACGGGTGAATGGAAACATCCAAACGAAAATAGGCAAGAGCAAAACTATTCCAACAATTCATTATAAAAAAAAACAAAAACAAAAAAGTAGTGTTAAAGTAACAGTTCCGGCAAACCTTGTAACACCTCTATACTGTGATGTTCTTTGGCCAAATGTGTCAATAGACTTCCTATGAACAGGCTGTTTTTGACCCACTTTTACAGGGCCTCTCTTCTTTGTTTCTATGGCCACACATTCAGTGCCAGCAGGTGAGATCTGCCTTGGAGCTGTAATGCAGCTTGACTGCGAACCAGGGCTCATAGACAAGCTGAGAGACTGTAAATCCCCACAACCTACAGCACTAGCAGAACAAGAAGCCCCACCATCATTAACCATGCCACTATTAATCTGCTGCTCCAGTTCATTTTGCGAGGAATAGTGTCTAGCAGCCCAGTTTTTCAAGCAAGGCAGCTCATCGTCTCCCATTAGAGGAATAGGTGAATTACAATCTGCAAGCTGAGTACCCTTGGTTTCTCCCTCCAGTGGAGCCTGATACAATCCTTGGCATGCTATTCCAGAATAATATGGGTGGGTTTGAACTGAAAACTGTTGGTCTTGCTGCCTATATGGTTCATAAAGGTTGAGAGAATGTTGTCTATTAGTTTCTGGCTCTGAGCTTTGCTGGTAATATATGCTGTCTAGACTTAAGGCCATGGCTTCCCTTTCATGGCTACTGTACTGATGACTTTCCATGGTTGCACCACCTAGGAAGTCCTCCAGTTTTGGTGATGGACTCGACACCATTCCTTGAAACACAAAAGAATATGCTTTAAAGCAGGTTTTCAAACTAAAGGGAAAAAAAGACAAAACATAAAGAACTAAGCAGGAAGTAAACCTTCAGGCTGTGATCTAGTGAGAGCTTCCATGATACAAAGAGAGCCGTCAGACTTGAGGGGCATAACAGACAAAGGAGAGTGAAAGCCACCATTTTCTCCAACTCCATAACAGATTCCAGAACTGTTGAAGAGAGAAGTAGAAAGATAGAAACTTGTTGGAACGGCAGCAGAAACAGAATCAGCAGTAGGAGCATGAGTTTGGGTTTGATGATGGTACTGATGATGATGTTGGGGGTCAGAAGCAGCCTCCATTTTCATATGGGGCGAGAGAGAGAAGCCTAACCAGTTATTATTACTTCCATTGTTATTATTACTCATAGATTTCATCTTCAATTTCTTTCACTCTACCTCTCTCTCTCTCTCTTCCTTTTCTTACTTCCAGAGGTTCCCTAGAAGTGTCTCTCACTTGTTGCAAGGCAACTCAATCATTGGCAAAGAAATAAACTAATCATACCAAAATCTCTTGCCTCCTTCCATGTGAAAGCTTGGTTTTTTGTTCTCTAGCAGCCAGAACTCATTGCAAGAGAACTTTTTTTTTCCTGACCCAAAGCTATTCACTCTATCCACTCACACACACTAGCAAAAAAAAAAACACCCTTCTCTTGCTCTCTAAGAGAGAACAAAATTGGTCTCTTTAAACTAAACAAAAGGAATGAATTCTAGCAAGCAATGCCGGGGAGCACCCTAGCATTCCATAGGGATCTGTGTACATGAGAAAGACCCCGTCTTTTGCTTCCATATCTCTCATCTCCCTCCCTTCTCTTGTTTTACTAACTTTATGTTTTTTTCTTTAAAAGAGCACTATCCCCTTGAGAAAAGAGAAAAACCCAGATTCACTGCTACCAAACCCCTTTTCAGCGACTAACAAAATAATTACTAGTATATACGTACGTTTCCTCAGTAGCCAGAAAAAAATACCCAGAAGATATTATCATCAAACTTTATGATCCCTCTCTTCAATGACGGTTGAATCTAAGAGGGCGAGGCTGGTCAATAACCAAAAGGGTTAGCTCTCTTATTTTTATTTTTACCGTCCAAAGGGTGTTAGATAGATTTGAAGCGGGCGGAACATCTGCCCATGCAGTCACTTCACACAGTACACTGTCACTGTGCCCCTCTGCAATCCAATTTATATCTATTTGTTTTTCCTTTCAATTTAAATACTGCTCCAATCCGGTTTACAGC
>Ga0307517_10008878_pt1 | contig 14356 bp, 4 predicted proteins | sample 23_EM_MG_FD_194515 | JGI IMG/M metagenome (GOLD analysis project Ga0307517, IMG submission 194515) | Populus trichocarpa ectomycorrhiza microbial communities from riparian zone in the Pacific Northwest, United States - 23_EM | ecosystem: Host-associated > Plants > Roots > Unclassified | place... | reverse complement strand
TTCTTCCTTAAAAACAAAATTAGCAATATCGAGTTTATCAAGTGGGCTCCACAACATCCATGGCAGTGTCTTATCTAACAAACATGGGCCCCACCTTGAAGTACCAGTTCAGTTATCCGTGATTGGTGGTTATCTTATCGGATATCTTGAACAGAAATAGAAATGCTGAAGTAAGTAAATAAACTTAAAATATGTATTTTATGCATGAATTAATTAATATATGACTCGAAGAATAATATTCAGTTTTTGATAAATTTAAGAGATTTCTATTTTACATGTTAGTTTCCATGCCATCTTTTTTTTTAAAGAGATAGAAAATCTATATTTTTAACGTTAACTTGAACATAAACATTATAAAAAAAAATTAAATAAATTAATAGCCGAAACGGTAAAAACAAAATAGTTAAAGTGAGAGTATCCTGTTCAACCGGCTAAAAAGAGCAATTTTAAAATGCAATTTGATTAGAGTATCAACTATTTGGAAGTGTGGTTGTGGTTGTTTTTTAAAGTATTTTTCACTCATAAATACATTAAGATAATATTTTTTATTTTTAAAAAATTATTTTTGACATCAGCACATCAAAATGATTTAAAAACATTAAAAACATATTAATTTCAAGCAAAGAAAAAAATAAAAATTTTAAAATTTTTTCAAATATATTTTTAAAATGTGGAAACAAACAGAGTCTAAAGGACTGTAGCAGTATTTAGATTCAGAAGGAGAGAAAGAAGGTTGGAGAGTTTCAGTTATTCATCATAATTGGATTTTCCGTTGAGTTATCCCGTAATCTTTCAAATTTCAGATCTTCTTCCAGGTGGGTCCTTCAATTGCTAATATTTAAATTAAATTATCATTTTCTTTTTTTATTTATTAAATTTATGATACATTAAATGTTATCAAGAATACAAGTATGGTACCTCAACTAGTTAGATTTTAGGTTTGCTCCTTAATGATTACAAGTTCGAGTTCTCTCAGGGCCACTAGAGGTTTACATGATCGTTAACTTCAGGATTCGTGGAATTAGTTGAAGTACGCGCAAGCTGACCCGGACACCTACGTTAATAAATAAAAAATACAAGTGTGCTCCTCATGTTACCTTCCCCCATTTAAATCTTATCAAGAATTTATAAGATCCAAAAGGAATTTTGCCTTGATGATTAAAAACTGATTAAAAAATACTTTGTTGTTAAGATTAAAAGAAACAATAATATGATAATTGTCCCAAGTGATATCTCAACCAGCTAAGTATAAAAAATACAAATAAAAAAAATAGTTATCGACGAGTTAAGTGTAAAAAAAATACAAATAGAATAAAGAAATACCATCTAATTTTACGATAATTAGAAAGCTAAGTGTAAAAAGAATACAGATACAAAAAAAATTATTGTTTTTATGATAACTAACTCGTCTTTAAAAATTTTAGATAAGGAATTGATTATATTAAATAGAAAATTACACCGCTTTAAAACATTCTATTATCTAAAGTAAGTTGATTTATATTTATTTTTAATGATAAAAATATACATTCTAATTACATGCTAAGAATTTATTTAAATTAATATACGTGTTTATTTTCAAAGGTTAAGTACTATTAAGACTAAAAATTGTAATTTGGCATAAAAATAATATAACAAGTAAATTGTCATTTATTTTTTATTTTATATATTTTAAATATTAAAGAGCCACGGTTTCTATTAATCACTTGTCAACATCCTTTAGACAAGGACCGAATGATTTATTTATCCTGGGCTGGCTTCACGTATAATAAGAACAATTATTATGCAACAAAACCGCAGAAAACAAAAGAAAAAAAAGATATAATATTTTTTTAAAATATTTTTGAATTCAGTTAAATTTAATTACGCATCAAGCAATTTTATCATTCCTGTGTAAACATCCTTAAACAAGGTCTAATAATAGTTTATTTATCCGAGACTGACTTTATAAATAAAAAAAACAAATATTATATAGCAAACTCGCAAGAAAAAAGGGGTGCCAATAGAAAAAAAAAATGAAAACAACTTTGAATGTGGCAAAATTAAGTTGCCCATCAAACAATTTTTATCCCATTTTCATCCTAGATTGACTTTGTAGATAACCAAAAAAAAAATAACTTGCAAAGGGATGAATTATTTTTATCTATTCAAAACCCATTCATGCAAAATCTACACAATTCAAACATTACAATTCACAATATTCACAACATGTTAACATTTATATGAATATAATTTTTTTTTCTAGATTAATATGAATATTTGGACCAGCTTGTATGTATTGATTGATTCCAAGCCGACTTGGATTATCAGTATTGACAGTGGCTACGAGTACGAGAGGATGATAGAATAGCTTGTGGAGATCGTCGTTTTTCTCGATCGAATGGAAATAGTTGATTTATGGTGGAGGTGGATTTCTTCTAGGCTGTTAGTTGAGGTCCGTCAAGGCTGAGGAATGTGGTTGTTGCTGTTTTGGGAGAGACTATATTGTGTGGAGGAGGGGATGAACAGTGGCGGCTAGGGTTTGTTAGGAGAGGGATGAGTTTTTTTTTCTTAATTTTTTGTTAGTATTTTTTTTTTATGTGTGGAACAAATTTCTTGCAAAAAAGGGAGTATTTTTTATTTCTCTTCTCTTCATGGGCATTTCTGCGTGTAGTCTATGTAGTATGTAGTTAATTTTCCCCCTTGCTTTAGGGTTCTTTTATCCCTATTTATATTGTTATTGTCCTTGTTAAAATAAAAATAAAAAATAATACTGAGAAATTATATGGTTAGTGGTTAATTAAATTTCTTTTTTTTTTTACTTTGTAGAATCTCTTCCAATAATTTTTCAATTTTATTTGAATTCCTATTCTTTTTTATTTGTACGATTTTCAATTATATTATTTGTTTCTTCATTATTTTGGTCTTCTTTTTTTTTTCATCATTCAAATCCCTTATCTTTTTTTTTATATTTCAATTATCTTTATTTATTTATTTAATTTGATTTAATATTTTAATATTATTATTATTTTATGAAAGAAAAAAGAGTTGTTATACAATAATAGAATTAACAAAAGTGTCAAAAACAAAATATGGAAGATTGTAAATTATCTTAATTGTATTAAAAAAAAAAATTTTAGGGAACTATTTTACTTCTTGAATATATTGGAAGACAGGGGGTCATAATGGATTATGATAGTTATTCTCTTCTTACAGTACTTGCATTGTAAAGGCAGTAGAAGATTTATTATCATTTGACTTTGTATAGTAAGTTTGTAAAGAAATAAAAATAATATTGGTAAAGTAATTATTATTATTTTTTACCAAAAAGTGATCTTAGCTCAACATGAAACGAAATAGTCTTTTTAAGAGGCAACTAAACTCAAAACATAAACAAAATAAAATAAAATAAAATAGTCTCATTAAAAAGTGATTATCCTCAAAAGAAAAATAAAATAACTTAAAATAGTCTCATTGAGATGCGAGTATGCTAAAAAAATAAAATAATCTCATCAAAAAATAACTACCCTCAAAACAAAATAAAGCAAAATAATCTCATCAAAAAATAACTACCCTCAAAACAAAATAAAACAAAATAGTCTCATCGAGAGGCAACTATCCTCAAAACAAAAATAACTTGAAATATTTTCATCGAAAGGTGACTACCTCAAAACAAAAACAAGATAGTCTCGTCAAGAGTCGACTACCCTAAAAAAACCAAATACAATAGTCTCATCGAGAGGCAACTACTCTCGACATGAAATTTAAATGGGTCAAAATTATTATGTAATCATTCTTAACATGAAATTTAAAATGAAGTTCAAATTGTTAGGTGACCAGCCTCGATATGAATTTTAAATGAGGTAAAAAATGTTAGATGACCAACTTCAACATGAGATTTAAATGAGTCTAAATTGTTAGGTGACCAACCTCAGTATTTAAATGAGGTTCAAATTATTAGGTGGTCAACCTTGATATGAAATTTAAATGGGTCCAAAATGATTGAGTGACCAACCTCGATATGAAATTTAAATGCTACCATGATTGTAGAGTTTAGTTTGACTCCTAGCAATGGGATTCGACTGAAGTTATCCTAATTGTATACTCGACTCTAACTTGTTATTTACCTTTTTCTTTTCTTGATATCATCTTTGATGTGATGATGGATTCTGACTTTGTTTTTGAGTTTTGCTTGCTATAGTTGAGAAAAACACAAATTGTATATTTTAAAACTTCTATCTTTCTTTTTTATTTCAACATAACTTCACATATATCTAAATTTACTCATTGGCCTACTTGAATTGTTTAAGTGATATGAGTGACTTTTAGGCTCACTAAGGGTTTGCCTTCTCGTGTTCTCCACTTTGATCATTAGATGGACATGATTAATACATCGCCTTGATTTACTCCATGTTGATTTTTTTATCTTGGCCCTCAAGTATATGCTAAGATATTTATTCATCTTTATTTCTTTTTCATCAAATCCATGAAAAATTATTTTCTCTACCACTCATAGCTTATGATAGAGTTCTTCAAATCATCATTTAACAATTGTGATTGCCCATAATACAACCTAAGAATATATGTTCATCGCTGCTCACTTTTCCATATCACCATAAAGAGGTTGTGCTCTATTACCTAACTTATAATGGAATTCTTCAAATCATCATTTAGTTATATTATCACCATAAGGAATGTTTCAAACAAAGTTGCTTCTAGTTGTTCTAGTTCTATTCATCTTTTCCATTAGTCGTCAAGAGGCACGCGTGCATCATCACTATTTTTATCAACTTTGTAAATTCAGTCAATGAAAGAATTTTATTACATAATATTTTTTAAGGAATCATCTTTTATATTTTAGGACCACATAGTAAAATTCACTAATTGAGTTCCTGTATGTCTAATTATTAAGAGGAAATCACTAGACGTTTTAGTTTCATTGCTCAAAAGCCCAAAATATATCATTAAGTGCTAGAATGCAATTTTAGATGTTTTTATTAGCATAAGATGAAATGAGTGTTGGTTGAAAATGAATGTTTACCCTAAAATTTTAGTTATCTTTTGAAAAACGAATGGATTATATGAATTCTATGATAAATGAATAGCTATTTTGAAAAGAAAAAAAAACAGAGAAGATGTTGGATTCCAAAAAAAGAGTCTTTACTTTTAAAAGAGAAGGCACCTTGCTTCATGCTGTGTTGATTTCTTATTTATTGGTGAAAATTCATAATTCAATGTCATAAATAATGACATAAAACACATAAACGAGCCATGTTTTCACTTGAAAAATATATTTCTTCTCTTTTTAGACGCTAAAACTTCTCAATATAAATAAATTAATTTTAATAAAAAAAAAGACTTGTAAAAGCACGTAATATAAGCTAAGGTTCATGAATATGAAAGAAAAGCATATATAAGTGTGTGTGTGTGTGGCTCAAAGGTGTTTAAAGACATAGAATCACTTATTCATTTATAGAGGTCTTTTAAGCTTTCCACCTTAATTTTATCCTTTCAATTATTGTTCTCACTTTAATATTAATTCCTCATACTGCACCTCGTGTTTTGGCATGACTTTACTTGTTGGTCATTTTCCTTATCCCTTTTCATAACACTTTCAACCCTTTCATATATATATATTTTTTCTATTTGGAGAAAAGCTTTCAAAAAATACCCTTAATATAAGGGGTGATCATCCTTGTCTAGGTTATTGTCCAATAAATAGTTAAGGCTCAAAGAGAGATGGCAATGAATATATTTTTGTTTGTGAATGATAGATCAAATATGGTCATTTTTCATCTTAAATCCAAATACATTCATGTTTATAAATCATAACCTTATTAAAAAATCATTCATTATTTAGAAAACCTATAAGGTTAACCATAGTGAAGAAGTGGTGGGATCATGACCCAAATGTATATCATTTATCATTATTTAAAACATCAAATCATTTTATTCTATTTTGAGCATTATTTTAAACAAATTTCCCCTTTCAAGATTTGTTAGAAGTGAAAGGGTAATTTTAGGGTTCAAATGAGAGATTATCAAGATTTTAACCTTTTAAGGTTTATTGAGGTTAGTGGAGACGCTTTGAGATTAAAAAAAGAGAGATAATATGGACTTTACTTTTTTAGGATTGGAAAATAAGAATTTAGGATTCATAAAAAGAAAGATGTCCCCCTAGTGTTTGCATAACATATTTTGAAATTTGACTAATTTTTCAAATGTTACTTTTATATAAATATATCTTGATTTTAACACAATAATTGAACTTATAAAAAAAGAACTCAATTAAAAAATATGATATAATCCCAAAACATATGAAAAATAAAACCAAGAAAAATAAGATTTCGATGACTTTGTTCACAAATTCAGTAACAAAACAGGTGACAATGCAATGCATCTTTAGTCCATTTTTCCATGTCTAACATTTACAACTTAGTAACGTCCAGATGCCTCTTGCATCATTCATACCGATCACTCATTCTTATCAATAACTTACTATGTTAGTGATGAATTGGTATTGATATGGTATGTACCATTATTCTCTATAAAAACAATATGGCTTTTAGTAATCAACTTTTAAACTTGATACTTGAAATTCTTATAGTTTTCAATTAAATTGCTCAGAATCTCATTATGATACTTGTCATAACCTAATTTTTTACTCCTCTAAAAAAATTCAATCAGAAAAGCAAAAAAAATATTTTAAAAAAACTAATTAAAAAAGAAAAGAATTAAAAATAGCAATTAGTAATAGAATTATTAGAAATTAGAAAGTCAAAAACTAAATTGAAAAAGGCGAAAAAATACAAGGACAAGAAAAATGCAATCAGAGATGAAATTTAAAAAATAGAGAAAAGTGTTCAAATTAGCTAAATAATTGGAAATTGGAAAGCCAATAACCAAATTGAAAAAGACAACAAAATGAAAGGACTATTTTTAACGCAATCAGGGATAAAATTAAAATAAATAAAGAGAAAAAGGTTGGGATTGCCTAAAAATATATAAATCTAATGAACAAATTGAAAAAGGAGGAAAAATTATGGGAATTTTTTGAAAACTTGAAAGTTCTATTTAGATAAAATGGTGTGTTTTGTATAAAATAGTGTCATTGCACACAAGTTTATTTTAAATAATAAAATGCGCTAAAACGATGTCATTTTGGTGCATAGGATTGAATGGTGTCTACTTCCCTTTGAGTCTGCTCCAAAAAAAGGTTTCTTTTATTTTCTTTTATGGTTTTTCATCATACTTTGATTTTTTTCTCTCTCCCACACCTCTAAAAAAAATGAAAAACAACACATAATTTCCCTCCCTGCATGTGTTCTACATTCTCAACTAAAAAAGATATGCTCTGACCCTCCGAAACCACAATAAAAAGGCTAATCCAAGCATGTTTGGCCAAAGTGTATAACATAATGGAGGGTTGAGATTGACTCAAGGGAACCGATGGTCATAATCATTCCACGAAGAAAGATTCAAAGAGCTTCATCATTGTCTTTAAATAGAGGGGCAAAGCAAAAAACAAGAGGGGCAAAGTAAAGTTAAAGAGAGAAAATGTCAAGATAAGAGAAGAAGAGAAAAAGAGTTTGAGTTGTGCCCATTATGCAGATTTCTCTTTGATAAGATCTTTTATTTTTTTTCAGAAGTTGTGTGAGAGATGTGAATCTAGTTTGAGCTAGTATATAGTAGAGGATAAAAAAGAAAAAGAAGAAAAGAGAGAGTTTTGAGCTATAAATGAAGGTGTTGTGAACCATAAGCTAGTAAAGAGGAAAGAAAAATAAGAGAGAAAGAAAAAGGAAAGGGAAAAAAGAGAAAAGGAAACAAAAAACTGAAGAGAAAGAAAGAAACCAAATAAGCCCAAGAAAAACCATCTGAAAACCCATTCATTATCATCTCCACTACTAGTTGCAACCACAACAACCCCTCCTCACCTGGAACTAGCCTTGAGGTAAGCCCATATCTCTTTTTCTTCTTTTCTTTTCTTTCTTGTTTGTATGTTTACTATATAAAATGCCAAAAAAACATGTTACTATTCACCATGTATTTTTATTTTTATTTGCTTTTTGGTGACATTATTTATATTTTGTAAAACTACATCTGTATCGTTTATATATATATATATACACACACACACACACGCACACGTGTGTGTGTGTGCGCGCGTGTAGATATTGATTAAAAAAACAAAAACAACATCTATAAGTTTTTGTCAAGTTATCATCATATTGTTTTATTAAGTTTAGGTTGTAATAGCTAGGTAGAAATGTCTTCTAGTTTGAAGGGCTGACATAGGTCTTGCACGACATTTTTAACCTTAAAATAAGTTTAATAATGAGCTGGTGAGTTTTCATCAAGCTAGAGTAAAGTTTTGATTAAACTTAAATTTGTGTTTTAATGGTTAGTCAATGTGTCTTCTAGTTTTAGGGATCGATGTAAACCTAACGCGATGTTCTAAAATAAAATAAAATGTCAATCATAAGTCCATAAGTCTCCTCCGAGTAAGGATCAATGTGGGATGAATGTAATATTCTTTTCAACCACTCAATAAATAATAATAATGATAATAAAAAGAGTCAAAAAATATAAATAAATAAAATTAAAAACAAAAAATTTATCAATTTGTATGACTCCTGATTTAGGACCCGACATTAACTATTCAAATAATCCATTGACAATAAATAAATTGCAAATAAGCTAAAACAATCTTGGACAATTAATGTCACACATCAAATAAATTTAGAAGAAATACATAGCTAAAGAAACATTTTCTCAGAACGAATGTGGTAAGGGTGATTTTTATCTTCCCTTAAGCATACTCAACCTCTTACTTAAATTTCTAGAATCAATGCATATTCTAGAAGTGTTAGTTTCCTTAAGGAACTGTGTTGTGACTTCGTCTTCCATATTCCTTTTAATTTTTAAAAGTATATGTTTATATCGAGGTGAAAATATTCACATTTAGTATTTGGATCATACCACCTTAGACATGGTGGTTATATGAGATTTTTTTGGATCGGAATAATGTATCTAATACTCAAAAGGTAACAATAGACAATGCTAAGCAATAGAAATATATCAATCTTGGATAATGACACTCGAGAAGTTGGTGATGCTATGAAATGAAATGGTATTTGAGATGATTTGGTAGAGTGTGCATGGTCAAGATTCCTAATTTGAAGACCATTTTTTTATTTGTTATTTGACATGGCACCAAACCTCATTGTTGGATTTTTAATCCTTTATGATTTCAGGCCTTGCTCAACCCTTTTCTATTATGGTTAACACATCTATAAAATAGGCTAATGAATTCCTAATCAAGTACTTTTAGTATGGAGCCTTTAAAGTGTCAATGAAAATAAAGGTGAGCTCCTTCTCTGGTAGAGAAGAAAATGTTTGCATTGTTGTTTTGTACATCCTTGTAACATATTCATTGGTAACTTATTATTTATCCTCTCCATTCTTTAAAGGTTATACTTACTCGATATCACCTCTAAGTTATGTCCAAACTATTTTAAAAAGGTGTATGCCAAATCTTTTTATTTCTTTATTTTAAAGAGATCTAATCCCACATATCAGTTATGAATAGGTCCAACCAGAATCTCATGAAAGTAATGAATAAAAAATTTCACATCATGAAGAACCTTAACTATTCTATTGTAGTACATCTTTAGATGGTCTTCGAAAATTGAGCTTATGTGTATTTAATAACTTCAAAGACTTTAGATTTTCTAGAAATGCCCACATCTTGCATATGATATATTTTATTAGTTGAAAGAGGCTCATATAAGCCTTCTTCTTTAATGGTCTTGTGTCCTTTTATGGTTATGCTATATACTCATTTTTTTTCTTCAAACAATAACCGCCCATGTTTGATCAAGTTGTTAATCTGCTTTTTGCAACCTCAATAGTGATTTATGGAATGTTCCACGACTCCTATATGATACTCACACTTGACATCCTTGTTGTACCATTTAAGAAAAGTTAGGTTAAATGGGTTTAAATGGTTGAGGTGTTATCTGGTGTGCATTCACAAGTCTGGTGTACATTCACAAGGTGTTGATAGATATTGATGAGAGAAACTAAAAACAAAGATGATGGATTTATGGTGTTGGACTTTGCATGTTTTAAGAATGATGTCTATGTTGAGATAATGATGTAGGTGTTTGGCCTCTAGAAGATGTTACTTTGATCAATATAAAAGAGTGAGAGGAAAGCATTGCCATAATGAGCTTTACGGTGACAGTTTTTAAGGATTTTTCATCAAGTTATTTAGAGTAAATAATTTACTTCAACAAGCTAGTTAATCGAGCCATTTTATCCTTTAAATCTCATGTTGATGATTATGCTTGGTCTAAGCTTTCTCTTTATCTACCATAACATGGTCTAATGTAGGCTTTTGAGGAAAACTGAACTTTCAAAATATGATTTGTATTTGTTTTTTTTTTTTTTCCTGTGAAAATTCAAATATAACTTGCGTAAAGATAAGTATTCATTTGGAACATCAAGTAGAACTATATGTAAAAAGAGTAAAATAGAAAAGGAGTCATATTTTAGTCTTAGGTAATTAGGAACCTTAACAGGTCCTTCAAAGGTCTACGTAAGAGGCTGATTATGTGATAAAGAAGATAGTTATCACCCTGTACATCCTACCTAAGATAAGTTGTATTGTTGTTTGTTTTTAAATATAAAAGTTTTTAATGTACTTACATGTTAAGATTTTGCAAAAATTGATATATGTGTGTTTTTTTTATTAAAGGTAAAAACTATGATGACTTAAGACAACAATTTGAGACTTGGACATGGTTAGAAGACCCAACTTTCATTTTTGAAACATGAGCGTTGGACTCAAGAGTATGGTTTATAAATTATAAGCCCAAGTTTTTTTTTAAGATTATATTGATTAAAATGGCCTTGAAGACCACCACTCACACTTTATGGTCCAATATGAGATCATACCGATCTAGTCCAAATTCACTCGCGCCATGAATGAAAGTTGTCTGAAAAAACAAGAACACAAGCATAAATTCACACACATCAACATAAACATAGAAAATTGAATTCAAATAAAAAATAGATATTTTCAAATAATATTTACAATTAAAACTTAATGTTAATGTTTTCTTTATAGATATTTACATTTTTATAAATTTAAAAACAATTTTGTCACCAAGGATGACTTTGCTTTCTAAAAGCAACTAACTAGATGGCTAGAATAAATTCATAAATCAAATATTATATTTATTAATATAATATTATATAAATATTGAAGATAAATTAATTAATTATTAATAATAAATATGTATTTACATGAATTTAATAATATCATGTGTAACTAATCAAATGACTACAAGAAATATTAAACTAACATTCAATTCCATCTATGTTACGATGTCTAATATCTATTCATTACAATCGCAAAAAATAAATCTTAATTGTGGTAATACTTTAACTTTATTTAAAAATAATACTTTATGTGACAAATTATAGCAAAAAAAGAGGTCAAATATCTTGACTTGATTTTTTTTCCTTTTCTATTTTTCTTTTCCTTTTTCTTTTCCACTTTCTCCCCCTTCTGCTTCTTTCTCCTCTCCATTGTCCCTTTTTTTTTAATCTTCGTCTCTTCTTTTTCTTCAAAACTTCTCCTCTCCTCTCCTCTCCTTAAATTTAGGTCGAAGAGTTAAATCTCATGTATGCATTATCAATAGCTTGTAATGTTCACAGACTCACAAGGGAAAACAACTGAAAGTCTAAGATGAGTTTACCGATTGCAAAAGACTCTTAGTGTAACAGTCATCTCCATCATTCATGGCATCTTTCTCTTTACTTAGTGTTACAGATAAACAATTTTGGTCACAGGTAGGTGTGAACGAAACTTTGGCTAGTGACAGAGCAATAGTTTCCTCATTGGAGGAGATTTTGTTAGGGCATTGCTAGAGAGCATTTTCCAGGGCACTTGCTGATCTTTGTATTACTCTCAACTCCTTTATCTTGCAAGTTTTAATGGCCAGTAACCCCGTCCATGTTTGTTGGTGCATTTAAAATTGAACCCATTTATAAGTGATGTGGGTGGTTTCATGAAAATCTAGTTTGTGCTTACGAATTAAAGCTTTCAATTTTAGAAAAAAGATGCAAAAATGATACACGAACTTATTCAATAAATACCTAGTAGAAATTATGTTTTATAAAAGATGATGGGTCTTATAGACAATAAATATTACTTCTCTCAAATATCAAGAGGATCGGGATAATTTTCTTCAAAATAAAAATTGTGAATTATAAGCAATTTCATGTGCTTAATTCATCATTTGTACACAAGCAATTTCATTTGCTTGGTACATCTACCTATAAGAGCTCGTTGGTAAATTGAGTCTTTATAACTTTGTATTTGGTTGTTCCTCAACTACTTCTAGACTAAAAAATCCTTCACAACAGTACTTATTACCCTTCTCTAGTCGAGGGCGTTGAATCTTGGGTCACCGTTGGTTCCCTTGTAAATTAACTAAAAAACTAAATCTTGTGTGTTTTTCACTGTAGCTCAGTTCATAGTGAAATGTGTCTTGGATTATAATAAAATTACAATTTTTTCTTTTATATCTGAAGCTTTGCTTGAGTGTAGACTAGCACTTTTCACATTGGTTACAACGCAATTACCATTTTACTCTTCACTCTTTAATTCATGAAGCTTTGCTTGAGGGTATATGTGTCTTTTTATGTTTTTTGTTATACAGTGAAAATACTATTTTACCCTCAGAGCTAATAAAATTTTGAACTATTGGCCTAAGACTTTCTTGACTTTTTACAAACTTTTTAACAGTCAAAATACTTAGTTGCCCCTAGAATCATAAAATTAATGGTCTATTGGACACGAGCTTTTTTCAGTTTTTTATTGTTCATGTCTAATGTAAATACGAATTAACTTTGGATGAGACAAAAAAGAAGTTTTGTATTTTGAAGTATTTTTATACTTTCATATGGGTATTTTGTGTAATTAACAAGATCATGGGGGAGTTTTGGTATTTTTCACATTGACTTTTGAATATTTAAATCTGAAAATTATGGGTGTGTGTTAAACACGCACTAGTGCGTGAATGGTGTCCACAGTATTCAAGCAGTGCGTGCGACACCGCTGGTGATTCATCATTCAATCAAAGTTTTTTATATATATAGTTTAACCCTCATCCTTTTGATTGTTTTTTCTTTTGTTAAAGCTATTTTTCAATTCAATTAAACCCTTCAACTGAAAAATTTTATTTGCCCTCTAATTAATTTTTTTGTTCTTAGATCTTTTTGTGTAATTTATTTTTTTACCTGATTTTATTTTTTGATATTTGATTTGTTGGGGATTCAAATTAATGAGATCTTATTGTTCTACATTATTTTTTTTAATATTAGTTTTGTGATTATCTTCAATTTCTTTTCTTTGGACTTATTACGATCTCATGACCTAGATCATGGGTTCTGCATGCCATTTTTTAAATTATTTTTTTTAGAATGGTTTTGTTTATGTGTGATTTTTCAAGATAATATTCTAATTCATCTGTAATTTGTTTTTGGGTTTTATACAAATGAACTTTATTTCCTAAAATAAAAAAAAAATCATTTTTAAATAATATTATTGATTTGTTGGGCCTTGCATAATATTTTTTAGGTCATAGGTTTATTCAATCAGTTTCGTTTGTGTTTATCTTTTAGGTCATGTGTTTTTTAGGATGTGAATTTATCTTTAATTGAGTTAAATAAACAAGTTTAGTAAATGCAATCAGTTGAGTGTCTCATTTTGTTTAATTAAATATCTTGATCTACATTCATCTTTAAATTTTTTTAATTTCTTTTTTGGTTATTGTTAGTGATTCTTTTCTGTTAATTTACATAAATGGTTATCAATTTATTTAATTATATGCTTGCATAGGCTTTTTGATTTAGACTTTGAAATTTTTTATATAAAAAAACACATTAAAACAGCCTGCAAACCCACAACTTTTTTGAAAAAAATATATAACTCGTGATGAAGCATGGGTTAAATGGCTAGTACCTCCTTATATCTTGTCCAATTTATTAACTTAAAGTATTTTTTTTCTTAAAAGGTGCTTGCAAACATCATTTGTGTTCAAGTATTTTTAATTTTTTGCATTTAATACTTGGAAATTTAATTTTTACATTCGAAGGTAAAGTATTTTTAGATAATGCAAAATTAAACACAATATATCTTTGAACACCATCAATAAATTATTTCAAATAATAACCATTTATAGCTTATCAATAAATCTACTATCAGATCATCAATATTATATGATAAATCTTAAATCAATAAACATATTTAAATTAATTATTTATCAACTTCTTAATTAGCTTTTCAATAGTTAATTAATTTGTTGAG
>Ga0307517_10008877_pt1 | contig 14358 bp, 9 predicted proteins | sample 23_EM_MG_FD_194515 | JGI IMG/M metagenome (GOLD analysis project Ga0307517, IMG submission 194515) | Populus trichocarpa ectomycorrhiza microbial communities from riparian zone in the Pacific Northwest, United States - 23_EM | ecosystem: Host-associated > Plants > Roots > Unclassified | place... | reverse complement strand
AATGTTATCCAGTCCCCTGGCACCATGTACTTTAGGCGACCTGACCATTTCTTCGTTGGAGGACCTTGAGTTCCTCTGCTGTCTTTTAATTTTAAATCGCCTCTTCACAATATTGCCACCTGATTTACAAGGCCATGCAAGAATTTGGACAGAGCCAAGCCTCTCCAGCTCAGAACTCCAGCCCCTTGTTATATAATCATTTCATTTCTGAACATGCCCAGCAGTATCAAAGCAATTTTCATATCATTGCTTCTAAGCTACAGTACTGTCTCAGTCTGTGCATGCCTATTGATAACACATGATCGGGGCGATTCTTAACTTTAACGTTAGACTCTGATCACGTTATTGTTATTGCCTTGTCGGTATTTGTTAAGGAATAACAACAAGAGAAGAGCTCAAGTGGGTTTCCCCCTCGTATATGTATGTTTGGTTGCTTTGATCAGTCGATTCCTTATTCATCCATAGGAGAAACCTCAGAGGCGTTCTATTGCTTCGAATGGTTGGGGGATTGCCCTGGATGATCACATATAGGTGGGTTTGATTGCCACACAGGTGTTTTATAGCGTGTGATTTATGATATAGAAAGAGTCTTGAATTTCTTCTGGGTGTATATCACTCTAAAAATTCTTGCATTTGCAAGCATCTCTCTCTGAAGAAAATTTGTTTCCTCTGCGTTCTGCAAAGCCCTTTTCTCTTGCTATGCAAAAGAATCAAGCTGTTCTCATTGGTTTTATGGACACTGAAAAGTTAAAATAACCAGAATATATATATATATATATATATATATATAAAAGAAAGGTTAGAAAATTAATACATATGTTTTTTTTACATGGTTTTATGGACATGATTTTTTTCATTTTTAAGATTTCTTTTAATCTCATGACAAGGATATATGAATAACTTATTAAAGATACATTAATTCAAATATATATTTCCTTTCAAATTTTGTTCCAAACACAGGGATTTATAACAAAATTTAAATCAATTCTACTCATTAATATAAATGAATTCAATTCGGTTGAAGAAATCGTTACAAACAATCTGTAAATCTCTCGTGAATTTGGTTTTAAATAGATCATCCAGACCTTGATATATTCAGGAGAAAAAAGTACCAAGTTGCTTTTACATATCAGCTTCGAATGCTATTCTGGTTTGAGAGACCCTACTGCTGATACCACCATAAAAATTCTGATTCAGTCATCTAAGTGGATTTCAATTATAATAAAAATAATAATATTTATAACACAAATAATAATATTTTTTATATTAATACTTTTAATTATAATAAAAATATAATATTTATAATACAAATAATTATATTTAGAAACCTAAGACCCAAGAACCCTAGGTCCTAATGCAGAACCAATAATCTTGGGTCAGGTGGGGCTGCAAGATTCAAGGGATTTGGGTTTGCACTCTAGCCACACCCAAGCTCCTTGGGTGAGACGTCTCTTTCTTGTTCCAAGTTTCTTGGGTCTGGAAGGGGATGCTTGACCCAAGTTAATAATAATAATAATTGATTTTACCCTTCAAATCAATTTTATATTTTTTTATAGCAATAATATTTTTTACAAATTTAATAATATTAATTAATATAATAATATTTATAACATTAATAATAATATTAAACTCGTCTGACCTAAATTCTTATAATATTTATAACATAAATAATACTATTTTTAATATTAATATTATTAATTATAATAAAAACAATATTATATATATCACAAATAATAATATTTTTTATATTAATACTTTTAATTATTATAAAAATAATAATATTTATAACATAAATAATACTATTTTTAATATTAAAACTTTTAATTATAAAAAAATAATTATATTTATAATACAAATAATTATATTTTTTTATATTAATACTTTTAATTATAATAAAAATAATTATATTTATAACACAAAAAATCTAAGACCCAAGAACCTTGTAGGGGTAAGCAAAAAAACTGATTTAACCGAAAAACCGAAAAAAATTAACCGAAAAAACCGAACCATAAAAAAAACCGATTAAACCGATTAGAATATTTAGAAAAACTTCTGTTTCGATTCGGTTTCGGTTTTATAATGTTTAAACAGAACAACCCGAACCGAACCAAGCTGGTTTAAATTAAAAAACAAATCTATAAATACTCATCAGTCCTTACAGTCACAGACATGCCACACAATCCACACGGGTCACACCACATTTCAAATTTTCAATCCTCACAGTGGCACAGTCTCCCACAACACTCAAAAGTCTACAGACTCTACACCCAATTAATTATTTGTATTTCAACTACCCTTACCCAAGCTCTCACAAGTCCACTCACATCTCACAATTAATTTTTCACAGCACACAACACAATTAATTCTTCGCAGCACTAATTCTTCGTTCTTCAAAGTTCAACCACCCCAACCCAAGCTCTCACACGCCACACCTAACCTTCTAATATTCATTCTTTAATCATCTCCAGATCTATCATCCCAGCAACATCCCTAAGCCTCAGCAGCAGTAAGATTTCTTCAATTTATAGGTGATTAGTGGAGGCAGTAAGGGTTGGGGTTGGGCTTAATTTTATGGTTTGGGTTGTTGGCAGTTGCTGTGTTTTTTTTTTTATGAAAGGAAAATGGGTAAAGAAAGTGGCAGTGGGCACTGGACAGTATTTATTATGGTGGTGATTGTTTGTATTTGAGAGTATGGTTTTCGGTGATGTAGGTTTTTGGGTTTGTGATAGTGAGGAGTGATTGATTACTATAAGAGAGCATGATTTGTTTTTCTGGTTCTATAGAAGGATATTTGCTTGAGAAAAGGCTGGTATGGATTCAACACTGTCGTGGGGGCTGCTAGTGATGAAGATGGGTTTGATTTTGTGGCTTTTGGATGTTAAAAAACAATATAGGTTTTTTCGGTTTTTGACATAGAAAACCGAACCGAACCGAATCGAAACCAGTTGGTTGGAACCAGGTTTGGTTCGGTTTTGGTTTTTTTTAAAAAAAATTGGTTTGGTTGTTTTTATAGATAAAAACCGAACCGAACCGAAAATGATCACTTCTAGAACCTTGAGTCATAACACTGGACCCAAGAGAAATATAATAATAATAATAATTTTAATTTTAATATCAATAACATTAATTATAATAAAAATAACAATATTTATAATGCAAATAAGAATATTTTTAATTTATTCATTATAATATTAATTATAATAAAAATAATAATTTTTATAACATAAATAAGAATATTTTTTATATTAATACTTTTACTTATAATAAAAGTCTTGGGTCCTGACACCAGACCCAAGTGAGTTGAGTCTTAACACAGGACCCATTAGCCTTGGGTCCTACGCAAAACCTAAGAGAATTGGGTCTGAACTTAGTACTTTTGGGTCCTTAAACTTATTGGGTCCTGTTGTGTAGCCGGACCCAAAGCTATTTTGAGTACTGCCCCCAACAGGACCCAACATATAATTTATTTATGTATTTAATAATTCATATAATTCAAAACTACTGAATAAAAAATATAAAGACAATAAAACATTGATAAAATTTTAAATCTCATACATTAATGTTATAAAATTAAAATATCTTCTATTGCCCAAAATAATATTATATTATAATATTTATAAATTATTTTTTAATGGATTTTATTGTTAAATAATTCTCTTATATAATACAAATATATAAAGTATATGATGTGAAACAAAAATTTATTAAAGGTTTCATCAACTTTAATATGATAATATTTAGAGAAAAAATTTAAAAAATTTCAATTTTTTTTCAAAGAATTTTTAAAACGAAAAAACAATCATGTCATAAAAAAAATTCAACACAATCTCAAATGAAAAAAAATTATGATCACCTAACTTTTAACCAATATAAAAAACTCCTATCAATTTATTTTCTCTTTACTGTATTAAAAAAATTACATGATAGAAAAGAAAAAAATTAAAAAAAAATTATTGATGGGTCCTGCTAGGAATAGGACCTATATTGATAGGTGCTGCTCGCAATAAGAGCTATTTATTTTAATATTTATAATATTAATAATAATATTTAACTTATCTGCTCAAGTTCTTATATTTTTTTATCTTTTAAAAACAAATTATGTTTTTCTTCTATGGTAGTAATAATGTTTTTTTAAAATAAGGTAATGACAATAACAATAGTAATAATAATTTTTTATTTTACCTTTCAAATCAAATATATTATTATTTTTTAATATTAATAATATTTTCTACAAATTTATTAATTATTATATGAATAATATTAATTATAATAAAAATAATAATATTTATCATATCAATAATAGTATTGAACTTGTCTGACAAAAGTTTTAATAGTGATAATTTTTTTAAAAAAAACATTATTAACGATAATGATAATAATAACAATAATAATAATAATAATTGATATTATATTTTTTTTTATTTTTCTTCTTTGCAGGGTCTGCAGACCCAGCTGCCCGGGTCTAAAGACCTAAGGTGCAGGTCAGAAGAGACCCCGGCGTGCGGGTCTGCACCCAACGTGTGGGTCTACAGACCCATGCACACGGTCTTGCAGACCCGCTTGCCGGGTCTTTAGCGAGGCGTGCGGGTTTACCTAGCGTCCAGGGCATGGCAGCCTCATCGCCAAGTGTCTGCAGCCTGGAGTTGCTGCCAGGCACGCTGGCTGGCCCTAGGGCCAGGTGTCTGTTACCTGGGCTGCTGTCAGGCGTGCGGGTCTGGCCCTATCGTCCTGACTTGAAGCCGAGCGCCAAGTGTCTGCAGCCTGGGTCATGTGGCCCCATCAAAATCCGAACTGATCATTTTTTTCTCAATCAAAAAGTCAACCCCACCCCCTACAATCTTTGCAACTTTTTATGACAATGACAGCTCTATCATTATACCTCCCCAACTCACAGTGCTTTTAGCAAAAAGAAAACTCAAACAGTATAGTCCACAATGCATTCACAGTCTAGTCTATAATAATTTACGTTAGTATATCAAACAGTGCAATACACAGTAATTCAGTTACAATAAAATACTGATTCTTTTAAATATATTTAATTTGGTCTGAATTTATGCTGTTCAGAATTCCCTACGTTACAGGGTTTTGCATTTTCGTCAGGACGAAGTGTGTGTGATATTTGGTGCCAAAGTGTCAAAAATCTATACATCAAGACAAACAAACAAACAAAAAAGCTCGATTTTGCTCTTTGAAAATCCCAGAATACAGTAAGAAATTGACAAATCCCCAATATGGGAAGAATTACAAAACTCTGTTGTGTGGAATACAATCTCATTTGACAAGCCATAGCCACAAAAAAATTACAAGCTCCGAAAGGAAACAAATTACAAGCCACTCAGGTTAACTCAAAATTCTGTCAATGGCACCTCCCCACTCTGAAATCTTTTTTGCTATTAACAAATTTCACACCAAAAGCCGATTGCACGCAACGCATGACCTAAATTCAATGATTAGTATTCTCTAGTTCTGAAAATATCTGTCACTGCCATTGATGAACGCTTTGGTCAGTGGGGGAGCAAGGTACAAATGGTACAAAACCCCGGCCACCAAAAACAGGTCGCATGAAGCTATTATCAAATTTTCTCCAATAGTGGTGGACTGTGTGAGAAGGGGTGCTCAAGAGCATCCTTAAGCTGGTTCGACGGGGCACGTTGTGGCTGGCCTGGTTGTCCTCTGAATCCTGTCTATTGAGCAGTGGCACAGCAAAGGATTTAGGACTAGATGGTTCAGAAGACAACATGCTGGCAGTGTGTTTTTGTGATGGAAGCAAGATCCTCACTAGTGGTTTAGTCATCAATCCAAACACCTGCATGGATCCAACAGTTTACTGCATCAGTCTTGTGTTTGAAACTAACCTTTGATTAGCTCAGTTTCCTGGTAGCGGATTGGAAATTACAAGAATCATACGCGAAAACGAAAAGTGCATAATATAAACTTTGTGGAGTCCCTATGCTACAGTATCTAGTTCAAGCCATTGACTGATCTTAACATAATTGCAATAAACGGTGCACCATTTTAAGAGCAATAAAAGGAAATGAAAATGAAGTTGGATCACAAAATCCAATCTTCAATTCAGATTCTAGCTCCTGGGGCTTAAATCAAGTTGACTATTAAAACATCATATCTACAACAATATGTTGGCTGGAACGGTCCAGCCTCGAAAGGAAAACCTGTAACTATCGTTTCTAGCTTTAAACATGGAAACTGTAAAAGTTTGCACTGAGCTAAAGTGTGCCATTTAAGCACAGGCAAGATGGTAAAACAGCAGGTTATTTCTCCTCCTGTTCTCCACGGAGATGATGCATTGTCTTACCACTGTGCTGAAAAGGACAACTGTAATTGTGCTGGTGATCATGATTGCATTGCCATGCAAATGAGTATGGCCTGACCTGGTGAACTGCAAGAATAGTAATAAAATTATAATTTAGATGAGAATAAATATGCAACATAAGAGGATATAAAGACCCTCAAAGGCCTTAACCATTGGTCTATTAAAATCAAAATAAAATCTCCTAGTGGAAATTCTAATACTGTTGGTGGATAGCAGGAACATTTCATATGAAACTATCGCCCAGGCTCATAGCTGAAAGATGTTTAACTTAGTCTGTGTTTAAAAACAAGAAGGAAAGCCCTATCATCACAGAACAGATTGAAAATAAAAAAACAAAACAAAAAAAAACAAATCCAATAGAAAAAGAATGCTTTTCGATCTTTTTAACCTGATTATAAGCAAGAGCCATAGAAACAGCACCACGCATAAGACCTGCCCACCATATTGTTACCTTCCAAACAAAAATTCAGGGTGACATTAGACATCAAGTGATTCACACACGTTAAATGCCAGAAACCAGAATAGCTTGAGAGCATACTTGTTGCTTTATGTCTATTTTCTCATACGGGAACTTCTTAGTCAAGTTGGATAAAAAGGATAAAGGGAAAACAAAGGCTGCTCTTCCAACTAGAACCAATCCCAAGAGTATTGAACTCACCATAACTGATGTTCCAGGGCTGAGAATTAAGAGAGAGTTAACCACTATATTCAGAAAATGGTGAAGATAATTTTGTTTCAGCTTGTATTTTACGATCTTGGAATGTATTTGTGTGGCAACTAATCTCCCATTTTATGCTTAGCCTCACCTATCACTTACAACCTTCCATTTTTCAATATCCAAGGCATCCATGCCAACATAGAGGAAGATGAAGATCTCAGCAACAAATGACCAAGTAGCAAAAGCATGCCTGAAATGTTCAAGGAGAACCCCAAGTAATGTGATAGCTAGAACAGAATTTGAGGTAAAAATAGAATACAAGAGATTTTGTATGAATTGCCACAAACACATTTCAGGATATGTAACTCAACATACTTAGTTGTTATCCTTGAACTTTCAGTTACATTGTGCCATGTGTAATGAGACATAACAATCCCACAAAAGAATACAGTGAGAATGGCGCTTAGATAGAATAGCTGCAAGAAAACCCGAAATTCAAAAAATGATGGTTAACTGCTTTCACCACTGAAATTCAATCTAATAGTAGAAAGCACAAGCAAACGAGGTCCTTGGAGAGGTACTCTATGATTGAGAGAAATCTTACCTCGGCCAACATATATGAAAGGTAAGCCATGAGTATCATAAGAGCAACCTCACGATCGGTAGAATGCCTGGATTTTGTGGCAAAACAAAAATTTATTAGAACACAAAATAATTCCCAGCATGTTATTCTAGCAAATATTTCTTTTGTCACCTGAGCTACCACGGAAATATATGTAAACATGAAACAAACTTGAGGAATACGTTGTGAGATTTTAAAGATATTAAAAAGAAGTGAAACTCCAATATCAAACAGCAATCTCAAGATAAACTGAGATTTCATCCACTTGCAATTGAGCTGCTGTGGTTGTTAATTTTTACTGTCCTAAACCTCTATATGGGATTGAAACTACTCATGAATTTATGTTTGATAATGATTTACTAACCTGCCGAAGTAGAGCTTTTTGATAATGTATGCACTAAGTAGTCCAGTCTGCAGGAGCCAAAAAAGTGTGCAATGTCACAAAACACAATATATACAGAAAAATCACATGCTAATCACACAAGCATGGGCGCATGCGTGCACACACATGTATAGAGAGAGGGAGAGAATTACTAGAACTCCCAGTATGGTGCTTGAGATAAACAAATATAGAAAGTTTCCGAGAAATTCAGCTGCAATGCTTGAGTTGATGTGAGATAGGTCAATGCTCTGAATTGCATGGAAAAGCACCACTGATGTTGCATCATTTACTACACCTTCCCCAAAAACCAGACTGTATAATAAAGGCGTCTCATCCTGGTTAAGAACCTGCAACAACACAAATTGAAGTACTCAAATCACTTTTTCTGTGTGAGTTGCTTCAAAAGTTGTAATCAGACCATATCTTCACCAGGAGTCTCATACCTGCAAGGTACAAACAGAATCCGTGGCTGAAAATATTGCTCCAATTGCTGCAATCAAGGCAAGAGATGAGCATACACAAGCAAGCTATCTGATGGCAGAAACAGAGTCTTGAAAACTTCGAAAATAAAGAAAGAATGTGATATGGAATATACCAAGATAGTCTCCAATTCTGAGGGAACTGATGTTCATTTTCTTGAAAAAGTGAGTGGCGCCTATGCCAGAAACAACAAATTAATCACAAATAGAGTACAGCTAAGATCATTATTCAGCACTAACAAGACAAAGTATTGTCATGAACTTGATGTTTTAGTGTACCTATTGAAATGATGGCAGTGGATATCAGAGTACCGACTGCGCCAAACAGAATGATAGTCATGAAGTTGCGGAAAAACTGCTTCTTCTTTACCTGGAACCTGGTGGGAAGACAGAATAACTCATGAGATGTCCCAGCAACAAAAATTTCATGACAACTGAGCTATTCTAAGGCTCATTTGTTTCAAATATCGAAGAAAATTAGAAGGGAAAAAATAGCTTTTCGGTGATGATGCTTGGCATAATTCCATTGTACACATAAAAATCTGAATCAATCTCAAGCAAGAAAACAAACACTTAAGGTCTCAAGCTTAAAATGAATTGATCAGCAAATGATACAACCCTAGTACTAATAAAGGAAAATACACACACACACTAACTCACCCAGCGTTAAAGATGATTGGCGGAAGCAGATAAATAAAGAATAAATCTTCGCTGAAAACTAAGAGATGCGAGCTCTTTCCTCCTGTTGTTAGCAAAATCACAACTCCAGTGCACAAACCCTGCATGCATTAACTCACCATCAAAACCTCTATAACCCCACAAAAAAAATAACATAAAAGCAAGCAAATGAAGATACTGACTACAGCAAGTGCAGTAATGGACTCGTTCATCCATCGCTGCTCCTCTAGTAAATGACCAATTACTATACACGCACAAAGTAGTGCCACGAACAGGTTTATTGGCACCACTGAGCTATGATCAGACGATAACATTGCTCCCATTTTCCATAAAATATCTGCCATGCTAGATTTAGTTAAAAAAAACAAATAAAAAATTTCTTCTTTTTGATCAAGTATTTTGCTGTTTCAGGATATAAAAAGCAAGAAAATATTAATGTTACAACAAATTTGGATCTTGAAGAAGCTAAAACTTAAGGGAAATTGACTATTTTTCGAAAACTTCAGCAGAGTAAAGCAAATTTGTAGAGTGACAGCGAGAAGCCGGGAAAGGGAGGGTATATATACAGTTGGAGTTGAGAGTCAAAAGGTTCAAAATTTTAAAGCATGAAGGCCGTTGATTAAGAGTTGTCAAGGGGAGTCGACGGTTGTGATTACATGAGGAGTTTAAGTGTTGAGTGTGGGGATATGTAGTTAATGGAACTTTGGAAGGGAGTGGAGGCAAAGAAGAATGTAAAGTGAGGAGGAAAGTTCATGTGAAATGATTATGTCGTCTACAGAATCTATACAACAATGGAAGCCAAAAAACAAGGAAAAAAAATTGAAAATTAGAAAAGGAAATATTTGGAGGCTTGTTTTACCAGGAAGATCCGAATATAGTTTTTAAACTTGACTTGGATAAGTTTGAGATAAATATTAGATGGGTTTATTCGAGTTAATTTAAATTAATTTAATTTTATTTTATTTTATAAAATTATAAAATAATATCATTTAAAAATAATCAACAACTTTTTATTAAAAGTTTTTAGGCTGACAGGTTAGAGATCAACTTGAATTTCTAATAGGATAATACTAGTTTAATTCTTCTCCAATTTTTTATCGAAATTTGATTTAAATTAAATACTAAGTTATCTAAATTATAAATCAGTCCAGGTTTTAAAATAGTACTCCCCCATCAGGGTAAATGACACTTAGATTTCATAAGATTCATGTATCATTACGATAAAAATGAGGTTATTATATTATATATGCCATGTTCAATTCTGTGTACCCGGAAAATATATTAGTCTTGAAAATATAGGAATTATGCTGAAAATATAGATTTTCTGGGTGATGAATGGAAAAATGAAGATGTTTGTGAAGGATGGGGTCCGTTCAAAGCATTTCCTTTTTTATGGAGAAAAAATCACGCACGCATTTTGTAAAGCAGGTGAAGTTGGAAATACAAGAAGAGAGTTTGTGTTTATTTATTACTAGATAATTATTTGAGCTATGCCTTGAGTTGAATTAAATTTTTTAATATAAAAAAATACCCTAATGTTTTTAACATGTTTTCTAACATAAAAAAAATTATATGAGGATTAACCTGATGTAATTTAATCAACTTTATAAGTCCAAAAACATCTCGAATAGGTGGTAAAAATGTAGTTTAACTAAAAAAATCAAGATCAATCTTTTTAAAAATATTAAAACAACAACATATTAGATCGACTCGAATTTACTCAATGTTAACCTGTCAAATTCCCGACTCGGATCATAAGACCCTAATACCCTCTAGAAAGCAAATAAAAAAATTAGTAACCTTAATTTTCAATCAACTCAATGTTAAATGATGAAATTAAAAATAAAATTCAATTAAAAAAAATGAGTCAAATCAACCCAGGTTAACCTGAAAAACCTAAGTCATGAGACCAAGATAACCCCATAGAAAAAAATCAAAACAAATTATGAAGCTCGATCCCTAGTCAACTCAATGTTGCGGGACGAAATTAAAAAAATAATTAAAAAAAAGACATAAAAAAGCAATCATAGTCAACCCAAGTTAACTGACCGAACTTATGACTTGAGTCATAAGGCTGAGATAACTTTATAGAAAGTAAATCAAAACAAATTATAAAACTTAATTGTCAATCAATCTAATATTGAAGGATAAAAATGAAAAAAAAATCAATTAAAAAAAACTGAGTTAATCGGGCTAACCCATGACCCGAGTCATAAGACCGTGATAACCTTATAGAAAGCAAATAAAAAAATGAAGCTTAATTCTCAATCAACCTAACATTGAACAATGAAGTTGAGAAAAAAAATCAATTAAAAACAAAAACAAAAAAATGACATGAAACAACACGAGTTAACCTACCAAACTCGGGTCATGAGATCAAGATAACTCAATAGAAATTAAATTGAAATAAGTTGTGAAGTTCAATGCCCATTAAACTCAATATTAAAAAATAAAATTAAAAAAATAAAGACCAACTTGAAAAGGGCCAAAGCATTTCACTGACATTGATACATTGAAATGCAAGGCTTTTTAGTATATGTTAATTATAATTATAACTATAAAGAAAGTAAAAGATGTGGTGTTTCATTGTAGATGCAGATGAAAACATTGTCCATCCTCTCACAATTCACTCTAGGTTAGAGTAATTAATATATTTTTTATTTTGATTCTCGAACTTTTTTTTCCTCGTGTGGATCCTTATTTGATTAAATCACAACCCAATTGCTTTTAATTTGTTGAGCTAGGTAAAAAATTAAAAGACAAAGGAGTAAAATGAAAAACACAGAGAAACTACATTACCATTTCCAAAATTGATTTGAAAAGTTGACTTTGATTCTCTTACTTTACAACTCACTTATTTTCAGTGCCTTCAATTTTTAAAAAATCTACGTTAGTTTAAAGCTTCATTTCTCTTATTTTTTTAGTTCTGGTTCGAGATGCAAAAGAGAAAATCACTGGATTTCCGGGATAGAGAAAAAACATTGGTGTACATCGATTCTGACTACCAAAATTATCAATTTTGGTGTTAATGAGTTTTGTTCAATGAGAGGAGCTTCACTTGGGGTTTTTTTTTTTTTTTTTTTTTTAATTTAAAATTTTATGAGAGAATAGATCTGACATTGGGAGGTTTCTAGGTTTCAGGTTATTTTTTGTTTTTGGATTGTTTTTAGGTTATTTGAAGATATAAACAAGTTTATTTAGGGCTTCAAGGTATTTTTTTGGTGTTTTAGGTCAAAAAAATAGTTGAAAATGATTTTTTAGGTGTAAAACACCTCTACCTTGATTTTACAGCGACCCTATAGTTATCAAAATCTAGGCATAATAAGCAGTGTCGCCTGCTCTACTCTTTTTTTTTTGTCCAAAACAAATAGAGCTTTTAAAAAAAGAAAAAAAAATATCAAAGCTCAAGCGTGTGAGTCTAGGCTAACAAACTCATACACCTAGCCTTTTTACTAAGGGCCAAGAGTGATGAGCCTCCCAGACAAGCGTGCTTGGATTTATTTTTTATATTTTATTTTTTCAATTCATCTTTCTGATTTTGTGATTTTTTTAAAAAAATTTTATTGACTTTTCTTTTTAATTTTATAATTCAATATTTAGTTTATTTTAAATTGGTTTTGTTAGTTATTTTGTTTTGCTTTCTATTGAGTCATCACGATCTTGAATAAATATTATGTCATTTTATCAATGTTTGATTTAGCAAATATTTATTTTTGCTATTTTTTATTTATATTCATTCAAGTTATTTTTAGACTCACCAGGTCTTGAATCACATTAAAATAACATTTATGTAATTATTTTTTTATATTAAAAAACACATTAGCAATAATAATATTTCTTTTACATTAAGAAATATTAATCTAACTTAGGATAGGATCACATAGCATGAAACATGAAAAAAGGGTAAAGTGGAACAAAGAATTTGACAGGTGTTTGTGCATGTCAAAATCACTGGTGCACGTGTAAGAATGAACCAAGGAATACTCTCGAATGAATTGAATTTCCTGATGGAAAGGGTATACATGAAGGTGTAAGAATCTTTAGTGTTATTAGTGGTATTGTTGCTAATTAATAGCAAGCATGCATATATATATATATATATATATATATATATATATATATATATATATATCTGCAAGATTTACCGACCACTAAAACAAAAAACAAATTCCATTGGTGCGCAAAGAAGGAACCGAACCCACTTTCGCTCTCACGTTAAAAAAAAGCAAGCACTGAGTTGGTTTGCCACTCTTGATGGCTAATTAATGGCACAACCGTACGGACTAACTAACATATATATATATGATAACCACCATGGGGCACACGGCCAGCACAGATGCTGAACAATAAGGAAATCAAATGGTACGACCACGAGTGCTGCTGCTGGTGGTGGTGTACGGATGTTTTTTTTTTACTGTTATTAATTACTTTTTATAGTATTTTTTTATTTATAAATATATTAAAATTTTATTTTTTTATTTTTTAAAATTTATTTTTAACATAGCTATTAAAACGATCTGAAAAATAAATATTAATATTAAGTAAAGAAAGTTTAAATTTTCATAAAACACCTTTGGAGCACAATTATTCGATCAAAATTTAGAAATTTTTTTATTTAAAATTAATTTTTTATGTTTTAATATGTTAATATCAAAAATAATTTTTAAATAATAAAAAATATATTAATTTAATATAATTTAAAATAAAAAAATAATTTTTAGAACAAACACTATTATAATTATATTCCTACATTAGTTTTTTATTTTTCCCTCTTCAGTAATCATTTGAGCACTCTCTGTGCACCTTCTCGGTAGCAAGCTATGATTACTTGCTATTAGTTTAATACCGACAAGATTGATAAAAAGAAAGTTTCACCTTACCCGCAAATATCAGTGCCCTTGCTTTTTTTTATTTTTAATTTTTTTTAGTTTATCGAGCCGGCTTATATATATCTTAATTAATTTTATAAGTTATAAAATTAACAATTATATAAATCTTCAATGACCTTCAAATTTATAGAACTCAAACTGACCTCTAGAAAATAACTTTAGAACATGACTAGTTAAACTACACCTCTTTAAATTAGAGTTCTTGCTTTTTTATTTTATGTTGTTGCGTATTATAATTTATATGTTATGGAATGAGTTTTTTAAAATATGTTTTTAAAGTTTTTTTAATAATAAATTAATATTTTTAAAAAATATTTCT
>Ga0307517_10008876_pt1 | contig 14358 bp, 18 predicted proteins | sample 23_EM_MG_FD_194515 | JGI IMG/M metagenome (GOLD analysis project Ga0307517, IMG submission 194515) | Populus trichocarpa ectomycorrhiza microbial communities from riparian zone in the Pacific Northwest, United States - 23_EM | ecosystem: Host-associated > Plants > Roots > Unclassified | place... | reverse complement strand
CTCATTTAAATTTTACCAGAATAAATAAAGCAAACCTACATGAGCGAAGGGTCAAATACTTTGGTGACGGGATTTGCCGGGCAGGTAACATGGCAGGTAACAACCCACTCCATTGGGCGGTAAACCCTCTCCCTCACCGCTAAAATAACCTGCAGAAATTACAAGTCGAAGGGCGGGCACAAAACCCCGGGGCTCTTGTCCCTCGGAGGTTGAAGTCAACTCTCCTTGAAACTGGAATACATTAAAGGGACCTATCGGTTCAGATAGAAGTAATTCTGGATATTGGGATGAACAGGCCGCACCTTAGCGTCAGGAGGTTTTTCGGAAGAACAGAAGTGCTCAAAGTTACACTCATGGCTCCCAGCTAGGAATAAAATATAACTACTATGATGGCTATTCGCCTCCTCGGTCCAGGATGCATCTATTATACCGTCACCTCTTAGTTCTAGCCTGAATCCGCGATGATCTTGGAAAAACAACGTGTTTTGTCCTGTTACCGCGGCGCTCTTCGCAAGGCTTCGAGTTCAAAATACACGTGCACGTAGACTGCACATGCATACTGTGCATGGCATCGTCTCTAACATTCGGTTCCAATACAAAATTGCAATGCCATTTACTTCATCTTCAAATATGAAAACTTGGCGCCAGATTTTCACGGATACAAGCACCGCCCTGACCTTGGCTAAAAACTTGGCTCGAGGACTCGGTGCCCGAATTAATGAACCAAAAACACACAATGATTGTCGTTTAAACGTCATTATGTTTGTTTGAAGAGCTTGATCGACAACAAGCGCAATAGCGATACAGGGAAAAAAGGTTTTTATTTTGTATCTAAAGATCTTTTTAAGTTTTGATCAAAAAAGACTCCACAAAAAGCCCAAAAAGGTCGTATTCGTCGTATCAAAAAATCAGTTATTGTCCAAAGGGTAGTACCATTCATTAAAAGGAAAGTGGGATCAGATGGAGGGAAGGAAGGGGGGAAGGGAAAGAAGGGTGGGGGAAGAGGAAGCGTGGCGATAGGAATGGAAGAAAGGTTTATGAATGCTTAGAATGTCCATGTAGACGCGAATAGGATATAATAAGATAGTAAATAAGAGAGAGATCGGGGCGCGACGAGGAGGAAGGGATTGGAATATGGTGCACAAATGGTGCAATCGGAAAACAACAGCGAAAGCCAAAAAAAGACCATGAAGGGCCCATTTTATTCCGTATAGGCAGGGGGTGCAGGGCCCGTGGGCTGAGTTGTCGCATTCCCCGATCCCATTTGCGCACCCGGCACAGGCTGCTGGTACAATCCTCCATCGAGATGCACAATGGGCACTTTCTCCCCCGCCGTATTGAACGGTCGTCCTTTCCCGTCCGTTGCAAAGGCACCGGCACTCGCAGCTCCTCCGGATGGGCCAACCAACGAGGATGATCCTGCGGCAGCGGAAGAGGAAGAGGAACCCTCAGCGTAATAAGCATTTGGATCATATATTGACCCTGTATCATACGGAGAAGAGGGCTCGGCATTGGTGACTTGAAGAATTCGTTGCTCTTGTATACTGACAGGACTACCAGTGCGATTGAACGGATCTGCATATTGTTGCTGTCGATTATCCCGGACGTTTCCAGCAATGATGGGGATAATGGGCGGCGTGTACGGTCCAGTGCTGCTGCCAGCACCTGAAGGCGCACTCCACGAAGAGATCGTCGAGGGCGCAGATCCCGTGCTACCGATACTGGTGTTGGGAGCGAGCGATGAGGTAGGCACCAAACCTGATGCCTGTCCGGAGCTAGGAGCAAGTCCTTGGCCATTGTACCCACCCTGTGTATTTGCAGCGCCATAGGTTTGGTTGGGGCCCCAGTTCTGCAGCGCAGGTGGGAAACTGGAAGGCGGATAACCTGGGCCCTGACCTTGCCCCGCCTGTGTGACCATTAGACCAAGGGGCTGCGAATCGGAAGCGGAAGTCGATGGACGGGAAGTCGATGGCCGTGAAGTAGTTGAGAGACTTGCAGCTCCTGCGCCAACAGCGGCTACACCAACTGCACCAAGGAGCGGTGTCAAGGACGGGTTGCGAAGGTGATGCAGGGGTGGTTGGGAGGGTTGCGGACCAACGTCATTGAAACCTTGGCTATCCAGCCCTTGAGGATTCATTTGCGGCGACATTGTAGTGGGGTCTGTGGCCTGCTGCCCTACAGGACCGTAGTCGTATGGCTTGGGGTCGGCGTCTTTGGTGATTTTATTGTGATGATGGTCGTTATTGAAGATGTCGTCAAATCTCGGTTGTTTGTTACTAGAGAGAAGGAAAGAAAACACGCGTTAGGGAAGAGCTTGTCCAGGAATACACAGGGACCCACATAAGTTTCCAGGTGATGAATCCAAGGAGAAGAAGTGCCACAATCCCGCCTACTACACCACCGACAATAGGGCCAATGTTATTCGACTTCTTGTGCTGAACATTCGTGTCAGAAGCTCCTGTTTGCAGAACAGCTGTTGATGTAGGCGTGAACGTTGATGTTAACGTGGAGTAACCGACGAATGTTGAACCATCGGAGGTTACGATCGAGCTTGATGTGATGACGGTCGGCGGAGGTGTGAACATCGACCACGATGTTGAGGTTGAGGTCGGCGTACTAACATCAGCAGGGGGCGAGTAGATAGAAGTGCAAGATGAACCCCAAAGAGTAACGATATTTGTTACTGGAACATTGACCGGCACAGTTACTGGTACTGTTACAACAACTATGGTTCCTGAACATGCGAAGCACAGCCTGTAAGTCGGACGACAGAGACAAACAAATATGGATGCACTCACCCGGATGTGTAATATACGAGGTTGTCAACGTTGGAACACATGTCGAGGACGCTCCGGACGCTCCGGTTGGAGCGTCGGCACTGCAAGTCCGGAAGACAGTGGTGTCGACCGATCCAGGTGCGGTCGACGTCGACACCGAAAGGGTCGTTGACTGGCTCTGAGTGGTGCCCACGTCGGTCCTCGTTAGAGTGGGTGAAGAGACACATGTGTCGGCCATGGCTCGAATCGGGTTCCTATCTCGTGCAAGGCTCCAAGAGAGGAAACTGGGAAAAGAAAAGCACGAGGTCAGGTGCTTTCGAGAACTATAAGCCTTCCAGCAGGTGGAGGCGGTGGCAAGAGCGAAAGAAAGACCGGTGCAATCCGAGACGCTTTGTTTGTGGGCCGCAATAGGCAGAAAGAGGAAATGATGGATATATTCTCAACAGAGGCCGACCAGCAACGCAAACGAGGCGAATTGGATTAGGTAACTTCCGTCACCACGGGTTGCAGCAACCGTAATCCGAAAGTCGCTCAGAAATCTCTGTCCATCTTGTGTCCAACGCATGCTGCTCTAGATCTTCTCTTCGAAGCGCTTTTTTCTTTTCGCCGAACCTGGGAACGCGTGGCGGTGCATGTTGATCGGTCGTTGACGGTCGTTGATAGTCGTTGATCGATGAGATGCCAGCGGCGTATGTAACATGATGGAAGGCTTGGCGTCACGATGTGTTTATCGAAAGATCGCCTATCAGTATTGGAAGCAAGAGAATGGCAGAGTATGTAACTTTAGCTCGAACTCCAACGGAAAAGAAAGACCGACAATCTACAAGTTATTTATTGACCTTCGCGCACATTGACTCGATGGGATCTGTCAGCACATTCCGAGCCGTTGCTCATTCATTTTCTGTATGCTGTCCGTCGCCCTCCCCTTGCCTTTCGCAAAACTACATGGCCTCACGGCTTGAGGCTATAACGGCAGCTCCAGGTGGCAAGACTCCAGTTCCGCTGGCTATCCTCCATATTTTCCTCTACCCGAGTCCACAATGCACTGTGTTACCTTTCCCTCCGCACCCGCCGCCGGAACGCCAAAACGCATAATGTTTTCAATTATGCAACTTGAAGCGCCATATGCATAGTAGCGTGCCTAAACTGCTCTAATTCGACATCTCCGCTTGTTTTCCTACATAGCAACAGCGAAAACCAGAGAAGACCATGAAAGGTCTATTTTTATTCCCTATAGGCAGGTGGTGCCTGACCTGGTGACTGAGATGTCGCATTCTCGAATCCCATTTGCGCACCCGGCACAGGCTGCTGATACAATTCCCCATCCAGATGTACTATGGGCACTTTCTCCCTCGGCGTATTGTGCCGTCGTCCTTTCCCGTCCATCACAAAGGCGCTGGCACTCGACGTTCCTCCAGACGGGCCAGCCAACGATGATGACCCTGCTGCAGCGGAAGAGGAAAAGGGACCCTCAGCGTAATAAATATTTGGATCGTATATTGACCCTTCATCATATGAAGAAAAGGGGTCGGCATTGGTGACTTGGAGAATCCGTTGCTCTTGCGTACTGCCGGAACTGCTACTGCCAGCACGATTGAACGGATCTTCGTACTGTTGCTGTCGATTATTCCGAACGCTTCCAGCAATGATTGGGATAATGGGCGGCGTGTATGGTCCCGTGCTGCTGCCAGCGCCGGAGGGCAGAGATCCCGTGCTACCGACACCGGTGTTGGGAGCGAGCGACGAAGTAGGCACCGAACCTGATGCTTGTCCGGAGCCAGAAGCAAGTCCTTGCGCATTGTATCCACCCTGGGTACTCGTAGATCCATAGGTTTGGTTGGGGCCCCAGTTCTGCAGATAACCTTGGTCCTGACCTTGTCCGCTCTGTGTGGCCATCTGCGAATCGGACGTCGATGGCTGGGAAGTCGATGGTCGGGAAGTCGATTGCTGTGAAGTAGATGAGATACTTGCAGCTCCTGCGCCAGCAGCGGCTACACCAACTGCACCAAGTAGCGGTATGAGGGACGGGTTGCGAACGTGATGCGGTGGTACTTGGGAGGGTTGAGGACCAATGTCGTTGACACCTTGGCCATCCAGTCCTTGAGGATTCATTTGCGGCGACATTGTAGTAGGGTCCGTGGCCTGCTGCCCTACAGGACCGTAATCATATGGCTTGGGATCCGGGTCTCTGGCGGTTTTATTTTGATGGTCATTGTTGAAGGCGTTGTCATATCTTGGTTGTTTGTTACTGGAGAGAAAGAAAACGCGCATTAGGGGCGAGCCTGTCCGGGAATATAGCACAGGGACCTACATAAGTTTCCAGGCTATGAATCCAAGGAGCAGGAGAGCCACAATCCCGCCTACTACACCACCGACAATAGGGCCAATGTTATTCGACTTCTTGTGCGGAATATCCGTGTCAACAGCTCCTCCTGTTTGTGGAACAGGCGATGATGTAGCCGCAGATGTTGACGTCGTCGTGAAGTAACTGACGATCGTTGAACCCTTGGTGGTTATGGTCGAGGTTGATGTGATGGTGGTCGGCGGAGGTGTGTACACCGACCACGATGTTGAAGTCGTCGTAATGGTAACAGGAGGGGGCGTGTAAGGAGGAGGTGTTGAGGTCGACGTAGTAACAACAGGAGGGGGTGTGTAGGGAGGGGGTGTTGTGGTCGGCGTAGTGTCAACAGGAGGGGGTGTGTCGGGAGGGGTTGTTGTGGTCGGCGTGGTGACCACAGGAGGAGGTGTGTCGGGAGGGGGTGTTGTGGTCGGGGTAGTGACCACAGGAGGGGGTGTTGTGATCGGCGTAGTAATATCAGGAGGGGGTGAGCTGATAACATTGCAAGATGAACCCCACAAAGTAACGAGATTTGTTACTGGATAATCAACCGGAACAACTACTGGTACCGTTACTACAGATGTGTCTCCTGAACATGCGAAGAACAGCCAGTAAGTCCGACGACAGCGACAAATGAATATGGGTGCACTCACCTGGATGTGTAATGTACGACGTTGACTCCACTGGAATACACGACGCGGTCACCGTAGCGTTGCCTCCGGGCGGAACGACGGCATCGCAAGTACGGATGACGACGGTTTCGACCGATCCAGGCGCCGTCGTTGTCGACACCGACAAGGATGTTGACTGGCTCTGAGTGGTGCCCACGTCGGTCCTCGTTAGAGTGGGTGTAGAAACACATGTGTCGGCCATGCTCGAATTGGATTTCTATCTCATGCAACGTTCCAAGAGAAGAAACTGGGAAAAGAAAAGCACAAATCAGGCGTTTTCAAGAACTATAAGTCTTTCAGCAGGTGGAGGCAGTGGCAAGAGCGAAGGAGAGACTGCTGCGTTCCGAGATGCTTTGTTGTTGTGCCGCAATAGACAGAAAGAGGAAATGAATCTATTCTTACATGATGCCTGTCCAACAACGCAAATGAGGGGAACTGGATAAGGTTCATCATGCCAACCGCAATCCGAAAGTCTCTCAGAAATCTCTCTCCAGCGACATGCGGCTAGAAATATTTTCTTCAAAAGCGCTTTTTTCTTTTCGCCTGGGGAGGACTTAGCCCCCGGTAGTCAGACTAACAAAATTCGTAGGCTTTTTTTGTTTGTAGCTGACGACGACTTACTTATGTGGTGCATGTTGATCGATAAGGTGCCAGCGGCGTGGACACATTCAACCAAACATGATGGAAGGCCCCTTGGCTTCACACGCGTCACGATCTTGATTTGCTTATCGAAAGATCGCCCATCAATGTTGGAAGCCAGAGGATGGCGAGGTATGTAAATTACTAACTTAAGCTCGAACTCCAACGGAAAAAACCGACAATCCTCGAGTTATTTATTGACCATGGTGGTGCACGTTGTATTCATGCCAGAGAGTCGATGGAATCTGTCAGCACATCCGAGCCGTTGTTGAGGCATTTTCGGTATGCCGTCCCTCGCCTTCCGAAGTTGCCTTCCGCAGAACATTTGCGCCACCTTATGCCCGTTATCTTTCCCTCCACACCCATCCCCAGAGCGCCAGAACTCATGATCTTTTCAATTATGTAACTGGAAGCGCGATATGCACTCATGTATCGTAGCGTACCTAAAGTACTCTAATCTGACATGTCCACTTGTGTTCCTACATATGTGAGTAACAACAGCGAAAACAAAGAAAGGTCCATTTTATTCCCTATAGGCAGGTGGTGCCTGACCCGGTGACTGAGATGTCGCATTCTCGAATCCCATTTGCGCAGGCTGCTCGTACAATCCTCCATCGAGATGTACTATGGGCACTTTCTCCCTCGACGTATTGCGCCGTCGTCCTTTCCCGTCCATCACAAAGGCACTGGCACTCGACGCTCCTCCAGATGGACCGGCCAAGGACGATGACCCTGCGGCAGCAGAAGAGGAAGAGGATCCCTCAGCGTAATAAACATTTGGATCGTATATTGACCCTCTGTCATATGAAGAAGGGGGGTCGGCATTGGTGACTTGAAGAATCCGTTGCTCTTGTGTACTGACGGAACTGCTAGTGCCAGTGCGATTGAACGGATCTTCGTACTGTTGCTGCCGATTATTCCGAACGCTTCCAGCAATGATCGGGATCATGGGTGGCGTGTATGGTCCCGTGCTGCTGCCAGCGCCGGAGGGCGCACCCCACGAAGATATCGTCGAGGGCACAGATCCCATGCTACCGACACTAGGGTTGGGAGCGAGTGACGAGGTAGGTACCGAACCTGATGCCTGTCCGGTGCTAGGAGCAAGTCCTTGGGCATTGTACCCACCCTGGTTCGTAGCTCCGTAGGTTTGGTTGGGGCCCCAGTTCTGCAGTACAGATGGATAACTGGAAGGCGGATAACCTGGGCCCTGACCTTGCCCCGCCTGTGTGACCATTGGACCAACGTACTGTGAATCGGAAGTGGAAGTCGATGGTCGGGAAGTTGATGGCCGTGAAATAGTTGAAAGACTTGCAGCTCCTGCGCCAACAGCGGCTACACCAACTGCACCAAGAAGCGGTGTGAGGGACGGGTTGCGAACGTGATGCGAAGGTGCTTGGGAGGGCTGAGTACCAATGTCATTGAAACCTTGGCCATCCAGTCCTTGAGGATTCATTTGCGGTGACATTGTAACAGGGTCAGTGGCCTGTTGCCCTACAGGATCGTAACCGTATGGCTTGGGATCGGAATCTTTGGTGATTTTATTGTGATGGTCGTTGTTGAAGACGTCGTCATATCTTGGTTGTTTGTTACTAGGAGAAGGAAGAGAACGGGCGTTAGGGACGAGCTTGTCCGAGAATATAGCATAGGTGCCCACATAAGTTTCCAGGTTATAAATCCAAGGAGGAGAAGAGCTACAATCCCCCCTGCTACACCACCGACAATAGGGCCAATGTTATTCGACTTCTTGTGCTGAACATTCGTGTCAGCGGCTCCTGTTTGTAGAACAGCCGTTGATGTAGGCGTGGACGTTGATGTTGACGTGGAGTAACCAACGAATGTTGAACCATTGCTGGTTATGGTCGAGGTGAATGTGATGATGGTCGGTGGAGGTGTGTACACCGACCACGATGTTGAAGTCGTCGTAACAATAACAGGAGGGGGCGTGTAGGGAGGGGGTGTTGTGGTCGGCGTAGTAATACCAGCAGGGGGCGAAGGAGGGGGCGAGTAGATAACACTGCAAGATGAACCCCAGAGAGTAACGATATTCGTTACTGGATAATCGACCGGGACAACTACTGGTACCGTTACTACAGATGTGTCTCCTGAACATGCGAAGAACAGCCAGTAAGTCCGACGACAGCAACAAATGAATATGGGTGCACTCACCTGGATGTGTAATGTACGACGTTGACTCTACCGGAATACATGACGCGGTCACCGTAGCGTTGCCTCCGGTCGGAACGACGGCATCGCAAGTACGGATGACGACGGTTTCGACCGATCCAGGCGCCGTCGTTGTCGACACCGAAAAGGTCGTTAACTGGCTCTGAGAGGTGTCCACGTCGGTCCTCGTTAGAGTGGGTGTAGAAACACATGCGTTGGCCATGCTCGAATCGGGTTTCTATCTCGTGCAGGGTTCCAAGAGAAGAAAAGAAAAGCACGAAATCAGGCGCTTTCGAGAACTACAAGTCTTCCAGCAGGTGGAGAGAGTGGCAAGAGCGAAAGAGAGACTGGTGCGTTCCGAGACCCTTTGACAGGGCCGCAATAGGCAGAAAGAGGAAATGCATGTATTCTTACATGAGGCCGGTCCAACAACGCAAACGAATTGGATAAGGTAACTTCCTTCACCGTCATGGGTTCCGAAAGTCGCTCAGAAATCTCGACATGCGGCTCTAAATATTTTCTTCAAAAGCGCCTTTTTTCTCTTCGCCGAAACCTGGGGAGGACTTGTGATGGTGCATGTTGATTACTGTAATGAGATTCCAGCGGCGTGGACACATTTAACCAAACACAATGGAAGGCTTAGCTTCACACGCGTCACCATTTGCTTGGCAGAGTAACTCAGGAGTAACTTTAGCTCGAATGGAGAAGAAGGACCGACAATCCTCAAGTTATTGGTGCGCATTGCCATCCGTGACAATGACTCGATGCGATCTGCCAGCACATTCCAAGCCGTTGTTGATTCATTTTCTGTATGCTGTGGGCCGTCGCCTTCCGCAAAACTATATCTGCGCCAACTTATGAGACGAGACAGCCTCATTTTTTCACATGGCCTAACAGCTTGAAGCGTGTAACGCCATCTGCAGGTGGCGTGACTCCAGTTCTGCTGAGCTATCCTTCAAAATTTCCTCTACTCCGAGTTCACAATGCACGTTATCTTTTTCCTCCGCACCCGCCCCCCGGAGCGCCAGAACCCATGACCTTTTCGATTATGCAACTTGAAAGAACTTGAACTGCCGTCTGCATCGTGGCTTGCCTAAAGCGTTCTAGGCTCACATCTCCGCTCGTGTTCCTGTCGCTCAAGCCTACAAGAGCTATACAAACAAGGACCTCTTCGGCTTTAACTTCACAACGCACAAGACTTGCATACGACGAGCCACTAATCTGGGTGCCTCCTTCGTACAATGAGCCTAATCCGCGCTCAGAGAAACCTTTACTTGGCTGAAACTGACCTCGGACTTGACCCCAGGAACATGTATTTCGAGAGTCCGGCCGCCCACCCGCCCGTCCAAGCCTGCCGAATTCAATCGCGTATTGACAAACACCAGAATCCAGGCACAAAAAAACAAAGTCCACAATGCATTTCAGCAGACAGAGGAAGAAGGATTTAAAGCTTGTTTAGCATTTCAGAATACATTTTTCACTGCCAGGCGAGATACACACACATTCCATCGAAGGTGCAACCAATCTGCTATTAATTTTCGCTGCCAATTTCATGGTTTATTTAGCACTCCCGGGAGAGATTATGAATATCACACGAGGTAAGATAATAGTAGACACGAAACATGAATGACCATGATTACAATGGGTGGCGACTTCGTCCACCTTTAAGGAAAGGACGAGAGGGCTTTCATGCGCTCGAACAAGATGAATAGGACGGGACAGAGATGATAACGAGTGATATTGTGGGGTAGGCATGAACACCTGTAATTAAGAATGAAAGCAGAAGTATATTTCCTTATAATCAAAAAAAGATAAAAAAACATGTACATGGCTGGAATAAATTCCATTCCAATGATTTGGTCGAGAGGATGGCATAGCGACAGTGGGGCCTAAAAATCCTAGAACCAGTGGGTAAATGGGAATGACGGGTATAAGTGTAGGGTAAGGAATGAATGAAGCCAAGCGTTAACCGCCTGGCGCCTGGCTGCATGTACAAGAGTGGCGGCGCCCATTAAAAATGTCAAACCGCTCCAAAGACTTGTCGTTGGCATCGCCGTCGTCCGTCGTTCTGTGGTCGTTTAAGCTCGTTCGTAGCGTTACAAGGCGTACGTGAGGGTATGGTGAAGATAATAAGAAATTTGGATGGTCGTTGCCGGCGGTGGTGCAGGTGGAGCGGAATAAGTACCTGCCGAACAACGGTAGGCAGAATTATGCACCCATGGACGTCAATGAGATAACGTCAGGGTTTGAGCAGTTTTCCCTTTCGCAGGGGAGATGTCTTCGAGATTGGCGACTTGATGACGACGACGGATATCGGCGTTGAAGGAATCACGGGCGGAGGTGTGTCTGCCCTCGTTGGGGAACACCTTACCGGGCGACCCTCGATAATCGTCTCGGTCTGGCTCACGTTGAGTGGGAACGCATCACCAATTTCCTCTTCCCATTCCCCACCTACTTCTTCTTTTTCCTTAGGTTCCTCCGGGTTGTTGTCATTGGCGGCGGCCGCGGCGATATTCGAGTTTGAGCGAATAGTTGCCAAGATGGGTCTCAGGGGCGGTGCAGGCAGCGGAGGCACAGGTGGCGGCGGTGGTTGAGACGAGGAGGAACTCATTTCCGAAGGACGAGAACGCAGGCCGACATCCGACTTTCTCCTCGTCACCTCCTTGCCCTTTGGCGTAACTTGCTCCGGTCCCCCTGGGTCCTTATGCGACACTTTCCTCCAAAACGACTTGCTGGCACCCTTGAGCGTCTTCCCCAGCGCAAGAAACGGGTCTTCCAAATCATCACCACCATCATCACCTGCACCAGCGCCAGCACTCCTTCCACCACCAACCCTCCGCCTCCTTCTCCTGGACCCACCCCTCTTATCACAACCACCACCACTCTCCAGCTCATTCTCCATCAACTCCAGCTCCGCCTCTTCTTCCCGAGCCGCCTGGGCTGCAGCCAATGCCTGATACACCGCAAACTGGGCCGCCATCGCCTCCTGCATCAGCCGATGCTGCTCGAGCTCTTCCGGGGTACGCTGGGCCTCAAGGCCAGCGATACGCTCGCGCTCCTCTTGTTGATGCATCTGCTGCTGTTCGCTGTAATGCCCTCGCCGATGGCGCATGAGCTGCCCGCGTGCAGCCATGCCGAGCGGGGCTGTTGATCTTCGCTTGCGGGGTGCAATCTTGGGGAGGGGCGCGAACTTGACATTCACGTTCAGACTTGGGAGTGCTGATGCAGATATGAGTGGGAACAAGGAAGATGCGAATGCGGTGGTGTGTATGCTCGCGGAGGAGGATGCAGGGGTGTCCATCTCTGATTGGGTTTGCTGTGGGGTGTCCAAGTCGAGCAGGGGGTTGGGCGAGGGCGACGACTCTGTCGAAGAGGACGGTTCGCTTTTGGACGTGGGGATCGTGAGCAATAACCCGGCCATCTGATCATCGAGAGACATTAGATGAGAGCAGAAGCGTTGGATGAGAATGTGCGAGGATCCGGAGCCGTTGCCAGGTTATAGTACAACCCGGGAATCTTTGTCCGATAAGTCCTTCCAAGAACTTTTCCCTTTCCGCACCGTTCCTTGAGCTTAGGGGTACATGAAAGGGGGGGTATAAACTCGTTGTGAAGGTTGAAGGGAAACCGGGGTATGAATAAGCATTGAGCAGGGAGATCCCGCATCGCACCCTGTCAACCGGTACAAAATAAATAACGCGATAAAGCCGACCGCGGTTGGCATGCTACCTTAGGGACATCATATATGTTATTTGGGTACGAATACAATATTTGATACACATGAGGCTTTATGTTATTGAATTGAACATCCAGCACATTCTTCACATGGTAAATCATTATTACATAAATCACACAGTGAGAAAGCGATACTTTCCCATTGGATTCCAATGGAAGTTGCACATTACGCAAGATCGGTGAAATAGATAACTCAAGGAAAAGGGAGTTGGTGTAAACAAACACATACCATATGTTTTCACCAGCAGGGGGAGTGTCCATGTCAACATCCATACTATTTCCAATGTGGCACCAGAGCTAGTGACACCAGAGATCTTGCAATCCACTAAGCCGAGGAGTAATCAATTGGAAATATATCAGCTTATATCGACAGGAACTCACTTGTATGATGGGGGCGGCACAGCGGAAAATGGAGACGACGAAAACATGAGCCCAAATCATTCAAAAAGGAGGCTAAATTTGGCCATCAGGAAGCGAGGTTGTGCACAGTGCACTTATTGTTTCTCCCAAGCCCCAGATCTTAAACAGTGTTGACAGGTTCGGGAGGAGCTTGACGAAACAATTAAAGATACCCGTTGTCGTGATGTTGACTGCAATGGGAGTACCAGCTTTTCCTCGTCTCAAAATTAGCCGCAGACGGCAGCAGAAAGAATGGGAAACAATGGGACACCGAAAACTGGCAATCAAATGGTACTCGCGAGGTGTCCGTTGACGGCAGAGGATGGTAGAGGAGAAAAATGCGATGCTTGCAACTAACGATAGAAGAGTGAAAGGGAAAGAACGAATTGGAAGCTACTTACCATTACATAATAGTAGCTAACACAGCCACATCAAACCGCCCGCCAAAAACCCTGAAAGCGAAATCGCTTATACCCCCAGTAGGCCGGCTGCGCGGCAGAGCTTAAGGCCTTAGGCCTCACCTTTTATCCACCTGAAAATTCTCGATTCTCGTAAATTCCCAACTAATAGGGACAGACAGAGTAGGCGATTCATGGGTGATTCACGACGTGATTCAAAAATGCGATTCGGATGGCTGAAGGCCCCGGGAAGCTCCCTATGTTTGGTGTCCGCGAAAATCCCAAAATTTGCCCTCGAATCCGCAAGCTCAGAGTCCTCAAATCCGCAAAGTTGGACAGAGGTTGTCATGTGATTACTCAAAAAGGAAATTTTTCGGTCTTTGCTCCTTCCTCATGCGTCTTCGTTTCTGTACTTTCTGGACACGAATCGCGGGCGCGAAGTCAGATAAAACAGTTTGAAATCCTAGACCCACAAAATTGAAATTTTCTTGGTGTTTAATCGAGTGCTCGACCTCGATTAGCCCTCAAATCCGCAAGAAAGTGGACAGAATAGGTGATTTCGGGCCCTCAAATCCGCAGAAAACGGAGACAGATTTGACGATTTTTAGGCCTCAAATCCGCAAAATTGCGGACACCAATCATCAGGAGCTTCCCGGGGCCTATGGCTGAATCCACCCTAATTATCTCGTCGTGAATCATCCATAATCGTTTACTCCGATGTCCCTAATGGAATCGGAATTCTTTGCACTCAAACTTGAAATGTAATCATGAAGGATTGCTTTTGCATTACTATAAGCCACATCTACACCAACAAACTCTTCCGTCCACCTTGAAATCATACATAGGATATACTACAGAATTCGAGTCCTTTTTTTTTTTTTTCCTTTTCTTTCTTTTCTATTTTTTTTTTCTTTGAAAAAACGAGAACCTATGGTACCATCACCAACAACACACCAGTGCAAAATGGGCAGCACAAAGGACGCGGCGAGAAGCGTACGAGGGGAGGAAGCAAGAGAAAGGCCAATCCCGCGGCCATCGTTTTTATTGATTTTTTATCGGTTTTTTTTTCTTTCCAAAATGTTCATAAAGGGAGTCGGCGTGAGGGCATAAACGTTGGTGACCGAGCAAAAGGCGACATCGAAGGCTGCCACATGCAGCAATGAGCTCCAAAAAATGTCGCCAATGGATCCGACATCGACAGGGGACCTGCAGCGATGGAGGGCGGCAAGGTGATTGGCGCC
>Ga0307517_10008875_pt1 | contig 14359 bp, 14 predicted proteins | sample 23_EM_MG_FD_194515 | JGI IMG/M metagenome (GOLD analysis project Ga0307517, IMG submission 194515) | Populus trichocarpa ectomycorrhiza microbial communities from riparian zone in the Pacific Northwest, United States - 23_EM | ecosystem: Host-associated > Plants > Roots > Unclassified | place... | reverse complement strand
CGTTGCTGGGGTAGGCGGGCAGCGCGCCGACGCGCATGCGCACCGAGTCGAGCGAATCGAAGCGGCGCGCCAGATCGGCCGCGACGATCGAGATGAAGCCGGGCGCGAGGCCGCATTGCGGGATGAATGCGGTCGTCGCGCCGTCGGCCAGTGCGCGGATCGCGCGGGTGCTGGCGACGTCTTCGGTCAGGTCGAGGTAGTGCACGCCGACGTCGCGCGCGGCCTGCGCAACCTGCAGGGTCAGGTGGTAGGGCGCAGCGCTCAGCACCGCGAAGCGGCCTTGCAGCGCGTCGCGCAGCTTGATCGGGTCGGCCACATCGAGCAGCAGCGTGTTCAGGCGCGGGTTGCCGCCGGGCGTGAGCTGTGCCAACAGCGCGGCGGAGCGGTCCGCGACGGTGACGCGGTAGCCGTTGTTTTCGGGCGTGTCGATGAGCAGCGCGGCGACGACCGAACCGATCTTGCCGCCGCCGATGACGAGGATGTCTTTCATGGGTGTCTCCAGAGCCGTTCGCTGCGATTCTTGCGGCTGTCAGTGCAAAGAGCATCTTCAATTCAGACGAAACGAAGTCCATACTTCGGCATATTGACTATCAAGAATAGACAGAATGACAGAAACCATCGTCGACGCCACCGACCGCGCGCTGATCGCGCTGCTGCGCGACGACGCGCGTGCGCCCACCGCCGAGCTCGCGCGCAAGCTCGGGCTGTCGCGCACCACCGTGCAAAGCCGCATGGAGCGGCTGCAGCGCCAGCGCGTGATCTCGGGCTTCACGATCAGCGTGCCCGACGAGCTCGAGGCGAACCTGGTGCGCGCCCACGTGCTGATCACGCTCGCGCCCAAGCGCAGCGGCGCGATCGAACAGGCGTTGCGGCGCATCCCGGAGGTGCGGGTGCTGCATTCGGTCAGCGGGCCATTCGACCTGATCGCGATCGTCGCGGCCGCGTCGATCGGCGAGCTCGATGCGCTGATCGACCGCATCGGCGTGCTCGACGGCGTCGAGCGCACGACCTCGGCGATCGTGCTGTCGACGCGGATTCAGCGCTGAGGCGAAAATCACGGGCATGGCCCGGACTCAAGTCGGCCGCGCCGGCGCCGATATTCCCAACACGACGCATCGGCCCGTTGCCGCCGCGACCCCCTGGGATGAATTCAGCCGCCACCAGCAAAGAACTGATCGAAGTCGAGGACTTGCGCGTCGGCATGTTCATTCACCTGGACATGGGCTGGATGTCGCATCCGTTCCCGCTCGGCAGTTTCAAGCTCGCGAATGCCGAGCAGATCGAGACCATCCGTTCGCTCGGCGTGCAGCGCCTGCGCTGGAGCCCGGGGCAGAGCGATGCGCTGGGCGACACGACCGGCTGGGGCCGGGCCACCGATTTCGATCGCATCGAAGCGGCGAGCGCGCCCGGCGCCGTGCCTGCCGCGCCGCCCGAGCCCGTGGTGGTGCCGCCGGTGGCCGAGTCGCCCGAGAGCGTCGCGCGCCAGCAGCACAAGCGCGCGCTCGCCGAGCAGCGCGCCGCACTGCTGCTGTGCGAGCGCCAGTTCGCCGAGGCCACGCGCGACTGCAAGCTGATGACCGAGCTGGTGCCGCACAAGCCCAAGGAGGCACGCGCCCAGGCCGAGCAGTTGTCGAAGGCGCTGGTCGACAAGATGCTCGTCGATCAGGACATGTGCATCCGGCTGCTCACCGACGCCGCGGGCGACAAGGCCTCGGCGCACGCGCTGAACGTGACCGTGATCTCGCTGCTGATGGGCCGCAGCTTCGGCCTGCTCGAGGCCGACATGATGGACCTGGGCGTCGGCGCGATGCTGCACGACATCGGCAAGCTCGACCTGCCCGACCGGGTGCGCCACCGCGATGACCAGTTCAGCGGCGCAGAGCTGCGTTTTTATGAGGAGCACGTGGCCCACGGCGTCGGCCACGCGCGCAAGATGGGCCTGTCGGCCGGGGCGACGATCGTGATCGCGCAGCACCACGAGCATGCCGACGGCAGCGGTTTCCCGCAGCGCCTGAACACCGACCGCATGACGGCCGCGTCGCGAATCGTCGCGCTCGTGAACCGCTACGACAACCTGTGCAATCCGCACATCGCGGCGCGGGCGCTGACGCCGCACGAATCGCTGTCGCTGCTGTTCGCGCAGGGCAAGAGCAAGTTCGACACCGCGATCCTCGGCGCCTTCATCCGCATGATGGGCGTGTACCCGGCTGGCTCGACGGTGCAGCTGACCGACGACCGCTATGCGATGGTCGTGGGCGTGAACTCGTCGCGCCCGCTCAAGCCGCGCGTGCTGGTGCACGAGCCCAAGGTGCCGCGCGACGAGGCGCTGATCGTCGATCTGGAAACGACGCCGGGGCTGGGCATCCGCCGCAGCATCAAGCCGCAGCAGCTGCCGCTCGAGTCGCTCGAATACCTGGCGCCGCGCCCGCGCGTGGCCTACTTCTTCGAAGCCGCCCCGCGCAACGACGAGGCGGCGGTCTGACGTGACGCCTGCCATGGATGCCCACCCGCCCGCACCCTGGGCCGGCCTGATCGAGGCGATGCTCGACGCCGTCTGGCTCGTCGACGCGCGCACGCTCGCGATCGTCGCGGCCAATCGCGCGGCCGGCGTGCTGATGGCCGCGCCCGAACAGGCGCTGGTCGGCAAGACCATGATCGAGCTCGCCGCCACGCCCGAAGACCTGTGCTTCTGGCGTGAAGCGGCCGAGGGCCTGAGCGACCGGATCGAATCCGACACCTTGATTGCGCGCAGCGATGGCTCGGTGGTGTCGGTCACGCGCCGCGTCAGCCCGCTGCAGGTGGACGGCGCCGCGTTCTATGTCGTCACGCTGCACGATCGCAGCGAGCGCGTGCGCATCGAGCGCGAGCTCGACGGCACGGCCGCAGATCTGCGCGCCACGCTCGAATCGACGCAGGACGGCATCCTCGTCACCGACCTTGCCGGGCGCATCCGCAATTTCAACCAGCGCTTCGCCCGGCTCTGGCAGATCCCGGAGCATCTGCTGAGCCGGCGCGAGGACGACGCGGTGCTCGAATGGATGCGCCGCAGCGTGGTCGACCCGACGACCTACATGCGCCGCCTGGCGGTGATGGACGACGCGACGATGCTGCAGGCCAGCGACGAGGTGCGGCTGCACTCCGGCACGGTGATGGAGCGTGTGACGATGCCGCAGTGCATGCACGGCCGGCCGATCGGCCGCGTGTTCTCGTTCCGCGACATCACCGGCCAGCTCGAGGCCGAGCGGCGCATCGAGGCGCTGTCGTACACCGATGCGCTGACGGGCCTGCCGAACCGGCACCTGCTGGCCGACCGCGCCGAGGTCGCGCTCGCTGCGGCCAAGCGCGACGGAACGCCGTTCGCGGTGCTGTTCCTGAACCTCGACCGCTTCAACCACATCAACGAGACCCTGGGGCGCGCCTTCGGCGACCGCGTGCTGCTCGAGGTGGCCGAACGCATCAAGGATTGCGTGCGCGGCGTCGACACGATCGCGCGCGTCGGCGGCGACGAGTTCGTGGTGCTCGCGCAGCAGGCCGACGACAGCGGTGCGGAAGCCACCGCGACGCGTCTGCTCGATGCGCTGAAGCGCCCGTTCGAGCAGGGCGGCATGAGCTTCACCGTGACCGCCAGCGTCGGCATCGCGCTGTTCCCGGGCGACGGCACCTCGATGGATGAACTGCTGCGCCGCGCCGACGCGGCGATGCGCGAGGTCAAGCACGCCGGCCGCGCCGGCTACCGCTTCCACCGCGCGCGGCCGGGCACGACCGACACGCGGTCGCGCTCGCGCATGCGGCTCGATCATGCGATGCGCCTGGCGCTGGTGCAGGGACGCTTTCGTCTGCACTACCAGCCGCAGATCGACCTGCAGAGCGGCCGTATCGTCGGTGCCGAGGCGCTGATCCGCTGGCGCGACCCGGAACTCGGCGAGATCGGGCCGAGCGAGTTCATTCCGGTGGCCGAGGAGAGCGGCTTCATCATCGCGATCGGCGACTGGGTGCTGAAGCGCGCGGTGACCCAGGCCGCCGCCTGGGCGGCGACGGGCACGCCGATTGCCGTCTCGGTCAACGTCTCGGCGCTGCAGTTCCAGCAGCCCGGTTTTGTCGACGGCGTCGCCGAGGCGTTGCGCGAGGCCGGTCTGCCGCCGCGGCTGCTCGAGCTCGAGCTCACCGAATCGATCCTGATCCAGGATGCGAAGGAGGCGATGCTGCGTCTGCAAGCGCTCGAGCGCCTCGGCGTCAGGCTCGCGATCGACGACTTCGGCACGGGCTACTCCAGCCTGGCCTATCTGAAGCGTTTCCCGATCGGCCGGCTCAAGATCGACCGCAGCTTCATCAGCGGCCTGCCGAGCGAGGAAAGCGATGCGGCCATCGTGCAGGCGATCGTCCACATGGGACGGGCGCTGCACCTGGAGGTCGTCGCCGAGGGCGTCGAGACCGACGCCCAGCGGCAGTTCCTGCAGCAGGCCGGCTGCGACCTGTACCAGGGCTTTCTGTACGCTCCGGCGCTCGACGTCGCCGCCTTCGAGGCGCGCCTGAACCTTGCCGGCGGCGGGCCGGCACCGGCACGCGAGGGCGTCGCGGGGGCGGTTGTCGTGCCGATCGCGGGCAAGCGCTGAGGGGTTTCCGAGACACGGCCGCGCAGGCCACGGCCGGATTTTGTACAGTCGGCGCGTGGAGGTCTCGCAATGGCTATCGTTGATGCAGTCCTGGAGCGCAAGCTTGAACAACTGACGGTGCCGCTGGCGCTGCTGATGCCGGACGGCCGGCGCGTCGGTCCGCAGCAGGCGGCGGTCACGATCCGGCTGAAGCAGCTCTCGTCGCTGGTCCACATCGCCGCCGGCGAGGTCGGCAAGGTCGCGCAAGACTATGTCGAGGACCGGCTCGATTTCACCGGCAGCGTGCGCGACCTGATGCAGATCGCCACGCAGATGATCGCGAGCGACCCGACCCAGGACATGGGCGGCGGCTCGACCCTGAACTGGTGGCGCGAGATCCGCCTGAACGCACGCTCCCGCGCCCGCCACCATGTGCAGGCCGATGCCGCGCAGGTGCAGTTCCACTACGACGTCTCGGATGCGTTCTACGAGCTCTGGCTCGACCCGCTGCGGCTGTACTCGTGCGCGTACTTCCGCGAGCCGGACATGACGTTGGCGCAGGCGCAGCAGGCCAAGCTCGATCACATCTGCCGCAAGCTGATGCTGCGCCCGGGCGAGCGCTTTCTGGACATCGGCGCCGGCTGGGGCGGGCTGCTGATGTGGGCCGCGGAACACTACGGCGTGCGCGGCCACGGCATCACGCTGAGCCGCAACCAGCACGATCACGTGAACCAGCTGATCAAGGCGCGCGGCCTGACCGGCCGCGTCACGATGGAGCTGCGCGACTACCGCGAGCTGCCCGAAGGCGAGCCCTACGACAAGATCGCGTCGGTGGGCATGTTCGAGCACGTCGGGCGGGCCCAGCTGCCGGAATACTTCGCGAAGATCCACCGCCTGCTCAAGCCCGGCGGGCTGCTGATGAACCACGGCATCACCGCCGGCGGCACGCGCAACTACCAGCTCGGCGCCGGCATGGGCGACTTCATCGAGCGCTACATCTTCCCGGGCGGCGAGCTCGTGCACGTGTCCAAGGTGACCGAGGTGATGAGCGAGGCGCAGTTCGAGCCGCTCGACCTCGAGAACCTGCGCCCGCACTATGCCCGCACGCTGTGGGCCTGGAGCGATGCGCTCGAGGCCCAGCTCGGCGATGCGCGCGGCCTGACGAACGAGCGCGTGGTGCGCGCCTACCGCATCTACCTCGCGGGCAGCGCGATGGGCTTCGAACAAGGCTGGATGAGCCTGTTCCAGATGCTCGTCGCCAAGCCCAGCCGCGAGCTCGCCGAGGGGCCGATCCGGGGCGCACAATCGCAGTACCCGTTCAACCGCAGCTACGTTTACCGCTGACCCCGCATGATCTACAAGTTCAAATCCAAGGCCGCCGGCGACGTGATCATGATGGGCCCGAGTGGCGACGATGTGTTGCGCGTGATCGGCAAGGCGCCGGGCGCGACCGGCATCATCGAGGTGGCGGCGATGCCTGCGGCGATCGCCGCGATCGAGCGGGCCGTCGCGGCCGACGAAGCGGCGCGTGCGCAAGCCGAGAAAGAGGCTGCGGCCGAGGGCGGCAAACTGGGCGCCCGCGAGGGCGTCACGCTGCGCCAGCGTGCCTGGCCGCTGGTGGACATGATGAAGCGCTCGATGGGCGAGGGCGCGGACATCGTCTGGGGAGTCTGAGCATGAAACTGTGGAGCGACAGCTGGAGCAACGGCGAGTCCATCCCGGCGCGTTTTGCCGCCGGCAAGACGCACGCGGCGGGGGGCGTCGGGTTCTCCGACAACCTCAGCCCGCACCTGGCGTGGAGCGAGGTGCCGGCCGGCACGAAATCGTTCGCGCTGATCTGCCACGATTTCGACGTGCCGAGCCGTGGCGACGACGTGAACCAGCCCGATCGCGAGGTGCCGGCCGATCTGGCGCGCGTCGACTTCTTCCACTGGGTCATGGTCGATCTGCCGGCGACGACGAGCGAGTTGAAGGAGGGCGAATTCAGCCGCGGCTTCACCGCGCGCGGCAAGCCCGGGCCGGAGGTCGGCGTCGGCAGCGTGCCGGGCGCGCGCCACGGTCTGAACGACTACACCGGCTGGTTCGCCGGCAACCCGGAGATGGCCGGCAACTACTTCGGCTACGACGGCCCGTTTCCGCCGTTCAACGATTCGCTGGTCCACCACTACGTGTTCACGGTCTACGCGCTGAAGGTCGCACGCGTGCCGGTCGAGGGCTCGTTCACCGGCCCGCAGGTGCGTCAGGCGATCTACGAACACATCCTCGCCGAGGCCACGCACTCGGGCACGTACACGCTGAACAAGCGGCTGATTTGATGAAGCCCCCCGCCCGACGAGTACGTCTGCCGACCCCCCGAGGGGGCGCGGGCCGGCTTGGGAGCGGCCCGGCGCTCGGCCCGTTCGACGCCGATGAATGAGCAGGCGACGCGGGTGCTCGCCATCCGCCACGGCGAGACTGCGTGGAACGTCGACGGCCGCATCCAGGGGCAGCTCGACGTGCCGCTGAACGACACCGGCCGCTGGCAGGTGCACCGCCTCGCGCTGGCCGTCGCCGACGAGGGCATCGTCGCAATCTATTCGAGCGACCTGCTGCGCGCGCTCGAAACGGCGCAGGCGGTGGCACGCGCCTGCGACCGACCGATCACCACCGACACGGGCCTGCGCGAACGCGGCTTCGGCGTCTTCGAAGGCCTGAGCTACGACGAGATCAACCGGCGTTGGCCGGAGCAGGCCCTGCGCTGGCGCAAGCGCGACCCCGACTTCGGCGCCGAAGGCGGCGGCGAATCGCTGCGCGAGTTCTCGCAGCGCAGCGTCGCCACCGTCGCTCGGCTGGCCGCGCTGCACCCGGGCGAGACCATCGCGATCGTGGCGCACGGCGGCGTGATGGACTGCCTGTACCGCGCCGCCTCGCACGTCGCACTCGACGCGCCGCGCTCGTGGCAGCTCGGCAATGCCAGCATCAACCGGTTGCTCTACACGCCGCAGGGCTTCACGCTGATCGGCTGGAGCGACGACCACCACCTCGACGAGAGCACGCTCGACGAGTTCACCGACACCGACGCGCCCGTGAAGCGCACGGCGTGATCTGACGCAGACGCCGCCGACATGACATGACCGGCCCGCAGATCATCGTCCTCGCGACACCGGTGTTCCTGCTGCTGATCGGCATCGAATTCCTCATCGGCCTGAAGCGCGGCCGCAACACCTACCGCCTGAACGACGCACTCAACAGCATCGGCCTGGGCGTGATGAGCCAGATCGTCGGCGTGTTCAGCGCGCTGCTCACGGTCGCGATCTACGTCTTCGCCTTCGAGCGCGTGTCGTTGTGGCAGCTGTCGGTGCGCGACCCGTGGGTCTGGATCGCCGGCCTCGTGCTCTACGACTTCTGCTACTACTGGGTGCATCGCTTCGGCCACACCGTGGCGCTGATGTGGGCGGCGCACGTGGTGCACCACCAGAGCGAGGACTACAACCTCTCGACCGCGCTGCGCCAGACCAGCAGCGGCTGGCTGGTGTCGTGGATCTTCTACCTGCCGATGGCCGTGCTCGGCTTTCCGCCGCTGGTGTTCGGCGTCGTCGCGCTCGTCGACCTGCTGTACCAGTACTGGGTCCACACGCAACTCATCGGGAAACTGGGGGGGTTCGACCGCTGGTTCTGCGCGCCCAGCAACCACCGGGTGCACCACGCCGTCAACGACAAGTACCTCGACAAGAATTTCGGCGGCATCTTCATCGTCTGGGATCGGCTGTTCGGCAGCTTCATCGAGGAGGACGACGCCGTGCCCTGCGTCTACGGCACGCGCGGCCCGCTGCGCAGCTGGAACCCGCTGTGGGCGAACCTGCACAACTACGTCGACATGGCGAAAGACAGCTGGCGTGCCCGCGCCTGGGGCGACAAGCTGCGCGTGTGGTTCAAGCACCCCGGCTGGCGCCCCGCGGACGTGGCGCAGCGCTGGCCGAAGCCGGCGTTCGATCTCGCGCGCGTCGAGCGTTTCGATCCGCCGATGTCGCGCGCGGCGCAGGGGCTGGCGGTCGTGCTGTTCGTCGTGGTGCTGAATGCGACGACGCTGTTCCTGTGGTTCTCGCACCGCCTGACGCTGGCCGAACAGGCCGCCGCGGCCGCGCTGATTCTGGCCGTGCTGTGGGCGATCGGGCGCGTCTGCGAGCCCTCCGCCGGGGTCTCGGTGTTTTCCCGCAAAACCCCGCTTCGGGGCTTGCGGCCGGGGCAGGAGTGAATAGACTGCGCGGCTGATCCACTGAACGGCGTTCAACCTGCTGAACGCCTCGCTGGATCCCGGAGACCGCCCTGCACGCCACCCCTGCATCGCCGCGAAGTGCGTCGACCCGACGCACCGCCTCCTCCGCCGCTGCCGCACCGCTGGTGCCGGCCGTGACGCGGGCGCTGGCGTTGCTGGACCGGCTCGCCGCGCAGCGCGAGCCGATGAGCCTGGCGCAGCTGACGGCCGAGCTCGCGCTGCCCAAGAGCAGCGTGCACGGGCTGTGCAACACGCTGATGTCGTTCGGCTACCTGCGCCGCCAACCCGATGGTGCGTTCCTGATCGGCCCGCGCGTGATGAGTCTGGCCGAGGCCTTCGTCTCGGGCACCGATGTCGCGCAGGAGTTCAGCGCGCTCTGGGCCGATGCCGGCGCCGCGCCCGAAGAGACCGTGGTGCTGTCGGTGCTCAATGGCACCGATGCGCTGTACGTGGCGGTGCGCAACAGCGCACGGCCGCTGGGCCTGGCGTTCAACGTTGGCATGCGGCTGCCGGCCTATCTGTCGGGCAGCGGCAAGGCGATGCTGGCGTACCAGGCGCCCGACGCGGTGCGAAAGTTGTTCGCGGACGGGCTGCACACGCACCTGACGCGCAAGGGCCCACGCGAGGTCGAGGGCCTGATCAAGGAGCTGGCGCAGACGCGCAAGCGCGGCTACAGCGTCGACGACGAAACCGTGCGCGAGGGCGTGTACTCGTTCGGCGCCCCGGTGTTCGATGCGGCGGGCCAGGCGGTCGCCGGCGTCGCCGTGTGCATCAACAAGGCACTGCTCGGTGCGGACCGCGGCGAGCGGCACCGCGAGGTGGTGTTGAAGGTGGCGCGCACGCTGTCGCAGCGCCTGGGGGCGAGGGCCAAATGAGCGTCACTGACTACATTCTCGAAACCCGCGAGCTCACGAAGGAGTTCAAGGGCTTCGTCGCGGTCAGCAATGTCAACCTGAACGTGCGGCGCGGCAGCATCCACGCGCTGATCGGGCCGAACGGCGCCGGGAAGACGACCTGCTTCAACCTGCTGACCAAGTTCCTGATCCCGACCAGCGGCCAGATCCTGTTCGACGGCACCGACATCACGCCCGAGCAACCGGCCGCGATCGCGCGCCGCGGCGTGATCCGCTCGTTCCAGATCTCGGCGGTGTTCCCGCACCTTACGGTGCTCGAGAACGTGCGCGTCGCGCTGCAGCGCCAGCTCGGCACTTCGTTCCACTTCTGGAAATCCGAGCGTTCGCTGCAGACGCTCGATGCGAAGGCGCTCGAGCTGCTGCGCGAGGTCGACCTCGAGCCCTATGCGGCGCTGAAGGCGGTCGAGCTCAGCTACGGCCGCAAGCGCGCGCTCGAAATCGCGACGACGCTGGCAATGGACCCGAAGCTGATGCTGCTCGACGAGCCGACGCAGGGCATGGGCCTCGAAGACGTCGACCGCATCCGCCAGCTGATCAAGAAGGTCGCGGCCAGCCGCACTGTGCTGATGGTGGAGCACAACATGAGCGTCGTCTCCAGCATCGCCGACACCATCACCGTGCTGCAGCGTGGCGCCACCTTGGCCGAAGGGCCGTACGCCGAGGTCTCGAAGAACCCGGCGGTGATCGAGGCCTACATGGGCAGTGCGAAGACCGAACTGAAGGGAGCCCACTGAGATGGCTGCGAGCGCCGCGCCGGGCCGCCCCGAGCAAGCGAGCATCCCCTCGGGGGATCGAACGACGTACCCGTCGGACGAGGGGCTGTCATGACTCCTTTCCTCGAAGTCAAAGACCTGCACGGCTGGTATGGCGAATCGCATGTGCTGCACGGCGTGAATTTCCACGTCAACGAAGGCGAGGTCGTCACGCTGCTCGGCCGCAACGGCGCGGGCCGGACGAGCACGATGCGCGCGATCATGGGCCTGATCGGCACGCGCAAGGGATCGATCCAGGTGCGCGGCGCCGAGACGATCGCGATGGCGACGCACCGCATCGCCCGCCTCGGCCTGGGCTACTGCCCCGAGGAGCGCGGCATCTTCTCGAGCCTGTCGTGCGAGGAGAACCTGATGCTGCCGCCGACGCTCGCTGAAGGCGGCATGAGCGTCGAGCAGATCTACACGATGTTCCCGAACCTGAAGGAGCGTGCCAACAGCCAGGGCACGCGGCTGTCCGGCGGCGAGCAGCAGATGCTCGCGGTCGCGCGCATCCTGCGCACCGGCGCGAAACTTTTGCTGCTCGACGAGATCTCCGAGGGTCTCGCGCCGGTGATCGTGCAAAAGCTCGCCGAGATGGTGATCGCGCTGCGCCAGCAGGGCTACACCATCGTGATGGTCGAACAGAACTTCGTTTTCGCCGCACCGCTGGCCGACCGCTTCATGGTGATGGAGCACGGCCAGGTGATCCAAGAGTTCACGCAGGCCGAACTGCCTTCGCGCATGGAGCGGCTGCACGAGTACCTCGGCGTCTGACACACCCTCTCAGCAACCCACTTTCCCACAAGGAGACATCGATGAGACTGAAGAAAATTTCCGTTGCCTGCGCGCTGGCTGCCACGACCCTCTTCGGCAGCTCGGCCCAGGCGCAGGTCTCGGGCGACGTGATCAAGATCGGCTTCATCACGGATCTGTCCGGCCTGTACGCCGACATCGACGGCCCGGCCGGCGGCGAGGCGATCAAGATGGCGGTGGCCGACATGGGCGGTGCGATCGCCGGCAAGAAGATCGAGGTGCTCGTGGCCGACCACCAGAACAAGGCCGACGTGGCCGCCGCGAAGGCGCGCGAGTGGATGGACCAGCAGGGGCTGGACGTGCTGATCGGCGGCACCAACTCGGGCGCGAACCTGGCGATGGCCAAGATCGCCGCCGAGAAGAAGAAGCCCTTCATCGTCGTCGGTGCCGCATCCTCGGCGCTGACCAACGAGCAGTGTTCGCCCTACACCGTTCACTACGCCTACGACACGACGGCGCTCGCCAAGGGTACCGGCAACGCGGTCGTGAAGCAGGGGGGCAAGAGCTGGTTCTTCCTGACGGCCGACTATGCGTTCGGCGCCCAGCTGCAGAACGACACGTCCACGGTCGTGAAGGCGGCTGGCGGCACGATCGTCGGCTCGGTCAAGCACCCGCTGTCGGCGAGCGACTTCTCCAGCTTCCTCTTGCAGGCGCAGTCGAGCAAGGCGCAGATTCTCGGGCTGGCCAACGCCGGCGGTGACACGATCAACACGATCAAGGCCGCCAACGAGTTCGGCATCACGAAGACGATGAAGCTGGCCGGCTTGCTGATGTTCATCAACGACGTGCACTCGCTCGGCCTGAAGGCGACGCAAGGCATGTACCTGACCGACAGCTGGTACTGGAACCGCGACGCCGAGACGCGCGCCTGGAGCCGCAAGTTCTTCGAGAAGATCAAGCGCATGCCGTCGTCGCTGCAGGCCGGTGACTATTCGGCCGCGCTGCAGTACCTGACCGCCGTCAAGGCCATTGGCAGCGACGACGCCGACAAGGTGCTGGCGCAGATGAAGAAGACCAAGATCAACGACGTGTTCGCGAAGGGCGGCTACATCCGCGACGACGGCCGCATGATCCACGACATGTACCTGATGCAGGTCAAGACGCCGGCCGAGTCGACCGAACCCTGGGACTACTACAAGGTCGCCGAGACGTTCAAGGGCGACACGGCCTGGACGACCAAGGCCGAAAGCAAGTGTGCGCTCTGGAAATGACCGCCCCCCAAGCGCGGGTTACCGCACTTGACCCCCCGCGGGGGTCTCGCCCGCCTTGGGGCGGCCCGGCGCCGGGCTCGTCTCGCTAGTCACGCCACACGAACAGATGGAAATCTTCGGCATCCCCATCCAGGCCTTCATGGGCCAGCTCATGCTCGGCCTCGTCAACGGCTCGTTCTACGCGATGCTGAGCCTGGGCCTGGCGGTGATCTTCGGCCTGCTGGGCATCGTGAACTTCGCGCATGGCGCGCTGTACATGATCGGCGCCTACGTGGCGTGGATCGGCATGGAGAAGTTCGGCATCAACTACTGGTTCTCGCTGATCCTCGCGCCGGTGGTGGTGGGCGCGCTCGGCGTCGTGATCGAACGCACGCTGCTCAAGCACCTGTACAAGATCGATCCGATCTATGGCCTGCTGCTGACCTTCGGGCTGGCGCTGATCGCCGAAGGGGTGTTCCGCGACCAGTTCGGCGTCTCGGGCCAGTCGTATTCGGTGCCCGAAGCCTTGTCGGGCGCCACCAACCTGGGCTTCATGGTGCTGCCGAACTACCGCGCGTGGGTCGTGTTCGCGTCGCTGGCGGTCTGCCTCGGCACCTGGTTCGTGATCGAGCGCACCCGGCTCGGCGCCTACCTGCGCGCCGGCACCGAGAACCCGGCGCTGGTGCAGGCCTTCGGCATCAACGTGCCGGTGATGGTGATGCTGACCTACGGCGCCGGTGCCGGCCTCGCGGCGCTCGCCGGCGTGCTCGCGGCGCCGGTAATCCAGATCACGCCGCTGATGGGCAGCAACCTGATCATCGTCGTGTTCGCGGTCGTCGTGATCGGCGGCATGGGCTCGATCCTCGGCTCGATCCTGACCGGCCTCGCGCTCGGGCTCGTCGAAGGGCTGACCAAGGTGTTCTACCCCGAGGCATCGAGCATCGTCGTGTTCGTGATCATGGCGATCGTGCTGATGATCCGTCCCGCCGGCCTGTTCGGGAAGGAAAAATAAGTGAGCACCACCGCGGCTGCTGAAAACCTCTCCAAGTACAGCCGCATCGGGCTGTACGTCGGCTTCGCGATCCTGGTGGCGGCGCCGTTCATCGGGCTGTATCCGGTGTTCATGATGACGGCGCTGTGCTTCGCGATCTTCGCGTGCGCCTTCAACTTGCTGCTCGGCTTCACCGGCCTGCTGTCGTTCGGCCACGCGGCCTACCTCGGCGCCGCGGCCTACGCGACCGGCTGGCTCGTGAAGGAAGCGCACCTGACCCCCGAGCTCGGCGTGCTCGCCGGCACCGTGATCGCCGGGCTGTGCGGCTTGGGTGTCGGGTTGATCGCGATCCGGCGCCAGGGCATCTACTTCGCGATGGTCACGCTCGCGATGGCGCAGATGATCTACTTCGTGTTCCTGCAGGCGCCGTTCACCGGCGGCGAGGACGGCCTGCAGGGCGTGCCGCGCGGCAAGCTGCTCGGCTTGATTCCGCTCGACAACGACAAGGTCATGTACTACGTCGTGCTCGCGGTGTTCCTTGCGGTGTTCCTGTTCATCATCCGCATCGTGCACTCGCCGTACGGTCAGGTGCTCAAGGCGATCCGCGAGAACGAGCCGCGCGCCGTCTCGCTCGGCTACGACGTCGACCGCTACAAGCTGCTCGCGTTCGTGCTCTCGACCATGCTGGCGGGGCTGGCCGGCTCGATGAAGGTCGTCGCCGTCGGCTTCGCGACCTTGACCGATGCGCACTGGTCGCTGTCGGGCGAGGTCGTGCTGATGACGCTGCTCGGCGGCATGGGCACCTTCGCCGGGCCGGTGATCGGCGCGTTCACGATCATCGGGCTGCAGAAC
>Ga0307517_10008874_pt1 | contig 14360 bp, 11 predicted proteins | sample 23_EM_MG_FD_194515 | JGI IMG/M metagenome (GOLD analysis project Ga0307517, IMG submission 194515) | Populus trichocarpa ectomycorrhiza microbial communities from riparian zone in the Pacific Northwest, United States - 23_EM | ecosystem: Host-associated > Plants > Roots > Unclassified | place... | reverse complement strand
CATTTACTCCGCCAGTTCATTGGTTTTTTTGGTTTAGGGCAAAGGCATAATTTTACTTCTTAAAATCACAGTGAATTACGCTCCTTTTGTTTTTACAGTACTTTTGTCGCACCAATTAGGTTATGTTAATTGCTAGTATTACTTTAGTTTCGAGATATTGTCTTGGTAGCTAGAAAGATATATTTCGTTCTTTGATTATTATTATTTTTTTATTTCGGTTCAAGTTTTAGAGCTAATATCTAGAGGAGTTTATTAAGTTTTTTTTTTATGTATTTATACAAAAGATGTACCTTTAAGATCGTTCAAAGACATAATTTAATCCGGATTAACATAAAATTAATCCAAATATGTCTATCTCGAATAAAAAGACTATTGTTACTTTGGATATGCATTTTTTTTCTCAATATTTTATTTTAAAATATAATTAATTGTAATGTTTTTTATTTATTTATGTTCCGAGTTTTGACAAGTCAACCTCGAGATTTCGCACCATCTCTGCAAGTCACAAATCTGCCGCCTCCTCCTCCTCTCAATATTGGTGGCTCCATGAGACACGACGGCTTTAACTCCCCTGGATTTGCTACTGCCCTTCAGTGCGTCCATCACAGAAAAGTTCTTTGGTGACCTGGTTTCCGTATCAGTTACTTGCATCACAGCTGCTGCTCAAATACTGTATGTCCAGGCCCTTGCGTTCACTGCATTGCAAGATAACAGGCTTGGTCTGTCATTTTAAGGTGCCATGCCACTAAGTATTGAAGGGTGCAGGGTCCCTCGGAATGGAATCTGCTGAGATTGCTCATGCTGAGTTTTTGTTGCATGCATCTTGATTCAGGCAATTATGATGCTCTTTAGCCTTTTTTTTACTCAACAATCAATTGAATATAAGACTTAAATTGAGTGTTTAAGTTTTTGGCATCATGCAAGCATATAGTACAAGAAATTATGAGTTTAAAGGAGATCATACATGTTTTATATGTGTGCCAAGAATGCTCAAAGTATGCCCCTGTTGAACATTCAAATTTCAAGACATGAAGAATTTCAGGCATCTGGGATTTCCTTATTTCATCAAAACTGTAACGAAAAGGTCTCTGAGAAAGACTGGCAATTATTTTATTTGTTAACAGCATATACTGAGATTTTAAAATAAATGGCTGAATGAATTCAGCTAAAACTGCCACGGCAAGAACATGGTATCTCCATGTTCCTGTCATCATCCATGTTCGATTGCGATGAGAAGTCGATTGTGCTGGCTTTATTTGCAGAGGGTATGGCTTGCCACAGTCGATTTTGGCTCTTAGTAGCAGCAGCTTCAAGGGTGGATTAAGTGAGTAACCAATCCACCAGGAACACAAAATCATCCCTCATCCTTGAGACTGCACAGAAAAGGAAAAGGGCTCAGAGAGTTCTAATTGCGACATGCTTATAACAAAATGACCCAAGGTAAAAGCTAAAGCATCCTTATTATCTCTGCAATATTTAAAACATACAAAATACTATTTTCTTTGCATTTCCCTTTTTTATGAGCAAGAAAACAAAGAAGAAGACAGTAACGTAGATTAAAATCAACTCAATTGCAATGTGGTCCGTATATTATATTATATATTTAACCCCGACAAATCTCATATAAGATGGAAAGCAAGATTTTGTTGCTAGAGATTGCAGGGATAAAGCCAAATAATCAAGTTCGTTCGTTTCCTAAGAATCTCCCTTGGGAAATTATCTTTTTTTCTTCTTCTCTTTCTCTCCTTATTCCCCCCCGGTCATGTGATTGAAGAAAATAAAGAAAGAAATAGTTAACATTAACATTTCTTAGAGAAAAAAAGAACGAGTTAAACAGTAGGCTCGTCTCCCTTAATAAAAGGCGTGGCTTGCAGGCCAGGCCTATTTATAGGCGAAGTATACTTGGTTTTTTTTTTTGGTTAAATTATTTTGTTTTTAACCCTTTAAAATTAAAAAATAAATAAATAAATCATTTCATCATTTATTTATTTTTTAAAGGTCTTTTTTATTTGACTTGAATCAAATTTTAAAAAATTAGATCTATTTTTATTTTAGTCTCACATGCAACCTCTTTTTTAAGGAAAAAAAATTGTTTGATGTATAAAAAATATCATATACCTAGTTATCATATAATTATGTAAAAAAATATTTTAAAAATAAAATATTATCAAATCCAAATAGGATGCATGACCCAAATCGCAAGGTAGACAAGCTAATCCCAAACAACTCAAAAAACAATTATTATTATTTAAATTAAATATTTTTATTTTTCAATTTTATTCTTTAATTTCTATTAGTTTTGCTATATAAAAAAAAAAAAAACATTGAAAAAAGTATACATATTCTTTACTTTTTTACTGAAAAAACCTATTCAGCCCGCAGTAAACGCATGCTAAATGGCTAGTATGATCTAATCTTTGTTGTTCGTATGATAATCCATCCCATACAAAACGCTGCATCGAATCACAAGCGAAAAAAAGAAGAAAAAAATTATCGTTGTCGATTTTCCACTCGCTCTTCACTCTCCTCGCAGATCCCTCACTCACATGATTACAGATGGGGAGAGGCAGGGAAACCTACAAGATCCTCTTTGCATCATCCCATGGATGGATTTAAAGCGTATGCGGATCATCATGGTCTGTTTCGTGCCATAGCATCTTGAAATCTGAAACTTAAATTGTCAATTTATTCTCCATAACAAAATGTTCTAAGCTACAAATAACCAACCATTCCCTCCCCTAAATGATCTAGGCAGCCGACCCTCGGAGAAGCTAGAAGGAACTCTCGGGAAATTAAATCCCTGACACATAATTTACCCAAATTCTAAGATTGCCAAGACCAACCTGACCTGAATGAAACCAAGAATGAGAGACTAGCCAGAGTTGAATATATAAATATTGATGAGGGACGAGGGGAACCCTAAGAGTCAGTCACAGGAAGAAACAGAAGACCTTGAATAATAAACAATTAGGGTAACAATGACAACTAAACAAACAGTAAAGCCATAGCACGACCTACCATCCAATCCCCATTTGGAAACAAAAATACTGTACATATATCTGCTGCATAATCCCTTTCCAACCAAAAATGGGGTCTGTGTGTCTTTAGGAACCAAGTTTTCATGTCCAGAAAACCTAAACAAGATCAATCAATCAATCAATCATTCATCCTTCCACAACATCAACCCTCCAATAGTTCGCATCGTTGAACTCCTTGTTCTCTGCCTCGGCATCATCAGACTTCTCCTTCTCTGGCACCTTTGGTGCAATATTCCTCTTCAGAGGCCCTGCTTCACCAACTATCCCCTCCTTGAGAGCTTGGTCCATTGCCTTCTCGGTCCCTTCCAATTCAACACCAACAAATTCAACATCCTCTTCAAACAAGGAAGGTGAGGTGGGAGATTTTTTACTTGAATCACTGCTAACTGATCCATCACTAGAACCCTTGGTGGGTGATAACCCATTTGGAAGTATAGACTCTCCACCTGATGGGGAACTAGCATCAGGCGTTGCTGCTTCAGCTTGGCTGGAAAGATTGACATCAGAGCTGTCATGATCTTCAAATGGATTCACAGTTGACCCCCCTGCTGCTTGCAAATCGGATGGCTCTCCCCATCCTACCCATTCAGGTAAAGGCCTATCTCCAAACAAGTCTTCATTGTCTGGTGCCTCAAATTTGAAGAAGCTGGTATCAGGAGCATTTGCATCACTACTTAGTGAAACCGGACCAATCCCAGGAAATTGATCAAGGAGGTTTGTGTTGGAAGTGGATGTGCCATTGACAGAATCCTTGCTTTCAGTCAACTCATCTTCCTCTCCCACCACCACCTCGTCATGACTACAGCTGTTACCACCATTTGCATCTGTGTTTCCATTTAAGTTAATCTGATCCATCATCTCTCCAGGCGATGTGCTCACAGGTGCATCACCAATTCTGTCGTCTTGGAATGCAAACCAGTTTGAATTTGTGAACAGACTGCTGTATTTAAAACAAAATTAAAAAAATCAGTGCGATTCCAAATCACATCCCAAAAAATATATAGCTTTAATATGCATGCTCATGATTTGACATCCAAGATATTGATATTATATATAGCTTTGTCCAAGAAAACTTCTCAAATGCACTAGTAACCAAAAAGATGTAAGGGTTAAAGTCAAAAGCATCAAGACTTGGCATAGTATTTTAAAACAAAATTTCCTATCGGGTTTCCAATAAATAGGGTGAAAGAAAGGCAGGCATGTACACACTAGACATTGTTAAAGGTTCAAGCCAAAAGCGTTGAGACTGCACATTTATAAGTTTAAAAACAACCTTTGCATACTGTTTCTAGAAAATAGGATGAAAGAAACAGATAGACCGGTTCACCTACAACTTATAGAAGATCCAATGTTTCAATAAAAAATGGTGGGGATGGCTAAAACCCTTACCTCCCTTGGTCATCACCAAGCCTTAGGGATGATATAACAACTTCGGCAGACTCATCATCAAAGTAGACATCCTGATATTGAAGATCAAACAACACATGTTTGAGATATCAAAAGGCAATATAGAGAAAAGGTCACTGCCAACACACCAACCCCCCTCCCACCCACTCGGAAAAAAAATGGAAACAAAGGGAAACAAAATACATGCATTACACTTAGACACGTTAAAAAGCTAAACTGTTACCTCATCATCACGATCAAGGCCCCCATTGTCCTGCAACCAGAATGATAAAAAAATTTAACCACCATTTCTTATAGATTGATACATAAAGTATCCATCTGAAATATCGCAAAATTCAAATGAACCACCCAGAACCATTGGCTCAAATATCTTTCTTTTAATAAAACAAACTGCCTGAATTGATAGACACTACATTGAATATATTGCTCTTGTTGAAAAAGAGTTTAGTTGGATAATAAAGATAAACTAAAACACAAAGGTACAAGTCATCTCCCAATATCTTCCCTTCCATGTTCCTCTGCTTCTTTATTTGAACAGGCTTGATTCTTATGAAAGTGTTTGATGCTTAATTGGAGTAGGGATTTCTCGTTTTAAAGAGAGGATGGAGAGGAGGGACAGTGGTGTTATTTTGGATAGGAAGAAGACAGACTAATGGGTTTAGTGAGAGAGAAGGGACATTAGAGAGGAAGAGAATGATAATTCGAGTGAGAGAAAGATGAAGAAATAATGGTGGAAATCGTGCAAAGATGGGGATAGAGATGGCAGCTGGCAGGATACATGGAGGGATAGGCCACATCTGCAGAGAAACAGGCTAGTGAGTCACATGATGGAGAAAACTGCTGCTATCAATTGGGCCAAATTGTAAATGTAATAAACTTAGAAGGATTAAGTTTTGCATGAATCATTCACAAAGAACTCATTTGAATTCTAGATCCTGGAAGAGCTTATTGAGATCCTACCCCTTCCTGTTTTTGTGAGTGATACAAGTTGGGACCATAAGTCCGGTAATATAAATGATAGGTTAAGAAAAAGGAGAAAAAAGGGGATGAAAGCCATCAGAAAGAGAAGCCACTGATGTACCTCTTCATTATCCTCATTCCCATATATTTTGTATCTAAAAGCCTGGCTTAAGTTGTTGGCTAGAGCTGCTACATCATAATCTCGATCATGAAGGTCATCCTCGTCACTGTCACGTGTCCTATCTTGCAATGCTGTTGGCCGGCTGCACAAAACAAGGAAAAACAAAACAAGAGGAAGATGAAGTGAAATTACCAAGCTATTTTCTCTCTGTGGTGAAGAGCTCCATCGGCAGTTATTTACAGCAGAGAGGCAAATGGAGAAAATAATGCGGACGAAACTCAAAAAATGGATAGCAAATTTTAACATACAATTCATACTAAAAAAAATAACCTAACATATAGCTAGATTTTCAGAGGGGCACAAAAAAGAAAATTATAAGCGCGACACACAGATTGCCATTAAATTTAAATCAGCTCATCACCATATCACTATTATTTAAATCAGCTCATTAGCCTATCACATATTTGAGAACTCACTCAAGTGATAAGCATCACCACAACTACAAACACTTTTAGAGAGTGCATAAGCATAGAAGATATGAGGGAAAAATATACCCGCAAGCCCATCGGTAGACATTTTCAACTGCATTGCGCTCTTGCAAAACACTGGCTTGCCACTCATTCCATTCACTATTTTCCTGGAGACAAACAAAACTGCAGTGTGTCAGCAAGGGCATTAAACCAAAATTACATTCAAGGGTCATCGTTTCAATCACACAACTATGCTGATGTTGGATGCAAAGATGCACAAAATGCCACAAGAAGAAGTTGGAAAGAGCAAATAATGATACTATTAAAGTTGGAAACATTGTCTGCTTCAGTAGCAGCATGAAAAAGAATAATTGAAAATACACTTACAATTAGAAAGGTGATTAAATAAGAATAATAAATTTAAGAGTTCAGTTCCCAGCAGAGAGACCATAAACTCTTCGGAATTGCTCAAGGAAAGAACAGCACAGTGGATAGACAGGGTCATCACCAAAACAAGCAACAGTTACAAAACACAGCTTATCACCCACTTATGGACACTTCTAGACAAAACAAGCTTAATGTGATTTATATCAGAGATTATAAAAGTCACCCCATATGTTATTTCTTTCAGCGCTAATTCAGAGGACAGATGAGCTCTGAAGCATTCAGAATCAGTCCAAAGCTTTTATCACGAGTTCCACATACCAGAAAAACTCTGGGGGTTTATTTAAGGAACTTTGTACTAGAAATACAATTTTGTGCAATGTACATCCAGCTTACCACCCACCTGTAGATAAGTCTGAATACGGCTACTGCTGTTTCCCAACTGAACAAGCTTATTTGAAATTCGTGTAATGTGTCCAAGGTTTCCTACCCGTGGTGCTTGTTTTCCAGCAGCAGGAAGGGTTGGCTGCATAAGAAACATATTTATGAACAGGTAAAACACGCCAATGCAGGATATAAATGACCATACATCAACTAATTTTCCATTCCACCGAATTGCCAAGTGGAGGGATAAGCATGGGATTTTGTCTTTTTCTCTTTCCCTTTTGGCTCGGCAGAATACATGCAAAGAGGTCCTTATCATTATTATTGCTTAGATTATGCACTATCATACGAGATAAATTCCAAAATCATATGGAACCCCACATACCTTAATAATATCACCAGATATTACAGGGTTTTTATCTGTTTGGAGAAACTTTCCTATCAAATCACACTCTTGAAGAAGATGATCAACCATAGCATCACTCTTGGTCTCCAAACATGACATTATGATACTCTCTACATGATGATGCAAGGCGTTATTGTACGGGTACCTACATCAGTTAAAACATCAGAATCATGCATGGTTAGGTAACACGCAATAACTGGATCAGCTACTTCAAAAAGAGAATGGTTATTTCTAGATACCAACTTCATTCATCTATTGATTCATCAATTCACCATTTCAAAAATGTAGAAACTTACTCAAAGAACAGATCAAGGATTCTTTCAATGGTTCTCGAGCTGACCAACTCCATTTCAGTGGCTTCATTTCCAGTTCTTAGTAGCACCGCAATGAATTCCACAATCTAAAGCAAATTTGAGAGCAGTTAAGTTTCAAACAAATTTATACCTCAGTGTAATTCAAACTAAAGGTTTATCAATTCCGCAAACACCATACAGTTTATCAATGTCCATCAGTTTCCAAAACCAAGTTATTGAAATTTTTGGTTGTGTTGTGACCCATATGAAGATTACAGAAGAAGCATGAAACCAACCTTTAGACGATGTTTCCCAAGAGGAGGCTTCAGTTCTCCATATGTTGTTGGCAAAATCTTCTCATCGGACAAGACATTCAATAGCATAAGCAAATCACCTGCAAAATGGAGTGTGCTGTCTTAAAAAACACCGGCATTGACAGGGAAACGATGGAAAAAATCTATATAACAGCAACTTCTGTCAGACACTCTTTTTTAATTTTGAATAACACTACTTAAAATTACAGATTTAATTTCAATATAGTTATGCTAATGTTAATCAACTAGCATCCAAAACATGTAATTACTAAAATGCAATGGGAGGGGGGACGAGGGGGGGCTGAAAAATTTATGCGCACCCCCCCCCCCCCACCAAAACAAACTCAGGAAGATTGTCCCTGGATTTCTGCCTTTATTTCGGTTGGGGAGGGGGTGTTCTCACAGCCATAGAAATCCACTCACCAAGTTTAGGTAACATTGCACTAATAGTCTCTGGATTTACAGGGATTGGAGACTCGTACATATGTTGGCTTCGGAAAGAATGCATCAAGGGAGAAGCCATTGCCGATCTTTTTGGATCCAGTATAGAGATACAAACAGAAAGTGAATTGACAAGACCAGATTTTGAATGTGAATCTTCCAATGCATGACCAAATATCCTTTCCACATAACTGCATATGCATAAAACATCAAAGCCACAAATAAATTAAAACATAAACAGGGAGGGGAGATCACTTAAATAGTACTAAAAATTTAAAGAAAAAAAAAATCTCACAAACCTTGGACTAGAGAGTTTAGTAGCCAAGGCTGATGGAGCATTTCGAGTTATTGCACATAATGTTTCTGCTGCGTTAGCATTAACTTCAGGAGGATTCTGATCCACATAAAAAAAAAATCAGATGATTCAATTATACATCCATTGTAAAGAACCTCTAGCTAATCATTTCAGATTCTTATTTCATTTTCTGTTATCTTTCCAAGCCAAAACTTATTAACCTTATATCAACAGACTTTTTCTAATACATATTTTAAAAGGAGATGTTATCTTGACAAAAATGCAGAACTTACAGAAGGACTCAATTTGTCCACGATCATTTCTAGCAAATTGCTATCAGCCAACCATTGCATCACATCAGTAAAATTAGGATAAACGTGGTCATCAGCTCCTACCAGGCGGACCAAAACCTACATGAAGCAATCACTATCCAAAATCAACCAAATGTATTACAAGCAAGAGCTTATTAAAATAAAAACAGGGATGGCAGTAAGAATCTCAATTACCTCCATGATGGAGGTTATTCCAATTAAATCAACAAGTTGGCGGAAAACATCTTGATGGGCCTGTAAGAAATCAACTAATGAATGTTTTCTTTCACAGACTAATAGCAATAGTCACATCCTCCAAGAAAAAAGTGCAAAACTGAAATACGAAAGCAATGCAATGTTTCACAGATTGGTCTCTGAGCAAATCATATGCTTTGCTTAATTGTTCATCAACTTCCTGAGATGATATATAAAGCAAATTGCAGAGAATAGGAGTTTTTACATGTTGAATAGTGGAAAACTAATTAGGAGGGAGGATATTCATGCAGTGTGCAAACTTTGGATACAGTGTGCAAACTTTGGATACAAGCAGATTTACAATTTTTCATGTCACTTTTATGAATTCCTGAGATTCTCTTAAAAGCTCTCCTAGCTTCTTTTGGTTGTCTTCAATTTTAACTCCTTGAAACTGCAATTGTTAGTATCTTTCCACTTGCTTGGTTTGGTATGGAAGATGAAGCCACATCCAAGTGTCGGTAGAAGAGTCAAAAATGGATTTCACAGATGCACCCTTGTCAAGTTGTGTCAGCATGGGTACTTTGGGATGAAATGCCAAGTCCAAGCAACAGATAGCCACACTAATATGAGAAGTCTAGGGTGTTATTTATGCATGGAAGCAACTATCTCCTCATAAACCAATAAATGCACCTGCATCCTTTCTCCAGTTAACATAACATTGCGTATTCCCATATCTTATATTTCTTAAGTAAATTCTACACCATCAAATGCTATGAAAATCTAACCACAGCAATATACATGTACATACCAGGTCATGACCCATAATAAATATTCATATGGTGGGAGTTGAAAAACACAACTTTCCTTGATTGAAACAAAACATTCTTTACAATTAAGTAAAGTAAAACTTGTGGCAAACCATAGCATAGATATAGTTAGAATATACTCACTTGGACATAGTTCATAAGTGAAACTGTCTTGCGTAACATAAGGCAAACAACAACCTAGAATACAAAGCAAAAGGCATCAATCAAGTGATCCTAGACAAACAAAATATTAAAGATACAACTTCTCATGAAAATTGGATACGGATTCTAAAAGCATACTTTGCTGAAATACCCAGCAAGCAAGGCACTATGAGACCGATTTGGTTCCAAGAACGAGAAGAGTAGGTTCATCAACTGAAATAGCATGAAAGTAAAGATAACCATCAGTAAAAGAGCATTTGCTAAACCAACCTCCTGATTAAAACAAAGTGTGATGATAAAAATGAAACCTACCTCCTCTTCTTCCACTAAAGTTTTAAGAATAACATCAATTTCGCATGTAAATATCTCACAAGCAATGAAGGGGAACCTGGAAAACAAAAGCAATTTGTCAGAGACAAGAAACAGAAGTTCACCTAAGAAACATCTCAGCACGAGAAAACATTTCTCTAGTAAGAGTGACATACTTGAAGGTTCGTTTGCTTTCAGCATCCTCTGAAGGTTCCTCGATAATGTATCTGAGCAACTGCTCCACTTGGGCTCTATCTCGCAGACTGCATACAATAAATTATGGTGAGCATCTACCAGGATCAACTTTATGTTATGTTCCCAAACAGTTCAAAGACCGTAAACCATGCATGATAGAGAATGGCCTTGTGCAGAAATCAGAGCATTTCAGCATGGATTGTAAAAACAGTGAAAAAATTACAAATTAATGAGTCGGGTGTTTAAGGCTTTGCATTCTTGGATTATTTCTTCTTCATCCAGAAGCTCTTCCAAAGTGAAATTTTCTTTGTCTAATACAGACTCCACCTACAAAAGCAATAGCAGGTTGACATCAGTCAACTAGAAAGAAAATTAGCAAATATTATTGCAGCATTTAAAAATGTTTGCTTATTAGAAAAATTTTACCGAGCACACAGAAACTAATATTATTAGCAAAACTTCTATTGAAATCTAGTAAATCATGGAATTAACATGGTTCGGAGAGTAAAAAGCCTGGTAAGAATTTTTAACAAGGCTGCCCTCCCATTCAAAATTCAAATCCAAATATAGTAGTGATATAGTAAAACTTTAAAAAAAAATTCAATATCATTTCTTTAATTTCCAAAGAAGCCGCCACGCACCCACTGTATGTCAATTAAATTAAGTGTCAATACCATTAAAAAAAACCCATTTATGTATTAATTAATTCTTCTAATAAATGTGACAAACAAATAAGGTTCAAATGCAAACCCAAAACATTCTAAACTGTATATATATTAAAACACTTACATTTCCCTACAATTTTTTATGCACGGAGTCACTGATTAATAAATAAATGGCAGAGAATCACACAAATCTACACCATGAAAAACAACATCCATCTCAACTCAATCAGTCCAAACCGAGTCCCAATTAAAACAATAAAATAATCCATTTCAATTGAGAATTCATATATTCCTAGGGTTTATAGATCCAATTAACAGCGATTGCAAAGCTCTAAATCCACCAATTGTTACAAACCCTAGATAAAATTAGGGATGATAAGAAAGAACTTACAGGAGAAGAGGTAGAGAGAGTGGTGAGCTTCCAGAACATGCTTAATAGAGTGGAAACAAAATTAACAGACGTAAAAGGCTAAAGAGACGTTGTAGATCTGTTAACCCTAAAGAGAGCAGCAAAATCTAGGTTTTGAAACACAAGATTCGATAAGAGATGGAGGGAGATTCAGAGGAGGAAAACCCTAATTTTCGATCAAAAAATGGCCAGATCGTGGAGATCGAGAGAGAAAGCCCAAGAATCGCGAGAGTAGCTGCGAGCGAGCGAGCGAGCTTATTTATTTATTATTACTATTTTCTTTTTTCTTTTTTTCTTTTGAGAGAGGGGGGGTGGGAGGAGGGATTCGACGGGGGAGGCAGAAAAGTACAAAAGAGGTACTCCGGATTTCACTAAACCAAACTTCATGATGTTGTTATGCTATGCATGTGCATTGCATTCCATGCATGTGGGGGCATCGGATAGATCAGATAAATCATCATATAAACATGGGTATAATCATAAAAATTATTTACGGATCCCACGTTTACGTGGGATCAGTAATACAATACAAATACAAGATGTTTTTGTAAAAATATTTTAATTAAAAAAAATTATTTTTAATATAAATATATTAAAACTATTAAAAAACACGCATAAGAATACTAATTTAAAGCTTTTTGAGATGAAAAGAATTTTAAAAATAATTCATGAATTATTCTATAAATTATTATGGAGAAGCTGTGTACAATTCCCAAATAATTGATGAAACGGGATGGATTTTGCATGTGTGGTTTTGATGTGTATGATATCAGATGGGTATATATGATGATTGATGATTCAATTTTGGGTAAACTTCAAAAAGGTCCCTGATATACGTAGATAATCTAGATTAAGTCCTCAGCTAATTTTTTATATCAATTGTATACCAAAACAAAGTTTTAGCAATTTCTAATCGAGTTCTTCGTTGAATTGGACATGAAATCTTATAGAAATGACAAGTTTTTCTTAGGAAACTTAAAGATTTCATTTAGAAGTCTGTGAAGTGTTCGGACGGACCACTTAAGTGGGGATTTTTTACTGTTTTAGGGAGAATTGAAATGAAAGAAGACTATTGGGACTAATTTAGACAAGGTGAATGATTAGGGACTTTATAGAGATCTGCGCAAGAATGTTTGCACAACCTGGCATATACGTCACGTGCTGCCTTTGAGTGAGCTTGAAAGGTTGTTAGAATTTATGTGTTTGAAAAATAGTTTCCAGAACCCGATCCGGTTCAAGGTTCGAGTTCTAAATTTTGATTAGGTTATTAGATTTTGATTGAGTTGCTTGAGTTAAATTTTTTTTAAAATCAAAATGACGTCGTTTTAGTAAAAAAAAGACAAAAGTCAACGGATTGCAACCAGATTTTTGATCGGGTCACACCAGGTTTTTCCTTCCCCTATTTTTTCCTCAACTCGGCCCAATTCCAGCCCCGGGTCAGCCGGGTCCCGGGTCGACCCGCCGGGCCGGGTTTCAAAACTATGGTTTGAAATATGATGGATTATCATGGAAAATTAATTTTTTAAAGTGTTTTTTTTAATATATTAAAATAATATTTTTTATTTTTTAAAATTTATTTTTGATATTAATATATAAATATAAAATATATATATATATAATTTAAAATAAAAAAATTAAATTTTTTAAAAATATTTTTAAAATATAAAAACAAACCAGCTATAAATAATTTGAGTGGACATAATTTAATATGTAATAAAATTGGTAATAACTTTATAAGAGAGGATTCATCGATTTTTCTCATAATATATTTTTTTCACTTGATTTAAATAATTAAATTCATAACTGATTATGAGAGGATTTATCTATACTTGAACTCTCTTGTATTTTTAAAAGAACATGATCGGTAATGTTCCAAATAATCCATACATTACTATTAGTAATTGGTGTTTATATTTTTAATGTTATATTGTGATTGCATACATGTATGCATGATTGATTAAAATTTTACATAATTATTTACGGATTAATTTTACATTTCATATCTTTTTAGTATGGCACTTCTACTCTTTATTGAATTAATTAGATCTATATATACTTAAGAGTTTTTTTTAATATGCTCCCTCAAACATAATTTTATTCTACATAATTATTTCTCGAGTATATATTTATAGATTTTTCATTTTATCAATTGTCATAATCTGATTTTAAACTCGTTTGTTTTTAATTTAATTTTAAAGGAAAATTAAATTAAAAGATTAGAAATTGATTTTAATTAAACATGAGATTTATTAATTTATAAAAATTAAGGACTACAGTGTATGTTTCTTTTCCTAGTATTCGATTGAAAAAAACCATCATAATATATTCAACAAATCCTTTTCAATTTATGGGTACATACGCCTCTATTATTCTAAGGTGTTCCAACATCTTTCGCGAGGTTCCAACAACTCCCCCATCCTATTCTAACCATTTGGATCTAGTCCAACATATTCTGAAAGGTTTGCTTTAGACTTTGAATGATTTTAATTTGTTGTTGTGATTATTAGTAGTTTATTTGATGGTGAACTTGGATGAGTATGTGAGAAGATTGTGTAGTTTGATCAAGGAAGTGATATTGTGTGTATGGGGGTGCTGCATAACTTTTCTTAGAATGTGTTAGAATAAAAAGGTAAAAAAGGTGATACCATAAAAAAAAAATTATTAGTTTGTTTTTTTTTTAACTTGCATCATGGCCAAGCATTTAAAAAAAAAGACTAAAAATATCTTACTTGAATGATTTAGCATTTTATAAAATATCATGTTTCGCATTAAAAAAAAATAAGATGGAACATTTT
>Ga0307517_10008873_pt1 | contig 14362 bp, 3 predicted proteins | sample 23_EM_MG_FD_194515 | JGI IMG/M metagenome (GOLD analysis project Ga0307517, IMG submission 194515) | Populus trichocarpa ectomycorrhiza microbial communities from riparian zone in the Pacific Northwest, United States - 23_EM | ecosystem: Host-associated > Plants > Roots > Unclassified | place... | reverse complement strand
AAGAAGAAAATTGCAAATTGTTACATAAAAAAGTGAGGAAATCCCTTTGCAATAATGATGAGTGGTGTTCTAAGTAGTAATTAGTCTCTTCATTAAAAGCTTGAAACTTCTCAACAAAGGCTGAGACATGTTTTTGTGTGTTTGGTATTGTGGTAGTTTTTTTTTGTTGTGGTTTGAAAAAAATTATTTTATAAAAAATATTTTTGATTAAGGTTGATTTGGTATTTATATATGTTTGGTTAAAATTGTGGTTGGAATTGAGGTTTAACAAAAAGTAGTTTAATGTGTTTGGTTAAGAATGCTTTTCAAATTGAGGTTATAAAATAACTATATATATATAGTTATATATATATATATTGATGGTTTTTAATTTAAATATTGTAAATTTAACTATTGCTATTACATCTTGAAATAAATAATACTTTATATAATTTTTTTTTATTGTTTCATTAAACTATCTACAATTCTATCACGTATGAAATTCATCCGACAAAAACTACAGTTTTCATGGTTTTTTAAGCGTGCAACAAAATCAGGTAAAATATCATCAGCAACAAAATTGGGATTATAATCAAATTCTGCAAATGCTACGCTATTATGCGATCTCCTTCTAATTTATGTAGTATCATTGAATAATGTTAAACACTAGTTTTTTTGAATAAAACATAATTAAAAATAAAAAAAATTGAATTTTTGTTTACTCTATCGAACCCGGTCCAATACATTTAGGTTCGGACCGGACCCAGTCCGACCATGAACAGTGAAGATTGTTAACGGGAAGTGCAGAGTGAATTTCACTCTGCACTGTTTACTTTTGTAAAGTGAACATTGCAGAGTGAAATTCACTATGCACTTCCCGTGAAGCAGCTTAAAGTTGCTTTTAATTCACTTGTATTTTCAACATAAAATTAATTGGAATTTATAAACAATAAACAACATTTTATTTTTTACCATATATATTTTGCTTCAAACACTGAAGCAACAACGAAAATGAACACCCTCCTAATAACAAACTGCAGTTCAAAGACTCAGTGATGCAAAATTTCAACCATAAAAAATTGTCAATTTCTCTCAACAAATAAGAAACCACCCTCACCATAAATCCAATAAAGGTACACACACCTAAGCCCTATTCCAAGGACTAAACTTCATGGCCAAGTAAGAAATTCAGACACAGACACAAATCTAGAATTGAGTTGTTAACATCTTAAAGAACAAAAAAGATGAAAGTGCTACCGTTGATTAGAAAGTCAACGGCAGGAGCTAGATGTTTTTTTTATTGAGATTAAAATAATGAAAAAAAGAGTTAGATGAAAATATTGCAAGAATTTTTATAAATTGAAGTTCAGTTGTAAGAAAAAGTGAGATTCTTAAGTTTATATATATATATATATATATATATAAAAGCATTAATTAGAGATGAGACTAATGGTTGTGATTGAGTCAAATATCATTTAATGATATATAATTCCTCGTTACTCATCTACCTATTCATTAAAAACAAATATTATCATTTTGTTAATAAATCCTGATCAAGCTTATTTGAACATTATTATATAATAGGAAATGATTATCCTCCATTGTCTAGCCTAAAGTCTAACAGGCATCCCGATGAATAATAACAATAACAATAATAATAATAATAATTAAAAAAAAAAAACAAATCCTGTTCTTTGTTTATATGCTATAGGTAATAGAGTATGTCATAATTTATTTTCACCCCCAAATTAGAAAAATAAAACTTAAAAATTCTGAAAAATAAATACATTTTTCATTAAAATTCTCAAAATTTTCAAAATATAGCCATTTCACGAACTATTTGAGGTTTTCTCGAAATTTCTATATTTTTCTTTATTTAAGGTAAGCAACAGCAAGCATGAAAAAAATATGGAGAGAAAAAGAAAAATTAAAATCATTTACAAGTGAAAAAAGAATAGAATAAAAAAATGATGCGTGAGAGTGTAGAGAAAAAAAATTGAAATATTGAAAAGAATGAAAACGTATAAAGTAAAAAAAAATAAAAATCCTAGCAAGTAAGAAAAATAAATAAAATGCGAGAGCTAGTATGTCATTGTCATAACCCAAAATTTAATTATTTTTCAAAATGTTTTCAAAAAAATAACAAAATTCTCAAACAAATATGTTTTCAACACAATTTGGTCAATTTCTGGTCATTTTGTAATTCTAGACCATTTCACTTATTGTTTTTGTATTGATAAATCTTTCAAAAAATAAAAAGAAAAAAAGCAATAAAGCAAAAAAGAAATTTTCATAGTGATTAAAATGTAATTGAAAAAGTAATGAGTAGTTTAGATAAAAAAAAAAGAATTGCATAGTGTTGTTTTTTAAGAGAGAGAGAGGGAGTTTTAAAAAATTAAAAGCTAGAAGGTGGTAGAAGTTTTTAGGGAAATTAAGAAAATAGTAGTTGAGTGTGGAATATTTTAGAGATTAAATATGAAAAGAATATTTTTCAGAAGTATAAATAAGTGATTATGCAAAAAAAATAAAAATAGAATTACTTAGAGCATTAGCCACATAAAAAAAGGACCATATACAATTAGATTTTCATCAAACACTCTCTCCTAAAAATCACCAAAAGCAAATAAATAAAAAAAGGCACCTTCTCTCTTTCTATTGAGAAAACAAAAAAAATGACCCCTACCCTCCAAAAAAAAAAAATGACAACTCGCAGTCTCTCTCGTAAGCAACCCTCCCGCAACAACCATAGACCACCATAAATCAGCTCTCATTACTGTTTCAAAGTCATCTACCCATCCTTTCCCTCATTGCTGATAACTAATCAACGATGACCATATTGCCACCAGCTCACCTTCACACAACCCCTAAACTTGAGATTAACACAAGCACACTCATGAACTAAACTCCCAACCTTTACCCATTTCTATTATTACCTACTAAAACGATGACCCCTCTCAAAAGACCACACACAACCACCATAATCAACATTATGACCTCTTCCAACTGAAGATTAGTAACCTTTTTCATTTTTCTCTCATCACCAAAAATGACAGTCTCTCTCTCTACCATGAGAAGACCCCAATCAAGACCTATCTCAACCTAAGCCACAACCCACAATATCCTTTATCTTCCCTTCGATGCCATTTTACCTAACCTCTTCAACCACCATTAATCACAAACCTAGCTAACACAAGCCATCATAGCTCATCAACAGTTTTTGAGGCTTAATTCGGGTCAATTCACAAAGATTAAAAGAATAGGACTCAATTGAAACTTTAAGGAACCAAATTGGTGCAATCAGGGGTTCAATTAAAAGAAATTAAAAGTTCAAAGGCTGATGGAGGGTTAAAATCAAAGATTTTCATGGCCAAGGACTAATTTGTAAAAATTGCGTCACTTTTAGGACTAAAATTGATCAAAGCAAGGGCTAATTTGAAAGAATTTTAAATTTGAGCAAATTAGAAACCAAGAAATAATTTGAAAAAGATGCTCGAATCAAAAGAGGTAATTAAAAATTTCCAGGGGCACGATTGCATAAATTAAGAAGTTTAAAAACCAATTGGGGCACAGATAATGAAATTGAAACAACAAGGACCTAGTTTGAAGTTTACCAGATCCCAAATTTAAAAACCCTAATTTATAGGGTTTAGCCAAAACAACATCATTCAAAATACTGTGTTTTCTTCTCCTTCAGTTTTGGTTAATCGAGTAGGCATTTTTAGGCGAATGAATGTGACAACTCCGACCACCTCCTAGGCTCCAACCACCATCGATCAATAAGGGGAGTTTCCCCTATTCATGGTGGTACCACCCTTGTTCGACGTTTATACCCTACCTACCACGTGGAAGCCCTCAACTTTGACTGATTCAGAAATCTTGATAGTTTTTCATCTAACTTTGAATCAATGGCAAAAGAGCTATAAGTCTCCAAATGGAGTTTGGTTTGGTTTTAGTTGAAGAAAAACATCTCATCTACAATGTTCATAGCTTATTTTGTCCCAATAACCTCTCATCTGCCACAATTAAATTGAGAAAGAGGCAACCCCAGTTAGCCATTTGTGGACCAGTTTCAACCCTTTTTTCCCAACTCTTTCTAAAAGCTCCCAAATGTTGTTAGGGACCTAGAAACATGGAAAAATGAGAGAAAAGAGGAAAAAAAAATCTCTAACAAAATGAGAGAGATGAATCCTCTACATGCTAGTTTTAGAATACCACTAAGGGGAAGGTGGTTTGGGTAACCTCTGGCCTTTGAAATGCTATAAGAAGGAAAGAAAGGGCAGAATACAAAGAGAGGAGAAAAAATGAAAGAAAAACACAAAGAAGAAAAGAAAATGAAGATCAAAATCTTGAGGCTTTTGGAATAAAAGGGGAGAGAAAGAGAGAAAGAAGGTTTCAAGGAAGGAAGGAAGGAAGGGATTCTTGGTCATTTGGAGATCGAATAGAAGCTAGGAATCTGGTTGGTAATCAGCAAGGAATTAAAAGGAAACCCATTGCTCTTATCTTTTTAGGTAAGTCCTCAACTCTTAATGAGGGGTGGATCTTAATAAGCACACCTTCGTCTAGTAATGGTGTTATAATCACTGATAACACTTTATTCCATGACAAGATAAGACAAATGACAACGTAAGTTGAGCAAGCAGTCCATTAAGCTGAGAGATTGCAACAACAAGCTACCTAGGTTGGGAATGATGCTTTGAAGCACCGAGAGCATTTATTAGAAATATACTTAATAGAGGTAATGCCCTCTAATAGTAGTGATGTGTAGGGGTTTTTTTTATGGTTATCTAAAGTTTGATTTGTCCAAATGTATTTACTCTTTTATTATATGCAATGAAAGAGCCACGAATCATTTTCCCCTTACCTAATGTGTTCGGAATTCAACCATGATAAGAACTTGGTAAAATATCTCTCTATAACAATCATCAAAATCAGAAATCTTACTCCGGATCGAAAAGATGGAAGTCATGGATCGGTTCAATTCATGCATAAGCATCGTAATGCAAACATTTTTTAACATATGTGCATTGATACGATCAAAAGATTAATGTCTTATCTCAAGTGCAGGAGTGTCGAAGTAATAAATAACTTGGCAAGACCGGGGTCGAACCACAAGGAGGTAAACTATATAAAATTATAAACAACAAATGAAAAGGAGTTGAAGAGAACTTTTGAGATGTGATATTGATGTCAGTATTCATCAAAGATAAAAGCAATTGTCAATGTTAGAGGATCCACTAATAGTATTACAAATAAGTATAGTATAAACTCTTTTTATTAATCAACTGGAAACCACACACAAAGGAGGTTCCAATCGATGATTTATCCTTAATAGTTCATTATAAATTTTTAACATGATCATATTAATTATCTTATTTTAGTAACACTATACTTTTAAATATTGTCAGGAATTTATGATGTTAACTTATGTTAACAACAAATCAAGTTCCTTTCATATCACAAGTGTCGGTTATACCATACAGTAGGCTATGAAAGTGCCAAGTATTTGTTGTATCAAGGGTTGTACAACGCAAATCTAGATTAATCATTTAACAAGTAAGGTATTAAGAATTAGTAAGATAAAAAGATAAGACATGTTAATAATAAACTTTCTTGGATATAAACATTGAAGTCCATGTTGAGTTTATATTATACCTATTAGTGAAACCTTTTCACCGACATAATAAACTTAGCTAAACATTGTGAATAAGAGAAACATAAATAAACTAGATAAGAACATAGTTATGATGAAAGCATAAACAAGAGATTAATGAAAGCAAAGCTTAAACATTACAAAAATACAAAGAAAGAAAGCAATAATATGATCTTGATATGAAAACCAAGATGTCTAAATGTATGGAAAATGCCTCCTTTTATAGGCTAAAATTCAGAACTATTGATTTGATGACTAATTATTGAGTGGGTGGCCACCTCTTGACTTGGTGACAACCATTATATTCTTGTCTGAACAAAACGTCATTGCTAATGTCAGAATTGGAATAGATGGTCTTCATGAAAGTTCTAGGAATTTGTCTCAGCCTTCCAACAAAATAAGAATGAGCTCATTTAGACTTCTAGAACTCGAGATATAGGCTGAACACTGAACAGTGTCTGGGCTACATGACAAATTCTGACTTCTCTTTTGTTGCTACAATTTGAACTTGAAAACAGAAATTTTGAATTTTGGACTCTTCATGAAAGTTTTAGGCCTATGTCTTAGCTTTCCATCCATATAAACCAGATCTAAATCCATGCTCTACAGCTTTAGTTATGATCCAATAACCGAATGATGTTCAAGTTTGAATTGAATTAGCATCTCTTCTTTAAGCTTTGCCCTCTCTTTGTCTTTTCACTTTCAATAGTTAAATATATCAATCAATCCTTTAAATTGTGAGATATGTCTACATTCAAAATGAGCATTTACCATAAATTAAAGATATCTTATGCTATCAAACTTGTTATTATAAAACATGCTTAAGTTAGAGAATTTAATGATACTTTAAGTGCAATATGATGATATAAAACCTTGATAAAAATGCACTTTTAAGTACTAATCATGCATTTGAAAGAATCAAAATATTGGTCCCTTATTAAATGAATTTATCACACAAGATCAAAAAAGAAGCTGATGGTTTGCTATAAAAATTCATTATAAATGTATCACTTTTTAATTCAAAACGAGAGGCTACCTTTCAATTCTCGAACAACCCAAGCACCCCATTAAATCTATTTGCAACCTCAAAACACCTTTCAATTAGTAAAAAAAAACACAAAATTAAATCGAATAAAAAAAATTCTCAATCTCTAATCTACCTTTTCCTGCAAGATAAAATTTTCAAAACATCTCAATGACACTTCTCTCACCAATATAAGCCTCTTGATACCAAGATCGACTTAATATATGATTGGAAAATGGCAAACCGATCACTTTTTCTCTCCTCCCCTCATTTTATAACAACTTTTTTCTCCTTTCTCAAAACTCAAGGACTGAAAATTAAAACAAATAGTATAAACCCTCAAATAAAAACCTTATATTGAAATTGAAATAGTTAAATGAAAAGAAGAGATAGAAAAATTAAAGTGGTAAATATGTTTAGAGAAATTATTTTTTATCAAAATGAAATAGACTTTTCGCTCGAAATTTAATGTATAGTCTTGGATGAAAAGTTTTGGAGTTACTAAATATTACCAATGTAATTTATGAGTAGAAGGGTTATATTGAACAAATTAATTAAGTCAAATAAGAGTTTTAATGAAAGGGATGAAATAAAATAAAAAGAGTTTATGGGACGAATGTATAAATAAGAGAAATATTAGGCCAATATATAAATAAAAGATATGGTGGGGTCAATGTAAAAATAGAAGAAAATATGAGGGGTTAAAATAAAAATCTAAACCAAACATATTCAAATGGTTTGCTATATTCATTATGAATGTATCACTTTCTAATTCAAAAGGAGAGGCTACCTTTCAATTCTCAAACATCCCAAGCACCTCATTAAATTCATTTGCAACCTCAAAACACCTTTCAATTAGTAAAAAAAAAAAAAACACAAAATCAAATCGAATAAAAAAAATTCTCAATCTCTAATCTACTTTTTCTAGCAAGATATAATTGTAAAAAAATCTCAATGACACTTCTCTCACCAATATAAACCTCTTGATACCAAGATTGACTTAATATATGATTGGAAAGTGGCAAACCGATCACTTTTTCTTTTCTCCCCTTATTTTATAACGACTTTTTTCTCCTTTCTCAAAACTCAAGGACTGAAAATTAAAACAAATAGTATAAACCCTCGGATAAAAACCTTATATTGAAATTGAAATAGTTAAATGAAAAGAAGAGATAGAAAAATTAAAGTGGTAAATATGTTTAGAGAAATTATTTTTGATCAAAATGAAATAGACTTTTCACTCGAAATTTAATGTAAACTCTCAGATGAAAAGTTTTGGAGTTACTAAATATTAACAATGTAATTTATGAGTGGAAGGGTTATATTGAACAAATTAATTGAGTCAAATAGGAGTTTTAATGAGAGGGATGAAATAAAATAAAAGGAGTTTATGGGGCGAATGTATAAATAAGAGAAATATTAGGCCAATGTATAAATAAAAAATATGGTGGGGTCAATGCAAAATAGAAGAAAATATAAGGGGTTAATACAGAAATTAAGAAAACATGAGGGCATAATGTGCAAATAAAAAATATAAAGGGGGCAAAATGAAAATAAAGAAAATTATAGCTATAAATAGAGAAGAATTCTCAAGAAATTCCTAGATTTGGCTAGCCCTAAGAGGAGAAAAGAGGGAGGAGAGAGTGAGTTAAAACGCTTATAAAAAAATCACACTAAAAACACCAAAGAAAGTTAGATTAGGATTCAAAACGTGTTAGGGGAAGATTTACACAGGAAAAATTGAAGAATTCCAAGGGGTTCAACCTTGAGAAGGGCAACATAAGAAAAGAAAAGGAGGGTGAAAGAAACTTGATTCATCTTTGGATTTCAACTTTAATTTCTTGTTTTTAGAAGGTAATAAATTCTCATAATAAGTTGTTCTAACTTGTTTTATATTGTTTTTTTTAATGGTTGAGTTGCTAGAGTATTTGGTAGAGGTTTATAGTTTATGAAGTTGAATATGAAATTGTGTTTTGATTATGGCATGATGATATTTGATATAGGTTATGAATAAAAATGGGTTGGTTGAGAGAGTTTTCATTTTAAAGAATGGATTTCATGAGGTTAATAGGTTTAAGATTATGTTAAATGATGATATATGAAGGTATTATATGTTATGGTTGCTAAAAATGATGAAAACATGCATGGGAAATAAGTAGATACTTGTTAAACTTAGAAATAAAAAAAATTAGACAGCTTGTCTCTCAGTTTCTCCACTAAGATTAAAAACATAAGATGATAGGATTTGAGATAACTTCATTCATAAGCATTATAGACAAGGATGTTACCTTTTTAATGCAACTGACCTTGCTTAATTTGGAGTGATGAAACATTATATATGGGATAAAAACCGAAGAAGGGTTTAAAATGAAATCAGCAAGATTAGTTTTTGTGCTATTGTAATTTGTGAATTTAGACAACTAGATGGTAAAAGTGGGTTTTGTCATCTTCATAAAAGTTGTAGACTTATGTTTTGGATTTCCAAATAAAGAAACTACACATAAAACTAAGTTCTATAACTCTAATTATAATTAAGATATTACATAGTGTTATGAGTCAATTATGTTAAATCACCTTAAATTTGTAAATTGTTAGCTCTTATTTGTTGTTCTTAATTGAAAATGTTGAATTATTAAGGGAATGGAAACAGAAGTGTGTGTATGTATGCATAAAGCTTGAAATTAATAAAGTGTTTATGTTGATACAAGTGAAATCATAAGCACCAAACAGCAGCAAGGGACGACCAATAGAGCACAAACTTCAAGTAGATGCTTGTCACCTTAGACAATTATTTTAAAGTCTCTTATAAATTATTTATTGAGGTTATTTTAATAAAAGTTTTATTATAAATCATAAGCATCAAAAGTTTTATTATACATGTTTATTATATATAAATTGGTTGAATTAGCCCCTTGGTTCGAGACCGGTGCCCCATGAATGGGCTATTGGTTGAATTAGCTCCCTGGTTTGGGACTGGTGTGCCTTGTGAAAGGGCTATTGATTGGACTAGCTTCCTAGTGCTAGAACTGACGCCCTGGAAATGCGTGATTGGTAGAACCAGTTACCTGGTTTAGGACTAGTGCCCTGTTAAATTGGCAATTATAAAAATTTGGTTAACGAAATTAGAACCTTGGATAATAGGCTATTAAAAAGAAATTGATAGTGTGTTGTATAATTTTTTAAATTGTTTAATTAATTTAATGGTATTTTTATAAATTAATGTACAAGTTTATCTCACCATCGTATCTTATACTTGATGAATTGATGTCTCTTTTATATATTTACTTAGTTTAATAAGACAACGAAGACATTCCTTTTCGGATTGTATTTAACATTAATTATGATTCGTATGTATAAATTTATGTAGTACTTTATTTTCTTATGTAATAGATTTATATTTATTATCTAAAGTTATATGATGCATGAACCCAATTGTTACAAGTAATTAATTATTTTTTTCTTCAATTAGATTGCATGTACTTTTCTTAGATTTTATTTTAAAAAAAAATTGTGGAAAAGTATTGGTTAAATGATGACGGCTTACGTCCAGGATGTTGGACTATGGATTTAATATATTATTAATGAGAAACTAAATGGTATTGGTGATATCTTGGTACCACTTATATATAAAAAACAATTGTAGGACTTTCTTTTTATTATCCTGGTGAACATTATTTTAAAAGTTGGGGTTGTTACAAATAGAGTTTAGAATCTAAATGAAAAGAATAAAACTAAAAGGATAAAAAATACATAAATCAAGACTTTTTGGATGAAAATGAAGTTTTTTTTATGAAAAAAAATGAAAAAAGCCCCATTATTTAATCTTATTTCATTAAATTGGTCTCCAATTTAATTTGAAATTCTATCGAAAACCTTGAATTCTTAAAATATGCAAAGAAAATAAAATCTTAACACATAAAATATTATCAACATCATATGAAAAGATAAAATTGAAAGAGAGTAAAGTTCAATGGTAAAAATTAAGGCAATGTTCAATGAATAGTGTCATTCACAATAATACATAGTAAAATACCATATACTTTTAATGTTATTGTATAATATGTGTTTATAATCATTTAAATATATTTGACATGTTGATACTATCAGTGACTCTTAAATGACGATAAGGTGATTCTCAATATCTCATGATGAGTGTAAAGGACATGATATATTGATATTTGAATTATTTAAGGCATACTTGTTTGGTCTCAGCATAAATTTTAACTTTGTTGGTGTATTATGTGTTGTCGTTGCTATTTTAGGATTATTATATGTATGTTTATTGGTTGTGTTTGTGATTTTTATTTTATTTATGTTCATTGTATTCTTCGAACCACTTTTGGGCTTTGTCATTTCAAAAAATTGCTATTAGCATCAAAATGATTTTTGGTGTTGAAATTTTGCTTTTGTTAGTTAATTCTAATTACTACGATATCTAGTTTACTTAAAAACAATATTTACTTTATTGTAGCATAAAAAATCTTGTTCTAAGTAATCATTCGTGGCTAGAAGGGTTTTTTTTTTTGCCTACATGGTTTTTAATACATTTTAGTATCAAAGACATTATTTAAAAAAATAATTTATATCATCAATGTTATTAAGATAAGTCATGCTTCAAGTATATACTAGTAGATTTGTCTATGCTCCGATGAGGATCGAACTATTTTTTTAAACTTACAAAAAATGTAAAGAGTATGGAGATTTTTTTTTACAGTATCATTAAATCCAATCAAGTGGTTTGATTTTGAAATATGTCAACTCAACTCTTTGCCTAGCTTGAGTTTCAAATTAAACCACAAAGGAGCTGGCTCAAAATAAATTATTCAATTTAATGAGTTTAAAGACAACTTAAATGGCTGGTAAGAACATGACATAATTGATTTTTATATTGAGACGATATCAGATTGGATCGACCCTAGTCACCCTGCAACCTGGGTCATTGACTTCAATGGGTTTAATAACTTTGTTGTTTTTGTAAATTATTTTTATTTAATTTTATGATAACATTAGATATTTTCAAGATCGAGCATCAACCATAAAAAAGATATTTATTTGAGATCGTGATAACCCTATCTATAGAAAGTAGAAAAAAAAAATCATGAACTCTTTTTCTCAAATATTAGAAAACAATTAGAAAAAGCAAAGGATTAGAAACTAAAAAAACACATATCAGGTTTGATGGGTAAACCTGTTAAACTCGTGAATTTGATAACCTAGGTCAACACATCAAACCCTCAAATCAGGTAATAAACTCCATTGAGATTAATAACTTGTTTTTTTTATAAACTATTGTTTATTTAACTAAATGATAACAAAAATAGATGATCGCAAAATTGAGCATCAAACTAATACTGAAACTTTTTCTAAGACTATGATAACCTCATAGAAAGCAAAACAAAACAAATTATGAAATTCAATTTTCAACCAGTCCAATATCGAAGGATGAAATAAAAAATTAAATTTAAAAAAAAATTTAAACTCATCATACTCATCAACAGGTCAATGGACTTTCTAAAATTTAATAACATGTTTTTTTTTCAAAATTACTTTTTTAACTATATGATAAAAAGAAAAATAGACGATCATATAATCGAGTTCAATTAGAAAAAAAAAACTCCTCTAAACTCGCAAACTGGGGTAACTAAGGTTACCTTGTCAAACACCACAAAGATTAATAACCTAGTTTTTTTAAAACAAATTTTTATTTAAGTAATTTTTTTTTAAATAGTTCTTATCGCAGTGCTGGAATATTTTTCTAATACCAACCCGATGCTACGATATTTTTTTGATACTGCGATAATTATATAAAAAGCAAATTAAAATAAATTATCAACTCTAAATCTTCATATACACATCATATAACGACTAAATTAAAAAAAAACAAAAACCAAAGAAAAAAAAGTGGGGTCAAAATGAAAAAAAAAAAATAAAACACCTTTTTTTACTTAATTTTTAAGATAGCCATGTTTGTTCACCTTTCTTTGCATTTTAAAATGATTTTGTTTTAATTGTGCTTGTTTGTCATGCTTACCATCCAAGATAGGCATTTTTCTATTTAATTTTATCATTTCTTAGAAAGTCTTCCCTCCATTTCTATCATTATTTTATGTCTATTATGCTTTCTTTTTGTTTCTTTCCCTATTCAATTCAAGTTTATTTTTCTTAATCATGATATACAACATCTTTGTATGCCTAAGAATTGTACTTTTCCATTCAAGCTACTACTCAACTCGTTTCAATAAGTTTATTTGCTTCGGTTTGTTATTTGTTCGTGTTTTCATATTTTAAAAATATATATGCATTACATTGTTGCATTATATCGCTACTTGTTTCTTTTGAATAAATGTTTGTTTTATTTACCTATTACATAATGTTTTGATAAAAGTCCCCAAGGAACAATGGCCAATGATGATTTTTTTTTCTTGTATTACATGAAGTCATGTTTTAAAATAGTTCTATCAGGCTCAAAGTGCCAAAATAAGCTTAAATTGATTGCCTAGACTACAAATTGTATAATGACAACACTTTAATAATTATAACTTTTGTCTGTTGCATGCTAGTTGAATTTTAACTTCTTGACTTGTCATAACCTAAATTTTGATTTTTTTTGCTTTTTATTTTTTATTTCTATTTCTATTTATATTTTTGATAAATAAAAAGAAAATGAAATGAAAAAAATAATTAAAATTCAGGTCAAGACAACACAAGTTGAAAGTTTGGAGGGTTTAATCATGATTGAATTTTAACTTTAGAAGTTAATTTTGGAAGAAATTGAAAACATTAACAAGTTTGGGGTTTTAATTAAACTTTAATTCGATTTAATTAATGATATCGAGAGTTTAATTGAAAAATTGATAAGATTAAAGACTTAATTAAGCTTAGAATAAGTTTAATTAATGAATCAGGGGCATAATTAAAGAAATATTAAATTTCTAAGCTAATTAAGGTCAAAATTACAAGTGATTAAAGTTCAGAGACCATCTTGTAAAAGGCGCTGCAATTCTGCCCATGGGCCGGATTAAGAATTGTTGAGACTTGGTGATGCAACCATTTTATTCGATAGTTTCACCCATATTTAACTAGTGTTTTGCCTATGTTTTTATATATTAAATGCCTTGATATTCTTTGTTTTATGTTTTGAAGGCACTTTTGGATGAAAGATGCAAAAAGGAGTAAATTAGAGATAATTGGTAGATTTGACCTTCAGTCGATGTTTTGTGCAGAGCGTGAGCTATAGAGGTTGAAATGAAGTGATTCAAGTGGCATTAAAAAGCTAACATCCATACCTTTCTGGAAATCTAAGGCAAGAAAATAAAATAAGGAAGAGCATGGAAATCGCAGCCTTCAAAGTCAAATCTCGCAATCTACCAGTGTTGACCTTCGGCCATTCTAACTTGAATATCTGGAGCTACAGAAGTCCAATTGATGCAAACTAAATTTTTTTAGAGTCATGACTCAAAGGTCTATAAACGCACAAAAGTTCAGCAAAAAACGATGTCATATGAGGGAGATATGATTTTTCAAAGATGACATCTGAATTCTGCCAGCAAACAGGTTTCGTGAAGAAACGAGTCCAAATTACATTCCGCAGAATCTAAACCGATATCTAAGTTTTTATTTCAGCAATTTAGCTTCTCTAAGTCAAAGCTTGAAGATTTCATGCAAGGCTATTTCTCCTTTTTTAGAAAAATAGTTATTGAAGTACTTAA
>Ga0307517_10008872_pt1 | contig 14362 bp, 8 predicted proteins | sample 23_EM_MG_FD_194515 | JGI IMG/M metagenome (GOLD analysis project Ga0307517, IMG submission 194515) | Populus trichocarpa ectomycorrhiza microbial communities from riparian zone in the Pacific Northwest, United States - 23_EM | ecosystem: Host-associated > Plants > Roots > Unclassified | place... | reverse complement strand
AGAGAGAGAGAGAGAGAGAGAGAGGAGAGAGATGGAATTTAGGAATTGAAGCACGTGATGGATTGGGAAATTTTTTTATCAAACACAAAAATAACAGGTCATATGCGCAAAACCCACGCCTTCTCTCTGTTCAGAAAAATCACACCTCCTAATCTTTAGACGCGTAGACCACGTTGTCAATATTATCTGCTTTCGAGCTGACGTGTCACCACCCCACATGCCCTCATGACTCCATTACCTTTTGCCTTACCTCAAAGACATGATCCAGTCATTGATGATGAGGGCTGATCGCTGCTCAAAAATCATTTTGGAGTAGAGAATTTGAAAAAGAATTCAGATTATTTAAGGGATTTTTTAAAATAAAATTTATTTTACCAAAATTATTCAAAAGATTATCCCAAACAATGATGGTGGATTCACCATCCATTTTAAAACCTAGAATTTCTACCAATTTTATAAATGTGAAATGTGAAAACTTATTTGTATATTTTTTTGCTTCAAATTATTTTTTTTAGTTTTTTTTATCTTTTTAATATGTCGATGTCAAAAATAAATTTTAAAAAATAAAAATAATATTATTTTAATACATTTTCAATTGAAAAATATTTTGAAAAACAATCTTTATCGTATTCTCAAACACCCTCTTCCCTCTTAAAAGAAAAGAAATTAACTTCAAAATTGCTCTATGAACTTATATATATATATTTTTTATCTTCGTTATTCCCGCTACATATATTTTTTATATTTTATTTATTTATTTTAGGACATGAAGAAAAAACAATCTAAAAACAAGGATACTATCTTCTTTTATGTCATTCAAGATTTGTTTGTCCTCTTTGGATAACCAAAAATAATAACAAGATATCAATTTAGTGTATAAAGCTTCAAATATGAATCATATCATGATGATGGTTTGGGATTATCAAAACTCTATTTTGGTCATTTTATCAAGAATATTCTAAGTTTTTATCTTAATATGGATATAATGGGAAAAAAAAAGTGTGTATATATATATAACGTGTTAATCTCCCAATTTTTGAAGGAAAAAAAAAACAATGACAAGCTTAGAATAGAAACTCATCAAGCGAGAGTAACGTGATTTCCTATGGGTGTGTGAATCCAGGAAGGTGGGCTAGCTCACACGGAAACACACACGCTAAGGAAAATCAAGAAAAGTAGTAGTTACAAATGAAAAATATATATATATATATATATATATATAAGCTGTCATGGAGCCAATTAAAGAACAAGTCTTTGCTGTTTCATTCTCCATTAAGCAATCCATTTCTCTCTTTGACTAACCTATAAATACACACACACACCCACGCGCACACACAAACAAACAAGGCCTGAACCAAGTCAGGATGATGAGTTTTTGAGGAGGAAATCAAAACAAGAAGATAACAATGAAGTGGTCATGGATTCAGGCAGCTGGGACAACCAAGAAGGTTCATGTCAAGGTGAGGCCATTGAAGCTAGAAGGATTGTTGTGTAAAGAAAAGGTTGATGGTAATGGAAGAGAGAGAATGGTTTTTGTTGTCAAGATGAAATGGAAAGGTCCCAAGTCGTCAGGATTAGTTCCATTTTATCGAGTTTCCAAGTGCCAAAGAAATTATAGCAGCCAGAAATTCCTCAAGGAAGGGGAGTCTGATATAGAATGGAATGGTGAAGAATTTGAGAGTGTTTGGATTCCTTCTAAAGACAATTCTTTTGTTCAGTGGGATGTTTCTTTCAGCGTTTTATATGTAAGTTTCTTGTTTTGGCATAACGTCTTTTTTTTATTATTATTGTTCTGGTCATGTTCATCCTTGCTTTTGTATGAATCCAGGACTAAAATGGTAATGGTGATGGTCTTTTTGCAGGGTGAGGATGAGAAATCCATGGCTAAAATGGCAGTCTTGGGAAATGTTACGCTGAATATAGCAGAACTGGCTTCAAGGATGAATTCCCAGATTGAAAAAAAGCTGCCAATTTCTTTACATATTGATGGAGTTGACTGCCAAGCTTCTCTTTTGGTAAGTTTCATTTTCAGCTGCAGACCAAATTCTCTAGCTGATCTGTTCTGCTAAAAAAAAAACATTGTGTAACTGAAGATCAGAGAGATTTCCTCTTCTCAATCAAAACGTTTGTGTAACTGAAGATCAGTTTTGGCTGAGAAGAGGAAATCTCTCTAACATTTCGTAATTGACTTGTAACAAATGCCTGCATTGATTCACTTGCATCTGTAGCTACAAATTTCATAGTTATCGGCTGTTCCAAGATGGTGTAAGAAACCGATCAAAATAGAGTTTTTAGAATGTCCAAATTCTATGCCATAGATAGGATTAGGATACCCTCTGTTCAATTCTGTGAAAGAAACAAGAGAAATGGTGTTATTAAGTGAAATGGAAACAGCATATCTGAGCTGTTTGCACCACTTCCTTTATTGATATGGAAGATTTAGCTGTAAAAATATAGTAAAAAACCAAAACACAGCTCTGAGTAACCAATTGAGATGAAATAACTTAGAGGTTTCGCCAGATAAGGAAAGGGAAAAAAAGAGCAAAACTCAACCATCGAAAGCCCAAGTCTTCAATGAAACAGCGAAATTTACAATAAACAATTACTCTTGGTATTTGACCTTTTCATTGTATATATTTTCCTTGTAACTTACATGATGTGTAGCTACTATTGACCGTTTTGTTTAATATAATCTGAATTACTCTTGGCTTAAATAATTAATCAATGACTATTTCATTTCATACAGATTGGTGTAAGCTTCGCTGAGGTCAGAAATTCATGTGACCAAGCAGGAACTGTTCAAAACTCGGGTGATTCAGATACTAAGGAGGGACTTTTCAAGGGCAGTACAGCTTCTAAGAATGAAATGGACAGAGTAAACCGAGTGAATTCTAGTGACTCGGATGAGTCAACTATGTTTGACTCAGATGATTCGGCCGGAACTTTGACTTCCACGAGCGACGGTAGTACTCAAGAGATGGGTTCAGGGATCGAGTTCGGTTCATCCCTGGAGACTCAGTCAGACCGAGCTACCAAGGTTGGGTTATTCTCATGGAAGAAGAGAAGGTTGAGCTTCAGCTTGTCCAGGAGGAAAGTTGAGCCATTCGTTGAAAAAACTGATGCGAAGGTGGACAAATCCGATTCCACACAGGTACATAGATTACCTGACAGAGAAATACCCGCGCATGTGAATCGATCCTGTCTGTTCATTCGATTATTTTATATATTAAGATACTCCTGCATTACTTGTTGAATCTCTGATAGTGTTGTGTCGGCCAAACCCACAGACATGCCCCCATATAGTAGTGTCACGTCGGTTTCAAAAGTTAAATCTTCATAATTCAATCAATCCAAAATAAGCAATTGAAAGAACTTTTCATGTCCAGGAATAATATGCAAGCTTTTTTAGTTGCTCTGGAAATGATAAAACAACTTGCCTTGGAGCATAATGGCATGGTGGACCACAAAAAATTCATCATGGTCACCATGTCCCTAATTTTGTCATTTGCTGTGACAAACTCATTGGCATTTGAAAGTTATGGGAAAGGGAAGTTCGAGATATAATTGGTTCCACTGTTGTTCTTGCAGAAAGACAAGTGGGAAGTCAAAGAACTAGTCAGCAGAGATGGTCAAGCAAAACTCGAAGCCAACGTGTTTCTTGCTTCCTTTGATCAACGAAGTGAAAAGGCCGCCGGAGAGAGTGCCTGCACGGCAATAGTTGCGGTCATTGCCGATTGGCTTCACTCAAACCGAGAATTCATGCCAACATTGTCTCAGTTTGACAACCTCATAACAGAAGGTTCACAGGAATGGCGAAAGCTTTGCGACAATGAGGCCTACATGAATTCCTTCCCTGATAACCACTTTGATCTTGAAACTGTCTTGAAAGCTGATCTTCGGCCTTTGACCATCTCACACGAGAAATCTTTTACTGGGATTTTCAGTCCTCAAAAATTTGAAAACTTAAAGGGAGCCACATCTTTCGACGACATATGGCAAGAAATAACCAGCAACACAAACGATTATGAGCAGAGGATATATATTGTGAGTTGGAACGATCATTTCTTCGTGTTGAAGGTAGATGCCGAAGCTTATTATATCATTGATTCGCTAGGTGAGAGACTCTCTGAGGGTTGCGGCCAGGCATACATCTTAAAGTTCGATGACTCGAGCTTGATGTATGAGAAGGTGGCGAAAGAAGATGTTGTCACGGAGGAAATGGCAGGGGAAGAGAGGTCCAAGGATAAAGAGGACATAATTTGCAAGGGAAAAGAGTGTTGTAAAGAATTCATTAAGAGATTCCTTGCTGCCATTCCAGTTGGAGAACTTGAAGAGGAAGAGAAAAGGGGCGCAGTTTCCACCTTTTCTCTCCTGAAGAGACTACAGATAGATTTCCACTACTGCTCTTCTTTGTATGCTTCAAATTCCTCCTCCTCTCCAACATCTTCCACCTTCTTCTAGAGCAGTCACATTGTATGCTTACGGTGTAGTTTTTTCCCCCACTTTTAACCTTTTTTTTCAACACATTTCCCTCTTGACTAGATAGATGCCACAGCAAGAAGTGTACAGAGCACAGGACTCCTCTTTGGGAGCAAAATACACATTCAACAGCTTATTCGGTGCTGTCATTAGTATGGAAAAAAAATGTTTGACACGATTTCATTTACAGCATAATAGTTAATTTGTAAACCCTAAGTGGCTTTTGAATCCCATCATCCTTTATGTCTCATAAACACATCAGTTCCCCAGTCACAATCATGAAGGTGAAGAAAGTATAGCTTACTGAAATAGTGAGGAATGGCCTCCATCAATCGACATTTTTTGACCTATCTGACAAATTTACCAAGACCAATGTGGTCCACATCCTCCACTATGACCTTAGATGTGTTGAAGCCATTTAGTATTAGAGTTAAACCCTGCAGATGGCTGATCAGCACCCACTGCCCCCACAAACAGTAATCACCATTCATACAAACAAAAGGTTTTGTCCTCTTCCTAAAAATACCACATACACAAAGGGTCCACAAAACAGCCTCAAAGCATATTGACTAACAATATAATAGTAAGATTTGGCAGGATTAGACCTTCTTGTTCCCCACTAAGACAAACAAAATGCATATCCAGTGATTCAATAATCATTTCTTGCCCACTTTTTAACCAAAACCAATCAGAGTGGGGGCCAGTGACCACTGACCTCAGATCTAATGATCAGGATTACTTCTCCTAATGGCTAAGTTTAAGGTTTGTTGAAGAGACACGTCTTTGCCCCCACCTTTCCACATTTATACTAAGCTTTATAAGAATACATTCGAAGTGCATCTCGGAACTGCCTTTTGGACTTGTAATTATAAAGCTTCAGCTAATTGGACATGCAGTGACATAGATTACCCTACCAGGTTCTGTACATGAGATACAAATAGAATAAAGCCTGCTCTTTAAAACCACTTCCATTTTCCTCTCTTTTACACCTAGTTGCTGTCTTAAAATCAAACTTTCTCCATCCAGGTAAAAAGAAATGATGGTATGCAAGTTCTGGTCTGTGGTCCAAAAGCAACACCATGTTGCTTCAAACATTTCTTCGTAAATTTAAACCACATGCTTCTTATGTTGGTTCTAATTCGAACTCAGATCAATATTTACATCTAACATTCTTACATTATTGCAGCTAGCAACTCATCATTGTCAAGCAAAACTAGCAAACACTACATTGCCAAAAAGAGCTTTAGCAAGATATGCTTGCTTAGGCATATCAAGAGTTTGAAGCAACATACCAAGCAACAGCCAGCTTACGGACCCACGCTTTTCATTCTGCCAGTTAACTTATTACAAGGAAGCTTTGGCTGCCATAAAAATTGTTGATCCTCGACATGGTGATCGAAAACCAACTTGCGTTTTTTCATTGTCACATCTACAATTATATGTTCCCTCGATTTGCTTGAATGTGAAACTTGCGGGTCAACCACATCAACCTTGGGGAAGAAAGATAACTCCTTGTCCATTTGTGGCATCCAATCATCAAACTTACCCCCCTCTTGAGAACAATCATGGCCACCGTCTTTGGCATCCTTTATTTGCTTGGTTTTCGCACTAGGCACTGGAGCTAAGATAGAGCCTAACCGCAATGATAAATCGCACTCAATTTCTTGTGGTTGCAAACAGTCCTTGTGACCAACTTGACTGGTTCTAACAGGGGTGTCCTCGTTACAGGGGAAGAAGTTTTGCACAGCAACCACCTTGACAGGCTCTATAGTGCCAGGAAAAGTCTTAGGAAGAGCTCCACAACCTCGCTGTGGCTCTAGGCAACTACCATAGTATAGGGGGTAAACAGAGCACAAGCTTGGTATACGGTAATTTTCCAAGGGTAAACATCGGTTAACATTAGATGGAGGAATGTTATCAGACCTAAAAAGAAATCTGTTAGAAGTGTCATTGCCCTGGCCAACAAGGTCTTGTGATTCTGAGCCTGAAGGAGCAGAATTCATGATTGTGGGTTTTACCAGGTTTGAATAATCACGCAGGCAATGTGAGTTGGATATGTGATTTGCCCGAATGGCGTTGTGCACAGCAGCAGGTGACAAGGTGTTTGACTCTTGAGTGCTAGGACTAAGGTAAAACCTCAGATTGCAATTTCGTTGGCTCCTCGAGGCTCTTCTTGGTGTGCAGCCCAAATTGAGAGCAGCTGAGCAGTAATGAAATAGGGTGAGAAGGGTTACTCATATAGCATTTGCATGCAGAACATTGTCCGTACAACGTATCAAACAAAGTGGAGAGTCGCATAAAATGGGGACTTAAAGTGACAGCACTATGTGAGATATAATTATGATGGTTGAATCAAGTATGCTGAAAGGCACATACACTGAATCTAAATTTCAAAGTAGCACTCAATGTAATTGATTTCAAGCACTGAAAAATTGGGCCAAGAGTATTTTAAATTCTGAAGCAACAAAATCTTTATTCAAGACATGCAGAAATCAAAGACTACAATTAGCACAAGGAATAAAAACTGGGCAGGTACCTTCAATGCAAGGTTGAAGAAGCTCTCCAGTTTCCAAACTCTCATCGCGTCGAATTATGGTATTAATGGCATCATTTGCTCTGTCCCAGAGTGTCTTAAGGTCCATATATTCAGCCTGTGCAAGCATTAGAATCCAAAAATAAGCTCTACAAAAAGACAGTGATCAAATCTACTAAGCCAGCAAAAACTTGGCACTATTGCTGAGAAACAGAGAAAGCAAAATAAATGTCAATTATGAATCTTTAATTCATTAAATTGTCAGCACCCAATAGCATGACCTCAAGCTCAAAATTAATACACACACACACACACACTTCATTGATCGTTAACTCTGTCTCCAGTCTCCAGTTACCAATAGATAAAGATGGAGGTGTTCGTATTTCAATTGATAGTAACAGGATAAAAAAGAAGAAAGCTTCGACCTCGGAATTGGCTTTGGAGTACATGATTTCTTCTGCTTTCAGGACAACAACAGGGAGCTTCTCTTGCCATTCCTTGTTCTTTTTAGTTGCTGGGCAATGAGCCTCATTGACGAGTCTAAACAAGATACATAACCAAAATCAGTGAAAAAAGACAGACCCTTTATCAAATAAGAACATACACAAACAAAGAAAGCGGTAGGAGGGTACCTGAAGATTTCTTGAATGAGAGAACCTCTGATGGGCTGGTGTCTATCACTGTGCCACGCTCTTCTAACACATTCATAAGGCCTTGGTCCTGGTCGAGGCATCTTCTTCTTCGCTAGTACTAACTCTTTGAGAGGAAGAAAGAAAGAAGATTTCTCCGTTCCTTGAGGGGTCCAAGCTGACAAAGCTGTGACCAAGAAGAAAAGGGTAGCTTCAGTTTTTGGTTTCCTACCTTTTACTCTTGCTTGTGACTTTATCAAGTCTTCAAAGGTCACACACAAACATTGATCAGAACAACAACATCATCATCAACAACAACAACACAGTAAACTAAAACAAAATGCAAGAAGTGATGAGAGATGCAAAAGGCTTTTTAATATTTTTTTATAAGGGCTTTGGCTTTCTTTTTCTCTCTTTTCTGTCACAAACTCAATTATTTCAATGGGTTTTAATGAGTTTGGTGTGTCCCCCACTCATCCACATGCCTGCTTCCCCTAGCCCCAAGAGTCCCTCTCTCTATTTTTTTCCCCCATTGGTTCTGTGGCCTTTTCTCTTCCTTTTTTTCTCTTTATTTTTTGCCTCGTAACGTTATCTATCACTCTCTCTCTCTCCCCCCTTCAATGTTTTTCCAGCCAAAAGTCTTGTGAAACTTTTACAGTTCTTGTAGAGGTGGGGGTTGCTTAGAAACCACCGACAGTGACAATATCATCAGTTCTTCTCCTCCCCTACCACAACTTGGACGGTCACCAGTGAGAAAGGTCGGCCTCATGTTCTTACCATGTTAGCGAGCCTCTTTCTGAGCTACGGGGTAAAGGGTGGCCCATTCCATTGCTATAAAAGAAAGATCTTTTTCATGGGTCAATGTAACCGAGACGAGTAAACAAAAAAATGACCTTTTTTCAAGAAAGCTGCTTGATTATGCATTCCACCATAATCACCATTTATTTAATCGAGTTATTAGATGAGAATGCCATTACAGCGGTAGCTTTTGCACCTGCTACTTGAAAAAAAAAATTAGATTTTACAAAAATATATGTATGGTTAAATTGATTTTTATTAATGAAAAGTATGTTATTTTAGTTTTTATAAAATTAAAATTTAAAATGCAATTACATATCCAGAATAAAAAATTTAAATTATTGAACTAATATAAATAATTTTTTCTTAGTAGAGTGTTTAGTTAATAACTAACCCGAGGTAAGAATTGGGAGCTGGGGATAGTAAATGTTTTTCTAGTAGTGTGTTTAGTTATTATTTCAAAATAAATATATTTTCTTATATAATTTACTTTAAAACTATTTTAATATTTTTAGTTTTGTTTCTTTTATATATATATATATATATATATCATATTTCTATCCTATACACTTAAGACCATGTTTGGGATTGTGATAGCGGTTGCGGTTCAAAGTGTTTTTCGCTTAGAAATGTATCAAAATAATTTTTTTTTATTTTAAAAAAATTAATTTTTAGATTAATATATCAAAACAATCTGAAAATATAAAAAACATTTAGTAAAAATAAATAAATTTTGAAGGAACGCGATTTCAACCGCGTTCCCAAACACGACCTAAAACTAATATTTATAAATAAATAATTTATTATGGATGAATGTCAATAAATATTGATTTTCTTATGAATTTAAATATTTTTAAACAAAAAAAGAATCACTTTCTTTTTTAAAAAAACGGGAAGGGAGGAAATATTCCGTCCTCCGAGGGTAAAATGATGAGAAAGTATCTTCTTTTTTTCTGGGAAATGGAATATATATTTTTTAATTGTATAGACAGAGTTGAATTTTTAATATTACTAAACTGCTAGAGAGAAAGCTTACTACTTAAATTAAAATCTCTACGAACACAATTCGATGATTATTAAGACTTGAGATTTTCATTAGGAGGTCTTAGATTGAGATTTGTTGAAGTATATAGTGGGATTTTGCTCCCTTTATGTAATTTAAAGCTCGTCAAACCTATTAATTAATTAAACAAAACATAGTTTAGTGGGATTTTCATTAGGTATTTTTTTTATTTTTTAAATTAAATGTTTTTATTTTCAGTTTTATCCTTCAATATTGAATTGATCGAGAATTAAGTTAATTTGTTTCGTTTTGTTTTTTATAGGTTTATCACGATCTCATGACCCAAATCATAAATTTAGTTGATTAACTCGGATTTACCCAGGTATATTCAATATGTTGTCGTCTCAATAATTTTATAATAAAATATAATCTAATAAGTTTTTTTCTTAGAAAATACATCGACGATGCCTTGACATTTTTTTATTGCATTCAAAAAATTAATCCAAACTATCTTATGCTGTGTGTTCTTTTATTATTATTATCGCTATCTTATTCAATAAAAAAATAATTCCAACTAACAAAATTAATAAACACAATTAGGTTTATTCTTCATGTTACAATATCGTATATCTTAATACGCATCTATCTCTTAATTTTTCAATTTAATTTTTAATTTTCGTTAACTTTTTCTTTGTATTTATTATCACAAATAATTCTTGATTTATTACTTAAATTCAAGGTTTTTAATGTGTAATTAGAATTTTTTTTCTTGGTGTAAAAAAAAATTGTTGTCAACGCGCTTTTTTTTTATTTTCTTGTGTCGGAAAAAAAAAATATCTAACTCACAACATAGTGCCGGCTATACAAGTATTATCTAACTAATTAGAGTCTACCAGTTAGCAATGTTGAATTGTAAATATAAAATTAGTCTAAAAGCTTTCGCAAATAACTGATCAAACTCATAAATATATATATTTTTTTTTTAATGTGTGAAAAATGGCATCATGGGATGATCAATACCTTTGGGAATACCTTTGGATTTATGTCTCCTCTTTTCCAGCAATTTCCGACGTTGTCGCTTATGATTGCATTTACAGAGAGTACAATGGTGGATGGAATTAGGGAAACCATTGCCTGTAATTAAGGATGTTGTAGAAGGCAGAATTTAGGCATTGGGATGTTCGAGTGATGGCATGGAATTTCATCATCATGATCATGATCATGATCATGGATGGACAAAGCTGCCTATCACTTCAGTTGTACCTTCCACGATTAAAAGATATAAAAATATTTTTATTTTAAAAAAATTAAATAAAAATATTAATTAGATTATATCAATGTTTTATTTCACGAGATCAAATGTAATTTCCTTGATTAAATGTGTATTTAGTAGTGTAGTTACAGATGCTTTTTAAATAATTTTTTATACATTGAATCGCGTTAACAAATGCTTTCTAAATATAATTAGAACTTTATAAATTAAAATTGATTCCCAACAAAATCCAAAACTCTTGTTTTAAAAAAACTATGGTTGAGGCACGTTTTTACTGTTCTTGGTCCCTCGAAGTTTTTTTTTTCACTGTGTTATTTCATTTTAATCCATGTTTAAAGAGGTCCTTGCATTTTGGTCCATGACTTCATTTTATTTGCATTCTGATTCATGAGTTATAGGTAGGAAAGAGGGGGTTACTAGAAAACGGGAGAGGAGAGAGAAAGTGTTGGCTGAGAGCGGGTCCATCATGCCTAGATTCTTGGACTTCTTTTTTAACGTCTTTATTTTTTAAAATTCTCATTTAAATTCATTTAAATAAAATAAATAAAATTACTATTTAGAAGACTATTCCATTAAATATCATTCCGTCTCTGAATTTATTTTCATATGAGATTGTGAATTTTTTTATATTAGTAGCCATTCATTTAGTATGGCACTTCATGATTGTTTTCTTTTGCTTCAAGTATAATCAATATTAATTATAATTAAATAAATATAATTATGTTTGAGATGTAATTTCAATCAATTTGATATTTATTTTTGGATGAGATGCTTGCCTTTTTTTTCAAAATAGTTGAAATAATAACTTTTTTTATAATAAATGTTTTTATTATTGTATAATTAAATAAAAAGAATTGAAGAGTTCTTTGTGTACTGTGATCAAGTATCTTAATATATTTTAATATGTATCATTGTCTTAATTTATAAGCTTGATCTTTAGTTAGCATCATAAACGTTTTTAACATTTATTAATATATATATATATAATTATTTATTTATTTTATTAAACATATCAATTATGTTTTTGGTTCACAATTAAAATTTTTCTTAGTAGTGCAAAACGCGTTGCCAATACTTACATTTTTCTTTAGCGTTAATAAAAAAATTTGAGCAGCAAGCGACTAGTATGATAAATGATAATAATAGATATTGGAATTAACATTAACATATTTACTAAAATATTCAGGGTATGAATAATGAAGCACCTTAATTTTATTTTATTTTCAAACTTTTTTTCTTACAATAACCTAATTAGATAGAGTTAGGCTTGAAATAATAGAAAAAACACTAAATTAAAACATAGAGGACTAAAAAATGAAACATGGAGAAAATACATGATTCACTTTGAATTCATGACAATTTTCATTCAGTCTATAATTTCATTTTGTTTGCTTTTCAATCATTAGGTTTGAAAATGAAAAGAGAAAGTCACTAAAAAATAAAAAAAAATAGCTGATTGCCACGATTTTAGTAACCAAAATGGTTAAATTTGGGGTCGATGAGCTTCATTCGACAAGAAAAATTTGATAAATATGAGTTTTTTTATCTATGTAAACATGCTTGAGAAAAAAGATCATATTCCATTTTGATTTTTGTTTCTAGATGGTTTTAGATTTTTTTTTGGTTGATTTTGTTGTGTTTAGAGGGTTAGCAGGTGGTTTAGAAAGTTTTTTGTGATATTCAATATGTGTTTTCAGGTTAAAAGAGGTTTTAATAAAAAATCCTCATCCCTTAATTTTTCAGCCAGCACAATAATAGTTGGATTTTAGGTTGAGCTACAGTAGATGATGAGTTGCCTTTTCTTATTTTTTTTTAAAAAGAAAATATGGGGCGAGCGACCACCCTTTATAAAAAGAAAAATAAATAAATATAGCCTAGGCACACGAGCATGAGCTTTTTTTTAAGGCCTTAGCATGTTGAGTTATTCAGGCTCGCGCACTTATTCTAACCTTGTTTTTTAATTTTATTTTTCAACATTGAACTTTTGTTTAATTTTTTTAATTTTTTATTGATTTTATCCTTTAATATCTGGTTGATTTTTATTTGGTTTTCATTTTTTTTATCATATAGTTAAATAAGTATCTATCAGAGTCCATAACTTAGATCATGATTTGACAAGTTAACTTGGGTTGACATGAATCGGTGTATTATACACCGTCGTCTCACTGTTTTAAAAAAAAAAAGATGTCATCTTTAAATTTTTCTAAAAGTCATATTACTTTTTACGAGTTGTTCAGATTATTTTTATATCTGCGATCCTTGTTTTTTTTGTTATTTTTTTTCTATCTCGGGATCCACCAAGATAATTAAGTTATGTTAAAAAAATTCTTATATAAAACTTAAATTAAATAAGGAGTTGAATCGTGAGGTTTGAAGTTCAACCCGCTGAAACATATTTAATTTTAAGATCAAATAATTGGTGTAGTCTAGACATTCTTATTTTACCTTAAAAAAAAAAACAACTTTTAGTCCATCTCGTAACACAACTCTATATAACTATCAGGTAAAACCTGAAAATTTCAAAATGTTATTTAATCTGATTACATTAAATATTCGATGCAAATTAATATAGCATCGATCCAAGGAAAAGTATAAATAATTGCACATGAACAATCAAATACTTATATTATACTATTAGATTTTGTTACGTCAATCAAGCTAGGAGGTATAATATATAGGTGATATAGCGGTAATTTTTATTTAAAGTGTTTTTATTAAAAAAATTAAAAATATATTTTTTTAGTTTTTAAAATTTATTTTTTACAACAACACATCTAAACAATAAATTATTAAATATTTGAATTTATATTTGAATTTTCATATTCAAGAAAAATACTTTATTTTGTCTGGGTCTTGGTAACAAGGGTGTTAATAGAGAAAGTTTACAAATCAGAAATACATTTTTTTTCTTGATAAAGTTTTAATTATTAAATATATCCAAATTAGTGCAGTTTTATAAAATTATTTTTATAGTAGCTATTTAAAAATTAAAACTTTAAATGATAACACGACAAGTAAATCAGTTACCAGCTAAGTTAGACCAGAAATTACTTAATTTCTTGTGCTTTCTTTCTTCGGGATTTACAGAAAGAAAATCCACAAAAAAATTATCTTTGAAAGCAAGTCCACCTACTTTGAGTTTTTTTAATATAAACCCTGACCCAAACGTACATATGCTTCGGAGAGAAAAAAATAAAAATAAAAATATTATCAGGGGAGAGATAAGTGTGTTCGAAAATGTTTAATTTTTAAAGTATTTTTTATTTAGAAATGTATCAAAATAATATTATTTTATTTTTTAAAAATTATTTTTGATATCAATGCATTAAAATAATTTAAATACACCAAAAATATTAATTTGAAGTAAAGAAATAAAAAAAATTATTTTTTTAAAAAACATTTTTAAAACGCAAAAACAAACAGGGTAGCTTCGAAAGCAATACTATTCTTTTTTTTAAGCTTGAATCATTTTTTTTTATTAAATTTAATTTTTTTAATATTAATATTAATATTAATATTAATATATATATATATATATATATATTATTTTAATATATTTTTCAGCAAAAAAAAATATTTTAAAAAATAATCTTAACAACAATTACATAGTACTCCTTTGAAGTTAATATTATATACATTGTTTTACT
>Ga0307517_10008871_pt1 | contig 14362 bp, 14 predicted proteins | sample 23_EM_MG_FD_194515 | JGI IMG/M metagenome (GOLD analysis project Ga0307517, IMG submission 194515) | Populus trichocarpa ectomycorrhiza microbial communities from riparian zone in the Pacific Northwest, United States - 23_EM | ecosystem: Host-associated > Plants > Roots > Unclassified | place... | reverse complement strand
AACTCCTTGTCAACCGGCTTTGGTACCGAACAATAGCCAATATCAGGTGGTTATTCTACTATGGAGGTACCCCAGAGGCATCTACGGAACGTTCCTCCCCAATCACAAAGCTCCCACAAGACCTTGTGGAACTGATCATCTCCTACTTCATTTACGACACCCCCACCCTCCTCGCGTGTTCCGTGACATGCTACTCATGGTACATCGCTGCCGTCTCGCACCTTCATCACTCCCTCACAACCGATTACTGCATCACCTCCGAGACTGACCGGAAGTACTTGTGGCCCAGGCCACTCCGGAAATCGTACGAGCTCGGTCTGCTTCCTCTCGTCAAACGGTTCCGGATCCGTCTGAGGCCTTGGGATGGTCCCGATTTCACTCCCGAATGGCTCGACGGGTATACCCTCCGCTATTTTTCCGCACTCACGAACCTCCAAGAACTTGGAATAGACAATCTCCAAGTATTCAGCTTCATGCCAGAAATTCAACGGTGCTTCGGGCACTTCTCACCGACACTTCGATTCCTTGCCCTCAGAGAGCCCAGTGGCTCTTGCCGACAGATCTTGTATTTCATCGGACTCTTCCCGAACCTCCAAGATCTCAAGCTTCACTACTACCGCCCCACGGATGAACAGGAGAACACAGCAGACGCAACACTCGTCCCCCTCTCCACACCCCCATTGCGAGGGTGGTTGACGCTCACGTGTTTCACGAGGGTGAACATCATCAAGGACATGATTGCCCTTTTTGGAGGACTTCGGTTTCGTTGTATGGACCTGTTCAAGGTCAACTGCGTGCGGCTCCTTTTGGGCGCATGCGAAAACACCCTGGAAACGTTGAGGCTGTACCCAACCGATGAATATGGTGAGTAATGTCTCAACGGGAGAGGAGAGGGTGAACTCACGTACTCAATTTGTAGCTGACAATGGTGCCTTGCTTCGAGATTTCAATTTGTCGCAGAACAAGTCGCTTCGAACGCTTGAGACCACGGGGGGATCAATACACGCCGCAGACGCTGCATCTGATTTCCTCATAACTGTGCTCTCCTCCATTATATCTCCCGCACGCGTCGATTTCGTTATCATCTATCGGGATCGCGAAGTTATCGCCAACAGGTTACACCGTTTGCCCTGTGAACTGGGACGTACTTGCTTCTGCCGCTTCCGGTCACCGATGCCGACCAACCACGCCAAAGGATTCCAACTTTCACAAATTGAGGTACTCCAGGTTGTGCAGAACATGCGAAAATTTCGCTTGGTGCTTTGCGCGGACGTTTCTGATAACCTGGTGGACTACACCATAGGTTCATTGGAGCACATTGTGAATGTAGAGACGAAGAAAGGGGGGCTGGATCGCCTTTGTAGGCCATTGGTCATTTCTGAGAGACGGATGCTCCGTACTCGTCCCAGGGATTATGCTGTGGGCTGGTCAAAGACGTTGGGCATTGTCGCCAGTGCACTATGATTTACATTACAAATATACTGGTGTGTAGACAAGAGGATCATTTCAACGTGTAAAGGTGGTGGCCTTGAACCTGCGTATATTGAGGGTCTCATCCCTGCCGATGCGACAACCACCAGGAACGTTTGGCGAGCGCTCAAATTTGATCTCTTCGGGTGGTAGAAGATTCTTGACCGGCTTATCGGATAATTCTTCCAATCACCTCCTCGTCAGCATTGAAAATTGCATGTTCTAGGCCATTGAACTTGACACAGTTCGTGAACATGAGTCGCATGCCCCCGATAAACTGGTCCGCTGTCTGGCGTCACGACTTTTCCGGGTTTGAATCGGGTTTCACAAGGTTCGAGTCATTGAGCTTTCCTCAATCGTTGAGAAATCCATGGGGTGGGTAACGACCTTTGGATGATGTGGGGTGTTCATCGTCACAATGTCAACGGGGAATAGGAACGGCGTTTGGACTTTTTCAAGTTTCTCAGGGTGGACGCGCGGGACTCGAGTTGAGCCAGTGGTGTAAGCGGAGGGAGTCCGGTTGAGTTGGATGCTAACGGTCGAGTGTGTGTTATGGTAGGGTTCGCTGGGGGATGACATTGAGTACTTGAGTCTCGACCCCACGGTTGTCCCCGCAATCTTCAATTTGCGTGGTTGGCGAATTTAGAATGGACAGGGATGACATTTTACCGGATGAAAAGTAGGAAGCAGATACGCGCATAGTGAACGGGAACTCCATAGCGTTATGTCCACAACGCGAAGAAAGGGACAGCGGATAGTCTGATCCAACACACCGGTGTTCCCGGCATTCACTTCAGATTCACTTGGGGATCAGGTCACCTCCGCAAGCCAATGATCATTTCTGAGAGACGTACTCGTTATGGGGATTATAGCATGGGCTGGTTGAAGGGGGAGCAGCGGGATGCTACCGGTATTTCCGCCAGTGCACTGTGACACACATAAACCATCTCTGAAGTCTCCGCAACCGCACATAACAGGTGTCCTGGTCCCGGTAGTCCAAAACGTATGCAGACGAACCGTTCTAGTGTCCGTCACCACCGACCGACCGGCATCCCCACTTTCCCCGCGTTTCTCGCACCTGCCTATGCGGCACGGGTAGCCTGAAGCCCACCTTCTGAATTTCAGGGGCTGGAATCCAGCCCAACCGACCCCACCCCTCCCGGCCCACACCGGTGACGACTGACGAGTCCGTTCGTGTTCAGCAAGATTGCGCCTTGAACTAATTCATTTGTGGAGGCTGTATTGAATGCCGTGCCCGCCCAACAGTCACCCCGACCTTGTCGGTAACGGACGGCGTCCATCCTGCGTGGGGTGGTTGATTATTTGATGAAGCGTTGTGACAACAACCGTTAGACCTACCTTGTTGGCGCTTGAATACGAACCACTGGGAGTAGTGGGATACCTAGGGTCATTTGGATGAGCTAGGTCTTTGGATTTGAAACAAGGGTTACCGCGATAGTATGTATGTATATTTTGTGCGTGCCTCGAGCCACTTGCTTGAGCAAGTTTCGTCCTCAAGACAAAGAATGAAGTTCAAGTATCGATAGGTTGGAGCGAGCATGGTTTTGGAGACCTGGCTCCGTGCGAGGCAATCGTCGTTTGTCCCTTCTGCGGTCGTGGCGGGCACTTTGGCGAATCTTTGTTCCGAGTTTGTTTTCCGTAGCTCCGTGGACCGTGGAAACCCAGGATCGGGAGACGGAAGCCGAGAAAGTTCGGCTACGTGCTCACCCAAGATGGCGTAGTTGAGTCGGGTGACTTCATGCAAATCCGGACCGGACCCTGCAACTTACCCGAAAAGATAGCTGGCAGCGGTGTTGTCGAACAGGTTGAAACCTTGCTCTTCGCCGTAGTAAAGCCGCAGGGGTCCATCACGTCAGTTTACGAACGAAAAGGTGGATACTCAACAAGAAGGGAAAAATAACTGGCCAGTGGTGCACCGGGCATTAGCAAGATCGCGATGAATGTCCCAAGAGCATTTTTACGAGTCCTGTTGACCAACCCATCCCACCGGAGGATATCGAAGTTGGACATTCCGTACATATGTCTCGGGTCGATCTCCAGTGAACGCGTTGATGGAATCGTTCTTAACGGAAAGGGTGTTCCATGCATCGACGAAGTTGATGGGAATATCGTATCGGACTTGGAGATTACCATCTAATCCAGGGAACCTCTGGAAGGAGCGATATATAGAGTAGTGGAAGGCAACGGAGTCGAGACCGTTGGGCGGAGCGGGTCGAAGGAAACATTGGCTGTCGTCGGATGTGAGGTTCATCGCCTCGCCAAAACCTGAGGGGATTTGATCTGGAGTTCGACCGCGGCCACTGAAGGAGGCAAAATAAGTATTTCCGCGGTTTCAAGAACACGATTTTCACGGACTCACATGTAGAGGGCACCAAGGGTGATTCCACCGATAACCTCACCATTGACGAAGAAACTGTTTTTCCCCACCTCAGTGGCACATTTTGAACTCCAGACGACACCTCCCTCCTCCTCTGAATTTGAGGCCGGATTCCTACCGAGAGTCGCCGAATGAGTTGGACCGATGGTCGATGATTAATCGATCAAATCTCCCCTGTGAATTGGGGACCGGCAACGTATTGGGAATTTAAACTCCGCAGCCGGATTTCCCACACACTGGAGCAATGGCCTCCGAAGCATTGAACGGGCAGGGATTCACGCATAGCGTTTCAACCTACATCTACAACGGGGAAGGTCGAGGATTAAATGAAGTTTTATGTACATCCTGTGCAGAGAGTTTGCGGCCCCGCGCACCCCGTGCTACGTTTCGTACCCCCTGCAACGGGTGATAAAATAAATAAAGTCTCCTACTTGTTTGTAGAGGTGGGCATGAACGCTCGATAGGACGCATTGTGAGATGGAAGGGCACGCGAACGACACTGGGGGCGGGCAACACTGTCGTTCGGTATCTAACATAGAAAGTACCGATCGAGACCAGTATGTTTGCATCCGCTGGAGGCGCCGAAAGGCATGATGACCGTCTCTCCTTGTCGTACCTCTGCTTTCCCTTTACTCTCGACCTTCTTCATCAAGACCAAGACCCGGACGTTCTTCCATTGCAGCTGGCTCTTGCTCGGTATGTTCAAAGGTATACTACAGAGCCAGGCTTACTTGTTCGGTGCGATGGCCGAAACGCCGCGTTTCTGATCTACCGTCAGGATATCAACAACGACTGATCATTCCAACCGGTATGGTCACTCCAAATTCACGAAACGCGATTACTCAAAGATACGGTCTTGATCTCTCTAGTCGACAAAAGTAGTAAGGAGACCCTGAACACCCACGCAAGCCCCATGGAATATCATGACGCACATCCTGGACACCAACGTGGGTCTGAGGGTAACGGTCGCACGTATTCGAACAAATAAAATTTTACACATAATACACTATCGTAGCTACTGTTCCTACTTGTTCTATGAGCTACGTATTGCCTCCACCATTTATTGCTGACGAAACTATCGCGAGTATGGGATTTAGCGTGGGACAAACAAATGTAAACAAACAGAAATCCGCCAGTGGGTTGCCGATCCCCACTGTGAACCCGGCCTTGTCCCAAGACCAGAGAACGCCCCCTAGCAGCCTTCGCCCACGACCACGATGTCAGTGGTGAAAACACCCACGTCCTCCTTAACAGGTGCTTCACAAATCATCGCTCGCTCGCTATAGTTAGTGCATCATGTTAACATCGCCATAGCAAGCAAGCCGCTTGTCAGCCGACTCTGGTACCGAGCAACAACTAAAATCGAGCTGTTATTCTATGGAGGTACCCCAGGGGCACGGGCATCTACAGAACATTCATCCCCAATCATAAGGCTCCAGATCCCACAAGACGTCGTTGAGATCATCATCTCCTACTTCATTTACGACACTCCCACCCTCCTCGCATGCTCCATGACGTGCTACTCGTGGTATATTGCTACTGCCCCCCACCTCCACCACTCTCTCACGATCAATGATCATGACATCCGCTTCAGTAACATGGGGTATTGGTCGTTCCAAACATCATACCGGCTTGGCCTGCTTCCGTTTGTCAAACGCCTCCGGATTCGTCGGTGGCCATATTGGAGTAAGATAGGAGTCACTCCCGGGCGGCTCTGCAGGCGCACCTTCCACCGCCTTTCCGCACTCACGAACCTCAGGGAACTTGGAATAGATGATCTCGAGGTGTCCCGTTTCACGCCGAGGATTCGACGGTGCTTCGGATGCTTCTCACCGACCCTTCAATTCCTCGCCCTTAGAGATCCCAGGGGTTCTTGCCGACAGATCTTGTACTTCATCGGACTCTTCCCGAACCTCCAGGATCTCAAACTTCAATCCTGCAGCTCTGAGGGTGAACAGGAGATCACGGGAGACACGACTCTCATCCCCCTCTCCACGCCCCCATTGCGGGGGTGGTTGACACTCACGTCTTTTACGAGGGTGACCCTCATCAGAGACATGATCACCCTTTTTGGAGGACTTCGATTTCGTCGTATGGACTTGTTCAGGGTCAAATGCATGCGGCTCCTTCTGGACGCATGTGCAGAGACCCTGGAAACACTGAGGTTGTACCCAACCGATTTATACGGTGAGGTGCTCGTCAAAAAGAGAGAAGGGGATAAACTCAAGTGAGGCATTTGTAGCGAGCAATTGTGCCCCGCTTCGGGATTTCAATTTGTTGCGGAACAAGTCACTTCGAACGCTTGAGACCACGGCGAGCTCGATTGATGATGCAAGGGGGACCGCATCCGATTTTCTCATGACTATACTGTCTTCTGTCACATCTCCTGTGCCAGTCGATGTCGTCATCATCTATCAGGACATCTACTTTGAAATCCCGTTTATGTTGTACCAACGGCGTCTCGAAGTGTCCCACAAGATACATAGTACACGAGGCTTCCGCTTGGTGCTTTGCGCAGATGTTTGCGATCGCGTCGTGGAGCGTGCCATACAGTGGTTGGAGGACTTTGTGAAGGCGGGAAGAATGAAGGGAGGATTAAGTCGCTTTCCCTACAAGCCGCTGATCATCTCCGAGAGACGCCTGCTTCGTACCCGTAAATATAGTTGTTTCCCAGGTGTGTCAGTGGACTGGCATGGTTTTCCCGCTAGTGCCCTGTAACATATGTACATCCGAAATTGCATGTACCCCTCTCCTCACCAAATCTACCCCCAGACACAATACCCAACCGAATTCTCACGTTTTATTGATCATGACAGACGTGTTAAATGGTCCTTGATGTAAATATCGAGCGTTAGTGTAGAAAAAGTAGAACGTCGTGTCGTGACGTCGTAGTAGCAAAGATAGACTCAAGAACAACATTATCTAATCATTGCGGGCTACATTCCAACACTTAGACATCCCTTGGATGGTACCGGGAGGTAGCAATCTCTCAGGAACACAATGCTGTGAAGTGTTTGCATGTCTGTAGTGTCTGGACGGTTGAAGGGATATCGATTGTTCCTGGAACCTCCAATGACACAGGGTTTCATCATCTTTTTTTTGCAACGGTCCCCGCCAAAAAACCGTATTTCATGCAAGTCCATCACGTTCACACTGCAACTCCCTGCTTATCGCCCTACTTGCAGTTATACGCTCAATTGACCGTCGTTGTGCAGCTCTCTTTTCCCCCTCGTTTCAGAACAGGATGTTCTGCGTATCTTTTGGATTGTGGAGTACAACACTTCCCCTTAATCTGCGTGTTTGTACCGATTGTGATAGTCGTGGAGCCACCCTTGAATATGACTGGACCTAATTCACAAACGCCTCAAGCGGGGGTTAGGAAGGTTTTCCACCTAGAGATCGTTGTGTTCAAGGTGTTGTCGTTGTATGGACTTCGTTCGATGAGGGTTTGTGTTCACAAATAAGTAGGCCAAGCCCATTCTATTAGACAGATCTTTGAGATATGCGGGCGGAGTGTGGGGTTGGTTGCTAGGGCGGGCGGGACTGTACGCTGAGAAAAACGCAAAGCAGCTTTTTATCAAGGGAAAAATCCGATCGCGCTGCTGCCAAGCGCGCTTCACGCAAGTTTCACCCACTCAAACCCTCCCCCCCACCACCACCAACCACCATGTCGACCGCACCTTCTCTCTCCGCTCACCTTACCGGATACTCCACTCCGGGTTATCCACCCACAACAGTTTCGTCTTCCCCTTCTCTTCCTATGACCACTCCCAAACCTAAGATTCCGAAAGTGAACGTGTTCTCGAACGACGGATCTTTCCTCGAACGGTTCAACAAGCTCAATCGGGTGCGTTTCTTGATACCCTCACCCTAACATGCGATCCCTCGAAAGGGCCGGCAACTCACGATATCATGTTGACAGGACGGCCTCGAGAAGAAGAAACAGGAGGAAATCCTACAAAGGTGCGTGCGCACGTATTCTCGAACCTTCCACGACTATGGGTGATGGTATGCTGACTCTTACGCTTACTTCGGTTCGGCGCCCCTCCGTACCTAGGAAACGCAACTTCGACGATAGATTTAAGAACCGAGGCAAGCGTCCTCCTCCCATCACCACTCGTTCCTCTTCCTCCAGCGCCACGTCTTCAGATGGGGACAGTCCGCGACCGTCGAAGAGGTCACGTTCCGAGTCCTCGGAGAGGTCCACATGATTGGTTTCGATTCTTCTTCCATGGTGGGTCGGTCCCTTACAACATCCTAGTCTGACTAGCTCGAACCCTTTTACTTGTTTTTCGAAGAACATAGTTCCAACCGCCCGCGCGTGTCATGGTGGATGAGGAGCCAAGAGGACGCACGGCATAAGATTTTTGCCTAGGATCCATATTCACGATACTCAAATGTTATACAGGATAAGCCAATAACTATGACCGAATGATAATCAGTTTAATAATCCAAACGTCGGAGTGCGGGTCCCTTTGACCACCTATGATGGTGCGGTTTCACTGCGCGCACCATGGAAAGAGATGATCAATTTCCAGGGCTGGTCTCCCTTGTGACACCCCTCTCCGTGGTGTCTCATAGCCCTCGCTTCCCATTTGCGCTGTCGCCTCTCGTGCTTGGCCGCTCGCTTCATCCGCCTACGCTCATACTTCATCCCCCGCCTCTCGGTCTTCCACGATTTCTTCTCAACTTTCCAGGCTTGTTTCTGCGCATTCCGCGCTAACTTCGCAGCATCCCATTCCTGTTTCCCTGCCTCCCATGCCTCCCAATCCCTTCCTTTCTTCCTCTCGTGATATGTGGGGGATGACCGGGGTTCTCCGCACCCCAACCCACCGCCGAGACCCGGGAATGGCGGCGCCGCGCTCGGGCCTGGAGTGCGCGGATTGCACCGTCCACGACCACCATTCCACCCCCCGCCCCATCTCCCGCCCCTGTCAAGTCCGGGAATTGGACCTCCGAGACCGCTTCGAAGACCATAGGTGATCCAATAGTCGCCGTGAGCTCCCGATGGTGGCTCGTCCTTGTTCAAAACACCCTTCTTAATGACCCCCTCGTGCTGAGGTTCATTGGTATGGGGGACGGGCATCTCGGGGGGCTCTGAGGTGGTTGAGCGAATGGAAGAGGAGGAGGACGTTGAAGAATCGGAAGAGGAAGAATCAGTCGAATATGAGCGGTGTCGGTTCTGGTGGCCTCCCCTCCGCGTCGGGTCGGTGTCTCTTCCTCGGTCGTGACCGATACTGTGTCGCCTGTGGTGGTGATCGTGGTGGTGATCGTGGTGGTGGCCGTGGTGGTTGTGGTGGTGATTGCCGTTGGACCCGTTGAAGATCCTTCGACCACGAGCGAGGACGACGGTCATGCGTCGAGGTTGGAAGAAATACTAACGCGGAATTCAGTAAACGATTTCACCAAACCGCAGGAAAGATAAACTTACGTGGTTCCATGAATTGAGGAAATGAACGACACGTTTCCGTTGGTCTCGTTCGTTCATTTCACCAAGGAACACTGACGAGAGACGGTTAGACTTTGTGATCGATGACATTAGACGGTCGAGAATGAAAGACGTACTCCTCGCCAAGAATGATTTCTGAGTTTGGTTTGGAGCTGAAGCGACGGTTTTGATATCAGCCAAGAGTCTGCGGAGACAGGAATAACCGTCAGGATTGTACGAAGGATAAAATAGGGTGGATCACACTCACTTTAACCAGTCATCTTCCGTGACATCGTGAGAAACGAAAGGGTGTTGCGTGTTGGCCTTGCTTTCGTCCTCGGAGTTGATTGGGGGAGGAATCAAAGGGAAGCCGTCGGCAAGATTAGAACTGATTCCCAGCATAGTCATGGGTTGGAAGGGCAAATATGCATAGTTCTTGGGCGTTGGGCGGGTGAATGCCAATGGAGCTGGGTTCAGCGGATCTTGGGATGTAGAAGTCGAGGCCAGGTTGGGCGACCGTGAAGTGGACGCGGTGGATGGAGTCCCCCAGACCATCGAAGAAAACATCTCGAAAGCGCGTTGAGCAGGACCTTCTCCCCCCTTGGATGGGGAAAGAAATGGATCCGAGTTGGTCCTTGCGGTCGGGGTACGAGGTTCGGGGAACCCGATGGGGGGGTTCTCACCTGGAGAAGTGGGGTGAGGGGGGAGTCCCTTTTCCCTCTCGCGGGGAGGATTGGACTTCAAGGAGAGGGAGGGAGCATAGGGAGAAGTTGTAGGGCGTTCGCTGGGGAGAAGTTGGGAAGCGGGGCCGCGTTCTTGATAGGGAGGTGGAAGAGTTGGGTCTTGATCTTCACCGTAGGCCGAAGGGGGATGACTAGGTATGATCATGCCGTTGGTGGTGGTTGGTATGAGTTGGTGTGCGAGTGTTGAAGAGGATGATCTTCAAGGGTGAGGACGATCTTATATCTGATAGTTCGGAGGATTGCGCAGCCCAACGGCTTCTCGGCACCGGATACAATAGGCCCCCGCAGTCCTCCCAGTGTGAATACAAGCACCGGCGAGCGCCCAACTATGTTTAAATGCTCAAATGCGAAAGCGGTGCAAGCGCAGCCCGTACCAGTGACGGTCGGGGCTTGGATGACTCTGGTGTGGATTCATCGATGTGCTCGTGCTTGGTCATCCGATCTACATTTGACATGCGATGCATCACAGCATACGAACGACGAAATACAAACGCCCAGGGCTCCCTCTGCGGATCGGAGACTCGGCACTTTTTGAATGAAAGCCAACCCGCCGCTCGCCTGAAGCACACGTACTCTCCCCGGAGGCCCGCAGGGCGCAGTCCATCAGGAGATCGTGGGTAGCGTCCGTGCTCATCACTGTCATCTGCACATCTAGATGTATTGGCGAGGAAGACTCCGTTATAATGCTACGGTTTGAAGACAAAAGAGGGTGATGATATCATTTAGAACGTGAAGAGATGTAAGGTGAAGACCGGTGTAATTACGATCCGACGCCGGTGGTGAGAATGGACTGCATAGCCAAGGTCAGTCGCCCTTCTCTTCAGGTGCAGAACGATGGCTCTCACCTTTTTCTAGAGACGACCGAGCATGTTCTGTGAGATCAACTTCACAGGGGAACGCAGAAGCAGGAGCGGCGGGGGAGACTGAGCACCCGTGGGAATGAGTTCTTAGTATTACCCCGAGTCCTTACGTGTACAAGCCACATAATTTGTATCCTCCAGTCCTCGCGAAATACGCGTGTTTAAAACGAGAGATTACTTGAGCCTAGGTAGAAGATCCTACGGTTAGATGGGACCCCAATAGGTATCGGTCGAAATAGTGATTTCAGTACATTTAGATGTTACAATGCGAGCTTGATGAAGGAGGGAGTCTGAACCGCCGGGACCTGAAACTCGGGAAAATAAAACGATGGCAAAACGAAAATGGAAGGAATGTCACATATATAAACAGGGCATGAGAGCAAGCAAGGGCTCCAGGGCCGGGAATCAAATGAAGTACAAGAAAACGAGCATGTGAGCATGAAGGAAAATGAGGGAGGGGTGGATGTCTGGCCGGCGTTTTGCGGGTTATAAAGTTTTGTCTTTCAATTGTGAAGACTAAGGGTCCCGAGGTACACTGGCCCTCAAACCTCAGACACACCACGGAACGTTCCAGTATAGAACGTGTTCGTGGAGTACCTGACATCCTGGTAATAATCTTGACTGTCGGAGGTGGGGACTGGGAATGTCGAGGGGTCCGAGGGGTTATATAGTGAGAATCTTGAGGGGCTCGGGGGGTTATATGGTGGGGATATGTTATGCGGTGAGAACTTCGAAGGGTTATATAGTTTCGGCTGCTCGTAAGGATTATATGTTATCCGATTTGGCTTCGAGATAAATCCCTTGAATTCTCCACTCACTGAACGTTCCCTGCTGGTGTTCGCGCCCATCTTCTGCGCTAGAGCTCGGACAATACCTCCAACAGTGCCGACGGATCCCCGAATCCCGTCGATGACAGGGTTTCCCACAGCAACAAAACCTTTCTCGTTGTCCTGCTCGATATCTTCCCCGACAAGCACGATCAATGAAGGGGATGGGGATAGAGGTTCGGGTTCAAGGGGGGACGGATGATGCTCCTTGTCTTTTCCCTTGCGAGATCGTCCTCTGATGATCCTCCAGGCCGGATGAGCAGGCTTGGGAGGAACTTCAAAAGGCGGTTGATCTCCACCCGTGGTCGTTAGAGTGAAGGGTTCCGCTTTGCTGCCGGGTCGGGGTCCTGGGGCCTGCCCGGTACTCGGCGCTGCCTCTGGGGTCACTGTGGTATCAACCAGCACTTCTGGAGTCCCCACTTCAGTGAACGGGAAACCCACTCCACTAAGCTACGGGCTTACCATCGTATCCTACCCATTCAGAGCTTCTCGATAGCCCTGTACGATGGACTGTGTGAGAGTTGTCCTAGACATATTCCTGAGTGCGTCGGAGACGTACAACTTTCATCTCCTCGCTCTGGGGATGGTAGGACGATAAATTGTTCCCAGTTGTCCATATCTTCCCGCAGTTGGTTCAAGATCGTTTGGATGGGCGGTCGTTTTGAAGACTGCAACGCGTGTTCTGCGTCCCAAACTGCTAACAAATGGTTCCATAATGCATCTGAAAATGCCGAAGGGGGTCGGCTAGGTTTTTCTCCTACCATGACCTTAAGCATAACAGTCGCTTCTTTTTTTATATCGTCGAAAGGTCGTCTTCCCGTCAATACCTATCAGAGATATTACCAACATTCAACGTCGAAGAGTTGCACAGTGAACGTACACACCTCGAGGATGGACATTCCCAGCGCATAGATATCCGTGCTTGTGGATGGAAGCTGCCTCAGACGGACGCCAGAGAACCCATACTCTTCTGGGAGTAACATTTCCGGTGCCATCCACCGAGTTGTACCTCGTATCTCATGACCGCCGGTGGTGGATTTCACAGTTGACTCGTCGATGATCATAGCAAGCCCAAAGTCGGCTAAGCGGGCAGAGTACCCCGAATCTATCAAGATGTTCGCCTTCATGTGACCAGGTCAGGCCCAGCCTTAGCCCAGGTATATCTACTCACCCCTTTGAGGTCCCCGTGGACAATTCCGCGACGGTGCAGGTATTCCAGCCCTGTTGCTGTGCCCATGAGCTGAACCCCAACGTTTAGACCAGGATACTGTATGTCACGGTATTACTCACAAGATGAAGACGGTTGTGACGTGGGTGGTTTGCAATGAACTCTATGATGTTTCCATGCTCCATTAGGTCCGAAACAATCGCGAGCCCCGGAGTTACCCCTACAAAGGGTAAGATGTTTTCGTGTCTGAGCCATTTCCACCCGACAACCTCTCTAGCAAGCAACTATAATCCCGGTGTGAGTAATCATTTCAGTGTCCCTGGGCCGTGCCACCTACTCTGCGCATCTTTTGAAGACTTTCCTTGCCGGAGGTATTGACCACGAGATATTTTACGGCAACAGGGCGCTTTTTGAAGGTTGTCTTGCACACGCGTGAGAAACCGCCTGTGGCGAATGGCGTCAAGCCATGTTCATCAAATGTGTCTGTGAGGATGAAGGATGATGGAAGGACACCAAAGGTCCCACAAAGCCTCTGCAAGCCCTTTAGCTGTTGTGTCCGCGTTTTATCCTGGAGTGTACGCTTGTCGAGAGACTGACCAAAGGGTTAGAACGACTGGAGCGCCAGTTTTATGGAATATCAAACCGCATCAAGGATGTCTGCATAGTTCTGGACTTGAGTAAGCTCCAGCCCTAGCAGTTGTTCGAATCCACTCTTGCTCTTGTTCTTGAATAACGAAAGGATACGATCCACTTCTGGTGACAGATATGTGTCTGGTTGTTTGTAGTCAGACCGAGATCGCTCGCTTTGAGGAGGCGCTGCGCCTACGGGCGGTTTGTCGTTAGTTTGTAGTGGGACATCCGGCTCAGTTGGTCGTGGCCTGGGACCGCGGGGTGGGGCCTGCCTAGAGGGCGCAAAAGATGGTGAACTGGCGGATGCTGCATGGAGATTGTCCTGATCGAAGAGAGCAGTGGCATACTCCCCAGGGATGGACATTCTCGATGGCCGGTGATCTTCCACGGCTATCCTCGAGCGGTTGTTCGAGGACGGCCGTTCCTTGAGTGGACCGTGGTTCAATGGCACCCAAAGCTACGTGGCGAGGAAGGTCCAAGGAAGGTCAGCGGCAGACAACGGCAAGGAACCAAGCTGTGTGATCGGTCTGATCCTGGGGGAGTCGTGGTATCATGGCCAGATCCCAATCCGGACACGGACACAGTTCCCAGTGTAAACGCCGGCTCTTAGTCCGGTCAGATTTTTGTCTCACGGAGGAGAAAACCCAGACAAAATCGACCAGGTCAGGATCAGGGGTCCTAACGTCTGTCGCTGCCCGCCAAGCGCCAAGGCATCAGCAAACCGACCAAAACTTGATCGAGTCAGACTGGCCTCGCCGCGTCGAGCCAGGTTGATCGGGATAGATACGGTCCATCTAGCCTGATCTACTTCCACTGGTGGGATATCTGGGGATACCTC
>Ga0307517_10008870_pt1 | contig 14365 bp, 20 predicted proteins | sample 23_EM_MG_FD_194515 | JGI IMG/M metagenome (GOLD analysis project Ga0307517, IMG submission 194515) | Populus trichocarpa ectomycorrhiza microbial communities from riparian zone in the Pacific Northwest, United States - 23_EM | ecosystem: Host-associated > Plants > Roots > Unclassified | place... | reverse complement strand
ACAGATTGCCGTAACGAATCAGTATTAGCCAGCTTGCGCTCTAGGTCACGCTTCTGCTCTTTTAGGACCTCGATACTCTCGTTTCGTTGCCGCAGCTGAGTGAGCTCTCCTGTCATCCGAGCATTGGAGGACTCCAGGTTCCGTAGGTACGAAGCCTGCTTGGTAAGTTCGTCCCTGACGACTTTCCAGTCATTATCCATGGAAGGGTCCGTGGCGACCGGGCCCTCAGAAGCCTTACGGGACTTGAGAGCATCGTTCTCTTCCTCCAATTCTCGAAGTCTCCGATCCCTCTCCTCGGCGGTGCATTTCCACGTGACGGATTCATCCTCGAAGAATTTCGCTTGACGTGTCAACTCTGCCAGTTGTGACTTCTGGTCGCTAATTGCTTGTGTTGTTGAACGTGAGAGCTGCGAGTGAAGTTCATCTGAGTTTGACTTGTCCTCCTCGAGCCTGAGCGTAGATGTGCGCAGCCTCTGGATCTCCGCATTTAAGGATAACTGTGGCAAGAGGAGATCAGAGGGATGAGATCGCATATTCGATGGTTACAGCTGGCGTACCTTGTCTTTCTCCCTCGCCATTTGTTCTTGCTCCTTCTCCTCCCTCTCAGATTGCTCCCTCAGAGCCAACAGCCTCCTATCACCTTCCAACCGTTCAATGGTTGAATCGCGCTCGCGCAATTTCGCTTCCAGCTCTACCTTCTCGCTCCGGGCTTGGAGGAGTTGACGTTCGAGAGAAGCATGAGCCATGCTCGAGGTGAAAACGTTCGTACGCTGTTGTCGCTTTGCGGCCGAGAACTGGGGATCTGAGGCCGGGATGTGGGAACGGTAGTATGGGTGAGGTTTGGAGTGTACGGACCTCGTTCGAGCTCGGCGGTGAGAGAATCCCGCTTCACGGCGGCAGACCTTGAAGGACGGGAGGTAGAAGGATTCGTCGCTGCTGATGCGACATGTTGTCTTGCTCCGTTCATAGGGAGAGTGGGTGGCCACACAGCGCGTGCGGAAAGACGCGATCGACTTCAAGCTGGGGCAACAAAACAAAGCAGATATTCTCTGTGCACTACACGCTTGGGACAGGGCATCCTCGCTACACCTGAAGCCGGGTGATACACCTGGCAACTTGAGAAAGAGGGACAGAGTCGAGAGCGACAAAATGTTATTTTCACCCGACCAACTCCGATCGAGCCAACTCCGTTCCGTGACTTCCACCTCATCCGCCAACGACGACCATGTTCACGTCCGGATGGGTCTTCTCCTCCGTGTGCAGGTCGTCCAGTACCACTACATTTAGTAGACTTCCCTTTCCTCGGCGCCTCGCTTCTACAGCGACAGCCACCCTACAGGTCGCTCCGGAAGCACCCACCTACCCTCCTCCGCCAGTTTACGAACTCACAGAAAAGGACAACACTCGGCTCAAGTTCCAGCGGAACATCGGGGTCTCCGCCCACATAGACTCAGGCAAGACCACTTTGACAGAACGTATTCTGTTCTACACGGGGAGAATCAAAGACATTCATGAAGTCCGTGGTCGTGACAACGTGGGGGCCAAGATGGACAGCATGGACTTGGAACGCGAAAAAGGTATCACAATTCAGAGCGCCGCAACGTTCTGCGACTGGCTCGCCAAGGATCCCGCGACCGGTGACAAGCAAAAGTATGCGGTCAATATAATTGATACACCAGGTACCCAATCTTGGTTCGCTATGCAGAACGCTCGACGCTCACCGCATAACGCAGGACACGTAGACTTCACCATCGAAGTTGAACGCGCTCTACGCGTTTTGGACGGCGCGGTTCTGGTTTTGTGTGCTGTTGCTGGCGTCCAGGTACGGTCTACTTTTACTAATCATCGTTCTGCCTTAACCGTCATCTCAGAGCCAAACAATCACCGTTGACCGGCAAATGCGGAGGTACAGTGTCCCGCGAGTCTCGTTCATCAATAAAATGGATCGAGCCGGAGCGAATCCTTGGCGTGTCGTGAACCAGATCAGAACCAAGTTGAGGATGCCAGCCGCGGCAGTTCAGGTTCCTATCGGTGTCGAAGATGAACTCAAAGGGGTCGTCGATTTGGTTCGATGGAAAGCTATCTACAATCAAGGTCAAAAAGGGTATGCATTGGCTCCCGAATTCATTTTGTGCAAGTACTCACGGATCGGGCGGCAGCATCGACGTAGTTGAGTCTGACGAAATCCCGGAGTCCATCGTTGCTCTGGCAAAGCAGAAACGGCAGGAACTCCTGGAGCAGCTTGCTGAGGTCGACGACGAAATCGGTGAAATGTTGATTATGGACGAAGAACCATCTGTGGCCCAGGTTGTTGAGGCAATTCGTCGCGCTACAGTTGGTCTCAAGTTCACTCCCGTTTTCCTCGGTTCGGCTATCAAGAACGCCGGCGTACAACCCCTCCTGGACGGCGTCTGCAACTACCTCCCTACCCCGTCCGAGTCTGAGGTTACGGCACACGATACCTCTCTCCCCGTTTCTGCCCCTCAAGTAGCGTTGACACCGGCCGCTGCTGCTCCGTTGGTTGCGCTTGCCTTCAAACTGGAAGAAGGCCGGTTTGGACAACTGACGTATATGCGTGTGTATCAGGGGTCAATGAGAAAGGGTCAACTCATCTTTCACGCTCGCACGGGGAAAAAGGTCAAAATTCCCCGATTGGTGCGCATGCACAGCGACGAGATGGAGGAGGTCGACGAGATCGGACCTGGTGAAATCTGCGCCATCTTTGGTGTAGATTGTGCCAGTGGTGACACCTTCACCGATGGAACGACAAAGTACTCGATGGTGTGCATTTCCTGGTTGAATATGGGACTTGTGGCTGAGAGGTGTCTTTCTATCAGACTTCCATGTTCGTTCCAGATCCAGTCATTTCGCTCGCGTTGAAACCTGTTGGGAAAGAGAGCCCCAACTTCTCTCGCGCTCTGAACCGATTCCAGAAGGAAGATCCCACATTCCGCGTACACATTGATCACGAGAGTAAAGAAGTAAAGTTCCCCTTCTCGCATAATTTTTCTTGATCTGACGTCCTGCAGACTATCATCTCCGGTATGGGAGAACTCCACTTGGAAATTTACGTCGAGCGCATGCGACGGGAGTATAACGTGGAGTGCACAACGGGCAAACCCAAGGTGGCGTTCCGTGAAACTATCACAGAACGTGCAGAATTCCAGTATACGCACAAGAAACAGACTGGTGGAGCTGGACAATACGCTCGAGTGATCGGATATGTTGAACCTATGGAGAAAGACGAAGAGAGCGGGAAAGATGTCGGATTCGAGAACTTGGTTATGGGCGGTAATATTCCCACCAACTATATTCCTGCCGTCGAGCGTGTGAGTGTGCGTCTGTTTGTCGGGTTATCTATCTGACTCGCTGTAGGGATTCTATGAGGCGCTTGAGAAAGGAACGCTGAGCGGAAACCCAATTACCGGGTGCCGAATGGTGCTTCAGGACGGAGCGTTCCACGCAGTCGATTCAAGCGAGCTGGCCTTCAGACTTGCTGCAATTGGGGCATTCAGGGAGGTGTACAACAAGACGAAACCCGTGATCCTGGAGCCTATTATGAACGTCGAGGTTGTTGCACCGCTCGAGTTCCAGAGCGCAGTCATTGGGGGACTCAACTCGCGACGGGGAACGATCGTCGACACTGAAGTGAGGGAGGACGAGTTCACGTGCCTCGCTGAAGTGGCACTCAACGATATGTTTGGGTATTCCAACCAACTGAGAGGGGGTACCCAGGGCAAGGGCGAGTTCTCGATGGAATACAAGGTGAGCTGGCTCCTGTCCTGTTTTTTCCAGGCATCGCTGACTGCTGGATCCAGACACATATGCCGGTTTTACCCAACGTCCAGAAGGAGTTGGAGGATGCTTACAAGAAAACCATACCCCAGGCCAAAAAGTAGACTACGACAATGACTTATAGACAGCCGACCCGACGTTTATTATACTCGCTTAATACATGGGTACTACATAATGCCGCGCCTCTCTATCTGCCGTCGCCGGCCGCCGCTGGGACACGTGCTAGCGGCTGTGCACGCCACGCGGGACAAAAGGACGGGCGCTGCGGTCCAACCCACTAACCCACCTTTCCCTCAACTACCGACCAGTATGACGATTTGTAGGTGCCCCAAATGGGTTTCAACTCGCTCGGGCTAATTCGTCTTGCAGTAACGATTTTGTTCACCCTATCCCTGTTGTCTTCTGCCGCAATGGCTGAGACCTACTGCTATTACAATGGGTCAGCCAGCCCGCTTGCCCCCCGTTTCCCCCGACCTGACCTCAGCCGGCCTTCTCCATTAGTTTCGGGGATATCGTTTGCAGGGATCGACTGAGCACCGCTGCGCGTATCGCCATTGCCGTCACCAGTTTCGTGGTTGTCTTTGCGATCCTCCTCATTTACGCCATATACCGGCGACGGAGGATCGCACGGGCCAACATGGCCTTCGTCCACGCTCCGCAGCAGCAGGGCCACCCTACCCAATACCCCCCGCCACCTCCCGGGGGCTTTCCCGGGGTCCCACTCGGAGGCAATGGACAGAAAACGCAGGAGGGATACGACCCACAGCAATACAATGCTCAATACAACGCGCAGTACAATGGCCAATACGACCCTCAGTACAATGGTCAACATCACTCGCAGTACAGTGCCCCTCAGTATCCTCCTACGGCCTACGACCAAGGCAATCCCAACCAGGCGGTGAGTACGATTGCAATGTCGTGGTTTTCACCTTTTCATCCTTGTCTCGTAGGCACCCCCGTACCCTGGTTACGGGCCACCGCCTGGTCCTCCCCCTCAACAGCAAGGCTACCCCCATAACGTATAAAAACCGGTTCGATTCAACGCTTTGTACCATCATCCCCCTGTAATAATGCCAGCACTGTTGTGGCCTTCTATGCCTCAGAATTCGTGATGAGCTCTATGACATAATTTACCCTGTTTCGCTTGAGGAGTGCCGGACGAGCAGAAATGAGCTGGTATAATCATTGAATGAGGATCGTGACCGCCATAGCTATGCACGCCATTGCAACGTATGGTGATAACCTCTCCCCTGCAGAAAATGTCTCAGTACACAACACGGTCGTTTGTTAGATATAACGTCCTGACCTATCCGAGCCGACATCCAGAACAAACCCAAGAAACTGCAAACGAGACAATTGAGAATACACGCCAGGGAGCAAATCGAGAAAACTCGCCCTTGCTTGTTTCTGTCCACGATTCCCGGTGCGACGGCTCTGACATATGTGCATGTGCAAATCATAAGGATGATGACCAGCAGCAGCGATTGGAAGTTAAACAACGCCGACTGACAAAGGCTTAGAGAGAAACAATCTGGCAGCTGCAGACTCTGGCTTACCATGTTCGCTGTGTGTCACAAACGAGATGATGGTGGGAGAACGGCAAGCTACGTGTTCCGCAACGGTGATGATCTATTGGCTATCCAAACATACAATCCTCTTCAAACACCGGACCATCCAATCCTCCCTGCATTCTCCTTCTCCATCTTGTTCAGAATCGCACGTCTAGCCTCAATCCCCAGGATCTGGGCCGACTTGTTCGCAGACCGAATCATCTCTCTCCGTCTTTCTAACACTGGGTTTCTCCTCGTCGTCGGCGAAGCCGGCACCTCATGTGGCGAAAAGGGCTTCAACGGGCTGGTGGGCGATGGAGGGCGAGACGCCGGCACTGGCGAGGGGACAGCACCTATGTCCACCAGAACGGCTGTCTCTGATCCACTGTATCCCGGCGCTATATCCGAAACCAGGCTTGAATCACTTCCCTCTTCCCCACCTCCTGAAAGTAGCTGTCCGAAGGTCGGTGAGGTCGGGCTGAGGGCCACCGTCATCGACGTTGGCGATGACGCTGCCGACGGCAGTAGCAGATCCAACCCGGACTCGTGCGAGATTGTATGCCTCCTGAGCATCCGAGACGACTTCCACCTCGGGCTCAACACGTCCCTCTGACCCCCCTTCCCAGGGGCCCTTTCTCTTTCTGCTAGCCCTCCCAATATCAACGGTGCAACCTTCGCAATCAGAGACTTCTTCCTAAGTCGATTCCTCGGACCAACGAATCCTCCATTTACCCGTGTCTCCCAATTCCCTACGTTGGTACCCAGGATTTCCGACGCCCTCTGGACGGTCGTCGGTCTTGGGCCCCGGAGGACGGTGACTCCGAGGATTTTGGAAGCCTTGCGGTCCGACAACATCAGTTCCCTCCTTTCATCCCCCCCTACCCCATTGACCATTGGTGGTGTCTCGAGTTCGTCCGAGGGAACGAACGAGTATCCCGCCAGCGACATTTCAGGGCGATGGAGAAATGATCTTGGGTGTAAAGGGTCGTCAAGAGTGATCAACGTCGTGGAGAGTGCGGGTGGTCAGCGTGTGTTTGTGAACCTCTCCTTGGTACTCTATCGCCCTTTTATACATACCGCATCGTCCGTGTCCTACGCCCCAACAGGGAACAAAGCAGACCACCGCCTGGTTCCACTGCCCAATTTCACAAAGGCGATCAACCACCGTTGGCTCCCCACGACCAAAAACATACGGGATTATCACAACCAAGTATACGAAAGTAGAACAACAACAATAGGTACATATAATACACCAATCTCTTGCGGATGCGCCAATCTTGCTCAATCACTCCTTGTTGTACAATGACGACGTGGACCGTTGGGCTGTCCGTTCCACTATTGAAGTTCCGTCTCTAAACCGCGTCCGGAATAGGACATTGGCATTCGTGAATAACCCCTCCTTGAGCGAGACGACGATGAACTGGGAGCCCTTGAATCGAGTCCTAAACAGGTGTCCAATGTGCTGGGTGTGTGACAAATCCAGAGCTGCGTCGATCTCGTCCAAAATGTACATTGGTGCGGGTTTGAATTGGAGTAGGGACATGATCAGCGACAGGGCAATGAGAGATCTCCAAAATATCGCTTCAGTCTGGTGGCTTCCACTCTCTCCACGATGAACTCACCTCTGACCACCACTAAGTTCCGTTAAGCTTTGTTTCCACACGTTCCCCAAACGCACTTTGACCTCCAGGCCCTGGGTTAGGTCCTGGCCTTCTGGTGGCTGCAGCTTTGCAAAATTCCCAGGCAGCAGCTCAGCAAAGATAGCGCCAAAGTCGCTACCAACGCCGCATCGATTGAGCGCTAGTAAAATAAGGCAGCCGAGATAAACTTACCCGTTGACCTTCTCCCAAGTCTTCTCCAACGCCTCCCGTTTGCATCGATCCAATTCCCTGATCGTCTCTTCGATTTTCTCCTTGTCTTTGAGGACTTGAGCCAGCATACTTTTCGCTGAACCTTCTTGTTTTTCGTCCTTTTCGAGCTTGCTGATTGCATTGCGGTCGACCTTGCCACTCATGCTTTTGATGCGCTGCTCGAGCTCTTTCGCCTTCTCCTTCATCCCGAGCATGTCGGTCGTAAATTCGAATTCTGTCCCCTTCTTTCCAAAGGTGCTACGGGCGAGGATTTCTCAAGGCGAACAAAGGCTCGAGATGCGGGAGCAACTCACTGGCACTGCTCCTTAATCCACTGCTCCTTCTCTAGATTCTTCACGTGCCCCAAAGCTTCTTGCTTCTGTGCCTCAAGCCCTTTCAATTCTCCTTCAATCTTCGTCAGCTGTACATCGCAATCAGCAATGGCATCTTTCTTCTTGGAAATTGCCTTGTCGAGGTCCTTCAGCTGTTCATCGAAACGGGTCAGATGAGCAAGTTCCTCCGCATGCAATGCCTTTGCTTTTTCCAACTCCATCTGGAGGGCGAGGAATCAGTGTATGTGCCCTCAAAGCAACGTTATAAAATTTGTACCGTGGTTGTGTCCCGTTGTTTGTACTGGTCCTGGAGTTCCTGACGCATCGATTCTGCTGTCGCCTTGATATCTGCAACAGCTTGTTCAGTTGCCGCGAGATCGATCTCGATTTGTTCTGTGTCTGCATCAACAAGACCACGAGCACGAGAATAATAAGGGATATACCAAGCTCCAATGTGACTGTCTGCATATCCTTTTGTTGCGTCTTCATAACGACGTTGTGCTTCTGGATCGCCGATTTTTGCTTCGATATGTTTTTCTGCAATCGCTGACTGTGGGTGGGGAAATATGAGGGGAGCAGTTCACGTACCCTGAGCTCTTCGATCTTGCCTTCTTTGTTGTTCTTGAATTCGTTCATATCCTTCTCAAGCTTCTTTATCTCGGCCTGCGCGACGGCTTGTTTCTCTTTAGCAACCTTCACTGCTTCCTTGAGGTCTTGTATGGCCCTTTTAGCCACTTCGATATCATTTCCGACCTGTATCCCGTGGGTTAAGAAAACTGACGGAAAGATACGAACGAATTTACCCTCGAAGCATTGCTGCCACCAAGCTGCTCTTCGAACAACTTCTTCTCATGTTGCTTTATTTGAAGTTCGCGTGATGCAGTATTCCATCGCTCCCTCCTGCCCCGATCCCTTTCGTTCTGCTTCTCAAGGTCATCAAGCCTCCCCTTCGCCTCGTCAAGTCGTCTCTCGGTGTCAAGGAGATCTTGTACTTTGACGAGAACACCACTGCTAGTCGGAGCGGCGCCACCGCTCAAGGTTCCAGAGGGTTCGTAGACATCGCCCTCGAGTGTCACGGACCTTGCACCGCCGATCTCTTTCGAGAAAGTGACTTGCTTGGCAGTCTCAGAGTCCTTGCAGATAAAAGTGCTGCCAAACACAAAACCCATAGCCTTTTCAACTTCATCGGGGTACCCAACCAAGGACAGCGCGAGGTCAACCTTTCCCGGGGCGAGATGGGACGCAGTGCTAACTTGCTTTCGGACCATCAGCAATGGGTCCGATATTTGAACAGTTAGCGATTCACCTGGGGACTCAGTCGCCGGTCTCTGATACCGTTCAACGGGATGATGGTAATGCGTTTTCGAAGACGTCCCTTATCAATGAGATCTTGGCCAACTTGCGGGTCCCGGACGATGACATTATACAGCCGGCCACCTGCGGTAATCTCGAGGGCGGTTGCCTTGTCGTAGTCAGAAGGCTTCAAAGAGATCAGGGAAGCGACGAGTCCCTTGACTTTTGACCGATCAAAACCGGGGTATGGAGAATCGTAGTCAAAACTCAAGGATGGGGCCCTCTGCTTCTTACCCTCCCGCTCCTGGTATGATAGTGATGAGTAATAGGTGGACAGTGAGATAGCTTTACTTACCTCCGTCAGGTTTCGATATTCGCGCCGGGCGTCGTTCAGCTGCTGTTGGCTCCGCTGTTCAGCTTCCTCGCTCCACCCAGAACCGTCGAGATGCTTCTTCAGCTTTTCGACCTCTGCAGAGATCACCTCTAACTTCTTCTGCCCATCTTGGGCGTCCCTTTCGACGTCCCTCCACTTCGCTTCCAACGTTTTGAGCTCATTTTGGCTTATTCCAAGCTTCATTCTAAACTGTTCTTCCTCGGTCGTCGCCTGTGTCAGCCGTGCTCGAGCGTCAGCTATTTGGCCAAGGTACCCGCCGCCAGTATTTCCGGAGGATGACGAGGTGACACCTGTCAGCAGTGTCTGAAGAAGCTCCTCGGACTTGGTTAACGTCTGCTGAAGTTCGTCGTGTTCATTCTTGACCGAGCTGAACTTCTTCTCTTTGCGTAGAGCCTCCTCGCGTTTCTTGTCAAGATCTCCGCGAAGCTAGGGTGATGTGGGTTCATTCGCATCGTTGTTGGTGAAAATACAGGTGCTCACGTTTTTTATTTCCTTTTCCTGCTCAGAAACTCGCTTGACCTCCCCAGCCACTGAACTTTCCTTGAGTTCGATTTGCGTCTTGAGCTTCACGAGTTCCATGTCAATCTTGGTGACATTTTCCTCCAGCTTCTTGGCCTTCCCCCCCTTCTTCAACTCCTTTTCCCGTTGTGCAGTAACAGCCTCGTGCTCCTCTTCAGCAGCATTCCGCTCTTCATTGTGCCTCCCTTTCGCCTTCTCGACCTTGGACTTTTCGTTCGTCTTGGCGGTGATCTCCCCAGCCTTCCTCTCGGCAAGCTTGGTGGACTCTACCCAATCCCATGCACTGATGATGCGTACCATTTTCTCGAGTTCGGAACATGACTTCTGATACTGGAGGTATGACTTTTTCTTGGCTCGCAGGCTATCGAGCTTGGGAGTGATTTCCTCGTTGAGAAGAGCGGTGATCTGCTCGACTCGTTTCTCCTTTTTGCCCATGGTCTTCTTGGCCTTGTCTTTACGTTCCTCGAACATGCGAGTACCAGATGCTTCTTCAACCATACCTAGGATCTCCTGGGGGCGCATATTGAGGACCTTGGTGATGCGACCTTGCATGATGAGAAAGTTGGGGTTGTTGATATTGAGTTGAACGCTTTGAAAGAGGGTCTGCACGTTTTGTTGGGTCGACTTGTGGCCATTAAGCAGGTATTTGGATATGTTGGGAAGTGCGATCTGAGAGCATGACACGTCTATTCAACTAATATAGAGAGGCAAACAAGGGGACGTGCCTGACGGGTGACCGTGATCTGTTTGCAGTTCTCTAGCCCAACCGGACTCTTTTCGCGATCGGAGTTGTCAAAGACGATGGTCACGCTGGCTTTCGTGATACCGGCCTGGCCACGCTTGTATATGAGATCCTGTTGGTTCTGAGCGCGCATCTGGACGGTGATGTTAGGAGGTAAATAGGCTCGCCGAACTCCCCCCACTCGCCTGAGACATGTTTGTTATTCCAAGGACAAAGCATATGGCATCCAAAATGTTTGATTTACCAGAGCCGTTGAGGCCGGTGATTGCGTTAAATGAGGCATCCCAACCGGTGATTGAGGTGCGGACGGGATAAGATTTGAAGCCCTCCAAAACGAGCTCCTCAATACGCATGGCTTCAAAGCGACCTAGAGCAGGAGGCGGGCGGGGACGATTGAAATGGGGGTGATTTGGCCGCCACCGACGCGTCGCGTCTCGGTCCCACGGTCACGCTCCTCCCTCAGATCGAGGGCACACCGCCGTCGTCGTTGCTCTCGCTCGTCATGTCAACCCCAGCCGACCTCGAGTTCACAGATCTCTCGGACCTAACAGAACTCAGCTCCGATGACGAGGCAGGGTCCTTGATTACAAGGGGTTCCAAGGGAAAACAACCCGCAAAGGACTCTTTCGTCCTCAAGAATACCCTCCGACCACCCAGATCCGTCTCGTACACAACCAAATGGCTACACGGTACGGCGAATAGTTCAACCTCAAGAACGCCACTCAACACAGTCTCCCCCACAGATCAATTAACATTGCAGCTTATAGACCTCGATCCAGAATATCAGGTAGTCTCCCCGGAAACCAACGGACTTTTCTCTTACAATTGCTCTCCAGCGTGATGTCGTTTGGACGGAAACGAAACAAATGGGCTTAATCGACTCTGTCCTCCATAACTTCTACATCCCTCCAGTCATTTTCTGTGAGTACACACAAACTCTGCCAGTATCTGTCGATCACTCAGGTGCTCGATTGTGGTAGGCGTCAGGTCTGAGGAAGACGGGACCGAAAAACGGACGTGCATCGACGGGAAACAGCGTCTCACCTCCATTCACAGGTGATAACCTCCCTACTTTGACAATTGTCTGTGATCGCTGACGAAAATGGTAGATTCTTCCTAGGATTGGTACGTCCAGGACTCACTTTCTAACTCCCACCTCACTTATACTCGTGATAGATATGCTGTAAGTCTCGTGAATCTTATTGCATGAACCACAACTTTAACACACTGCCTCCCTCGCCAGTCAAAGACTCGTAAGTACTATTCAATTTCCGACTCTCCGTTCCTCACCCTGATTTTCTCAGGTTCACGAATCAGAAACTCTGGTATAAGCAGATGAAAGGGAAGACAGCCCGTAAGCTGCTTCCAGAGAAGTATAAAACCCTCTTTGAAAACAAAATGATTGTATGCATCGAGTACGAAGGGCTCAGTGACGACCAAGAACGCGAGATGTTCCAGGTATTTCTCGCTCCTCGGCACCCGCCCCATGACGCCCTCACATACACCTCTCAGAGAGTACAGATGGGAATGGCACTGACCCCCGCAGGTGTGGTTGTTTCCACCTTATCGAGGGCAGTCGTGACCCTTTTTTTTTTTCCCCTGGCTTTCAGAACGCCTTCAAGCTATCAACGGCCCCTTCCCCGATATAATCCGGGAGGCTCGCAGACTCATGGTCGATAACGAGCAGTTCACAAAAACCTTCAGGATCGAAACGGCAAGGGCCCGAGATTTCCAGAGCATTGCTTCCGTTGCATTTCTGATCGCCAAGGCACCATCTCAAATCATGCCCACTGTCGCAAGTTTGGAAAAATGGTTGAATACAGAGGTCGCTGTCGACGATAACATCAAAGAAGACGTTTTGGAGTCTTTTACCAAGTTCATATCTCTCGTGCTAAACCCCAAACTTTCCGAGCCGATTAAACGCGGTCGACTCTCTCCAGCAGAATTCATTATGATCTGCTACTTTATGTCGCTCATCAGGAAGAGCTGCGCTGATGAAGAGATTTCTAGAGCGGTTGGCGACCTGCGTGACGACGTGCGTCGAAAGCATGATGACATCCGAACAAACAACAAGGTTTTTAAAACCATGTTTGCTTTCGTCAACAACTTCCGGAATAGTCTCGTCGGTAAGACCACCACCGGTCAACGGGCAAAACGCAAAAGGGATAGCACTGAAGATGTTGGAATGGGCCGGAAACCCGCACCGCACGCCCTCACCCCCCAGACACCGCGTCTGACCAAGCCATTACCCTCACCATCCACCTTGCCGAGCCAGCGAACCTCCCAGACCAAATACACCGCACCAATAACAACTCCGGCACCCAGCACTTCATCTCGTGGGTCTGTGGTCCCGCAACGACCTACCCTGCCTCAGAAACCAACAACCTCTGGACCGCCACCAGTTAGTACTGCATCAAATAGATCCGCCCATTTAGATCCCTTAGCAGTTGTGGAGGCGGCAAAGCTTCAAGCTGGGCAATACAAGAGATCCGGTAGGCCCTGTTCCTTGGGTTTGTTCCAACCTCATTGATTTACGTATGGCAATCTCAGGCGTCACGCCTTCACCGGTCAATACGCAGTCGAGTCCTAGTCTGACCCGGAACCCGCCAATCTCTCAGCCCGCTCCTCCCCTTCCCCTTCCCCCTCCACCTCCCAACCGCCCACCCTATCAACCCCCACCTCCACCTCATGTCCACAACCCTAACCAATATCCACTTCACCCAGGGCATCCGGGTATTGTACGGCGAACTCCTCAGTTTCTCCCACCCACCCCAACAAGGGACCCCCGCCGACCGCAACAAGGCGGAGGTTGGAGGTAACAGCTCCTAGATTACCTTTTTCTTTGTACCTTGCGGAATGTCATCGGAGGTCCTCCAAATTTCAAAGTTATTCCGCTAACCTTGGTGTGTGGGTATGTCCGCGGTTGTTGCATTCCCGGTCCACTCCGCACGAGTACTATGATGTACCGGCCCCTGAGGAACTTGCACCGCATTGTTAATCAAGGATGTTCCAGCAACTCATAAAAAACCTTCGCTTGTTCGCCGGACCCTCTTTACCTCTCTCCACAAAACCGCTGGCCACTTCCATCGATCTTGCATCAGTTTTCTACGTCCAGCATGTCTTGTCTATCACAGTCTGAAATCTCTCTTTCTCCACTTGTCGCCGGTCGACAACTCTCTTTCCTCGACTTTCAAGTGGTCTCCCTCATAGGGGCTGGATCATCTGGTTCGGTCTACCACGTCGTGGACAGGATTACTTCTCGGGATTTTGCCATGAAGATAATCCCCACGTCGTCTGAGAATGCGGAGCTCGCGCTGCGAGAGTACTTCATACTCCGGGAAGTAGCGGGGGCACCCTTCACCATTACCCTACGCGGATTCTTCTCTGATGACGTCAATTACTACCTCCTCACAGATTATTTCCCCTCTGGGGATATTTACGCCCGAGTCGATCGTGCTGGCAGGATGACGCCGAGTCAAGTTCGGTACCTCATCGCTGAGCTGATCATAGCCCTGGAGTATTTACACTCCAAGAGGGTCATTCACCGCGACGTGAATCCCTCCAATGTCTTGGTTGACGAGGAGGGGCACATTGCGCTCGCTGATTTCGGTGTATCTCGAACTTTTGGCGAGAAACCAACCGGCTCTTACGCGCAGAATGGCCCCAGCCCTTTCGTCACCTCAACGGAGTGCGGGACCCCCGCGTACAATTCCCCCGAGGTGGCCTGGGGCCAAATCTATTCCTTCGAGGCCGATTTGTGGGCTGTAGGGGTCATCATGTACCAGATGTTGACCCACAGGCTACCTTTCGGTCTCGCGGAATGCGAGGAGGCGGGGTGGGGGATGGGAGACGCCATTCATTTCGCGCCATTGGCCGTTGAGGATTCGGAC
>Ga0307517_10008869_pt1 | contig 14366 bp, 13 predicted proteins | sample 23_EM_MG_FD_194515 | JGI IMG/M metagenome (GOLD analysis project Ga0307517, IMG submission 194515) | Populus trichocarpa ectomycorrhiza microbial communities from riparian zone in the Pacific Northwest, United States - 23_EM | ecosystem: Host-associated > Plants > Roots > Unclassified | place... | reverse complement strand
TCAGGCTGACGTTGCCGCGCTGGCGTGGCAGGCAGTGCTCGATCTGCGCAAATTGCGCTGGGGTGATCTCCATTGGCTCAGTGTCTTCGGAGATCGCATCCTACGCAATTAGTGTTAACAGGCCCTAACCGCGCTCAACGTTCACGACCTGTAGCCGTTCAATCCGGACAGAATCGCCCTGAAGACCTACCAGACATCAAAGGGGAGGAGAGCGGTGCAGGGCAACCGAACGAGAGCTCAGGGACGTGATTCACCCCCGGATGTCCTCGGGGAGAGAGACCAAGATCGAGCAGCAGATCGGTCTCTGCATAACAAACCGTTATGCCTATCGGCTACCGTCGATTCGCTCGGGAACCCCTCTTGTTGCGATCGATGAAATGGGCGAAAAATTGGTGAACAAATAGGTTGATAGTCTTAGAAAAAGCACGAAAGCCCTGAGGGTCATGCTTTCATCGTCGGGCTCGGTTCACGAAATTGCTTATACGTGGCCCCCAATCAAGGAGCCTGCTCGCATGAGAAAGCTGCCGGGTCGGAAACTACGCAGCGTGCTGCCACTGACCTCGGTTCCGACGCTTAAATCTTGGGCCACTCCCCGAGGTCATCGTCACCGAACGCCTATCTCTGAAGAGTGCAGCTTGGGTCGCCCGCGACCCATTGAGCGTTCATCGAGTGGACGGTGAATGCACCGTTCCTCGTCGGGCCGGTCGTCGTGATCTGTGAGCCTGTGCCGTTCGCGGACACGGTGGTCACATAGGACTTCCGGTTCGCGTCGCTGCTCTCTGTATCCAAGGGACCGGAAGGGAACAGTTCCACCCGGCCCACTTTCGCCGCGGTGTCGAGGTCAGCTTGTACGCTGTGGTTGATCGAACGCAGGCCGCTCTGTGCGAAGCAAGCGGAGGAGCGCCTGGCGACGGAGCGGTACGCGTCTTGGTACGGCACTGTGCTGGCGGTGGTGAACGAGCGATCGGTCTCCGGCCCCGGTGGTGGTTTCGGTAGGCCAGCACAGGCGGCAATGGTCAGAAGCGGGAACAGCATGACAAAGGGTCTGCGCACAGGAGTGATCCAATCAAAGTGACCGAAATGGGTAAACACAGCTACGAGCCTACAGCCCGCTTCGTCCTCTTGGGCACAGGTGCAGACTGCCGGATCGGTGGGCGGCGAAGGCTGCGATGCTTGTCGACCCCGAACTCCACATCCTCCACGACCGGGACAAGCTCTGTCACAACCGGGTGCACGACGATGCTGACAGCAGCAACAAACTGCCCAATGTCTTTTTCGTTCCAGTACGACCGGACTGTTGCACCTGTTCCCGCGTGCCCGACAAGCGGTGCAATACACGTGATTCGATCGACCTTCGCGGTCAGGAGTTGCGTAATGAAACCGTGCCGTGCGCTGTGGAACACCTTGCGCGGATCTACGATCCCGGCCCGCGTCTTAAACTTTCCAAACCACCGGGAGGCGTCCTGCCCGTGTCCGTCACGCTTTTCAACGCACTCTGGAAACAGCTTGGTGCCTCCGGCATGCCGAAGCCGTCCGACGTGGCGCAACAGCCCGAGGCGCACAAGTTCGGGATGCACAGGAACCGTCCGGCGCGCGTTCTTGTTCTTTCCGCGCAGTCCTTCGGTGCATACCGAAATGACCGGGTGACCGTGATCCTCGCCAAAGTCCTTTAGCTCAATCTGGCATAGCTCGTTGATTCGAGCGCCAGTGAAAAGCCCGAGGGGCAACAGCCAATAGCCGTAGCTGTGCAGGAACTTCTGAGCCACCCACTCGGGGGAAGTGAACATGGCTCGCAGGTCGTCCGCACTGAATGCGACCCGCTTCACGCCTGTAACGTTCGACAGCGTCAATCCCCTGGCGATGTTCCCGGAGACCTTCCATTTCGCGCGATCCGTGTCCATCCATGCGAACAGGGCAGACATGCACTCCATGATCTGATTCACGGTGCTTGGGGCGATGCGGTCAACCCCTTCCAGTGCAACCAACCCGCGCATGCTGAGTCCGTGGAGAGCCTTGTACTTGCTCGCGTTCTTCGGGAGCTTCTGAAGCGCGGTCAAGAAGCCCGTCATTCCCTCGCGTGAAAGGTCTGACACCGGCACGTCACCAAACCATTCCAGCAGCAACCGCAGTCGGCTGTCCCACATGCCCGCCGTCTTATCGGTCCATGCGCCGGTCGCACTGCGTTCGCCCTTGAATGTAGCAATCGCGTGCGAGAGGGTGGGGCTTGCAAGTTCAATGACAGCGGCTCGCGGCACGTCGAGCATTGCGATGAGCTTTGCTTTCAGCTGATCGACTTCGGCGGACTTGGTCGCCAGCGTCGCGTCCGATTCGCCCACTTCCCGCTGCAGCACGCTCAGCTGACGAGCGGTCACGTTGTGGTGAAGTGCTATGAGCTTGAGTGCATCGGCTTCGTTCATGCGAACCCCGGCCCGGGTTGCGGCGACAAGCCGCTTCGCAATGAGTTCAAGCTCAAGCGCTGCCATCTGCGCGTCGCGCCTACTTGACGCACCCAGACTGACCGACAGCTCTGATCGTCCGATGCACGAGCGCACATCAGCGGGGATGACGTACCGAAAGTACAGGGTGCCGTGCCGGCTGCGCCGCAGGTGTGTGCCATAGGTCATTTGGTGCCCTAGAGTGGGACACCGACACATCTGCGGATCAAAAGTCCATGAGGATCAAGGACTTAGAAGTCTGTTGGTGGAGAGGAGGAGGATCGAACTCCCGACCTTCGCATTGCGAACGCGACGCTCTCCCAGCTGAGCTACCCCCCCACGACAATCGTTAGTCTAGCAAATCACGGCAGGGGTTTACAGCGCTGGCGTACAGCGCCCGCCCGCGATAGAAGTCGAACCTTTGTTTGCGCCATCTCCCCGGAGCCCGCATGAGCCGATCACCCCCTGCCGCATGGCTGGATGCCCAGTACAACAACCGCGCGCGCATCCCCGACCATGCGCAGATCTTCGAGCGCTGGGCTGCGGCCTCGGCGCTGGCGCGTGAGAAGTCGCTGTGCCATATCGACGTCGGCTACGGGCCGGACCCGAGCGAAACGCTCGACGTGTTCACGAGCCCGCGCGCCAATGCGCCGGTGCTGGTGTTCATCCATGGCGGCTGGTGGCGCTCGCTCGACAAGCGCGACCACTCGTTCATCGCGCCCGCGTTCGCGCAGGCCGGCGCGATGGTCGTGTTTCCCAACTACGCGCTGTGCCCCGCAGTGACGATCGAGACGATCACGCTGCAACTGGTGCGCGCGCTGGTCTGGGTGCATCGCCATGCGGCCCGCTACGGCGGCGACCCGGGGCGCATCGTCGTCGCGGGCCACTCCGCGGGTGGGCATCTGGCGGCGATGCTGCTGAGCTGCCACTGGAACGACGTGGCACCCGAGCTGCCGGCCCAACTGGTGCGCTCGGCCTTGTCGATCTCGGGCGTGTTCGACCTGGAGCCGCTGCGCCGCACGCCGTATCTGCAGGTCGACCTGCGGCTCACGCCGGCGGCGGCGGCGCGGCTCAGCCCGGCGCGTTTCGCGCCGCCGACGGGCAAGCTCTACGCGACCGTCGGCGCCGACGAGAGCGAGGAGTTCCTGCGCCAGAACCAGCTCATCCGCTCGGCCTGGGGTATCGACGCGGTACCGGTGTGCGAGGCCATCGCCGGCGCGCACCACCTGAGCGTTCTGCACACGCTGGCGGACCCGGGCGCGCGCCTGCACGCGCTCGCGCTCGATCTGCTCGGGCTGGGTTCGTTGTCAGGATGAGAACAACTATCATTCTCAACGAATGAATAGCCAACTTCAATGTGGTGCATTGCTCGTTTGTATTGCGGGGCGCGCGTCGCTGGGTTAGCGTGGGGCGTGCCGCCGCTTGGCGCTGCGCGCTCCGACGGCCGTCGCCGTTCAACTTGACAGGAGACCGACATGGGCTTGAAAGGATCGAAAACCGAGCAGAACCTGAAGGACGCTTTCGCAGGCGAATCGCAGGCCAACCGGCGCTATTTGTACTTCGCAAACAAGGCCGACATCGAAGGCCAGAACGACGTCGCCGCGCTGTTCCGTTCCACCGCCGAAGGTGAGACCGGTCATGCGCACGGCCACCTCGAGTTCCTCGAGGCCGTGGGCGACCCGGCCACCGGCCTGCCGATCGGCTCGAGCCGCCAGAACCTCGCGGCCGCGGTGGCGGGCGAGACGCACGAGTACACCGACATGTACCCGGGTATGGCCAAGAGCGCGCGCGAGGAAGGCTTCGACGAGATCGCCGACTGGTTCGAGACGCTGGCCAAGGCCGAGCGTTCGCATGCCAATCGCTACGTCAAGGCGCTCGACGCGCTGGTCGACTGAGCCGCTGTTCGACGCTCACAGAACAGGGGGCTTCGTGCCCCTTGTTCATTGCCGAAAGAACATGATGAGCAATCGCGAAGGCAACCTCGAAGCGCCCACGCGGCATGCGGTGGACTGGAAGAATCCTGTGTTCTACGACCAGGCCGCGTGCGAGGCCGAGATGGAGCGTGTCTTCGACATCTGCCACGGCTGTCGGCGCTGCGTGAGCCTGTGCCAGTCGTTCCCGACGCTGTTCGACTTGATCGATGCCACAAGCGACGGCGAGGTTCATGAGGTTGCCAAAAAGGACTTCTGGAGCGTCGTCGATCAATGCTATCTGTGCGACCTCTGCTACATGACGAAGTGCCCGTACGTGCCGCCGCACCCGTGGAACCTCGACTTCCCGCACACGATGCTGCGGGCGAAGGCGATCAAGTTCAAGAACGGCGAGGTGGGAGCGGGCGAGAAGTTGCTCGCCTCGACCGACACGCACGGGCAGTTCGCGGGCATCCCGGTTGTCGTGCAGGTGATCAACGCGATGAACAAGACCAAGCCGGTGCGCAAGCTGCTGGACAAGACGCTGCATGTGCACCCCGATGCCTGGCTGCCCGAGCTCGCGTCGCAGCGCTTTCGCTGGGGTGCCGACAAGGACAGCGCCGCCACGCCGGTGGTGAACGGCGAGCGCACGCCGGGCAAGGTCGTGATCTTCTCGACCTGCTACGTCAACTACAACGAGCCCGGCATCGGCTTCGATCTGATCAAGCTGCTCCGCCACAACGAGGTCGCGTACACCGTGGTCGAGAAGGAGAGCTGCTGCGGCATGCCCAAGTTCGAACTCGGCGACCTCGACGGCGTGGCCAGGCACAAGGACGCGAACATCCCGGTGCTGGCGCGGTATGCGCGCGAGGGTTACGCGATCGTCGCGGCGATCCCGTCGTGCACGCTGATGTTCAAGCAGGAGCTGCCGCTGCTGTTCCCCGACGACGCCGACGTGAAGCTGGTGCAGGAGGCGATGTTCGACCCCTTCGAGTACCTGATGGCGCGCCACAAGGACGGCCTGCTCAAGCTCGACTTCAAGGCCGCGCTGGGCAAGGTGAGCTATCACATCCCGTGCCACGGCCGCGTGCAGAAGATCGGCAAGAAGACCGAGGAGGTCTTCAGGCTGATCAATCAGACGGTGCCGGTGCAGCTCAACACCGTGGAGCGCTGCTCGGGCCATGCCGGCACCTACGGCGTGAAGACGGCGTTCCACGCGAACGCGATGAAGATCGGCAAGCCGGTGTTCAAGGCCATGGGCAAGGACGAGCCGGACTACATCAGCTCCGACTGCGCGCTGGCCGGTCACCACATCGCCCAGGGGATGGAACAAGCGGCGATGCCGGCGGCGAAGTTGGCACACCCGTTGAGCCTGATGCGCATCGCCTACGGTTTGGAGTGACCGACGACCATGACCATCACCAAAGACAGCCTCATGACGCTCGAGGCCTACGCGAAGGTCCGCAAGAGCGCGAAGGCCGAGTTCATCGCGCACCGCAAGCTGCGCACCGTGCACCTGGGCGAGCACATCAGCGTGCAGTTCGAGGACGAGCGCACGATCCGGCGCCAGATCCAGGAGATGCTGCACATCGAGAAGATCTTCGACGAGGATGGCATCAACGCCGAGATCGAGGCCTACGCGCCGCTCGTGCCCGACGGCACGAACTGGAAGGCGACGATGCTGATCGAGTATCCCGACGTGCACGAACGCAAGCGCGAGCTGGCGCGGCTGATCGGCGTCGAGGACCGGCTGTTCGTCGAGGTCGAAGGCCATGCGCGCGTCTACGCGATTGCCGATGAAGATCTCGACCGCGAGAACGACGAAAAGACCTCGGCCGTTCACTTCGTTCGCTTCGAGTTCGACAAGCCGATGCGCGATGCGGTGCGCGCCGGCGCAAGCGTGAAGCTGGGCTGCGACCACACGAACTACCCGGCGCATGGGCTGATCGGGGCGGAGACATTGGCGAGTCTCGCGGGCGATCTGAAGTAGCCGCGAAATAGGTGTCGTCTCAGGGCCCCGCCATCCCGAAAGCGCGACTCCAGGCCAGCTCGATGACAGGCCCGGCACGGCCGCCGTTGTGCAACGGACGCGCGGCGCCGAAACCCAGGCGGATCTCGCTGGCGCTGCCGGCCGGCCAGGCGACCCAGAGCAGGCCCTGCGTGATGGCGCCGCCGGCCGTCGTCACGCCGCCGCCGCCGGCGGCGCCGACCAGCGCTTCGGCGCCGATCCGCAGCGAGCTGGCCGGTTGTGCGCTCAGGCCCAGTCCGACCAGGCCGACCGAATACGCACCCGCGCCGCCGGCGAACGCGCTGTGGGCCTGGCCCGTCAGGTAGACGTGCTCGCCGAGGTAGCGGGTCAGCTTCAGGCCGATCGTGTCGAGCGGCCGGCGCGTGCCGTCGCTGCGCGCGATGCGGGTATGGTGCTGCCAGGCGCCGACCCATTCGGTGCGCACGACGTGGCCGGCCGGCGCGGCGCGCGCATCGTCGTACGCCGGCTCGAGGTCCAGGGCCACCCAGACCTCGGTCTGGCGCGCGCGCAGGCCGCTGCGCGAGCGCACGATTCCGTGGTCGGCGCCGATCGTCCAGCCGCGTGCGGGGCTCCATTCCATCGTTCCCAGGCCCTTGCCGATCAGGCCGCCCCCGGTCGGGACCGCGCCGCCGCCGCCGACACCAGCGCTCAGGCGAGCGCCGATCCGCCATGAGGGCAGCGCCGAACGGACGGGCGCGACGCCGAGCGCGGTGGTGCCGAGGATCTCCATGTAGCCCGCGGCGTTGCCCTTCGCGGCGGCGGCCGCCTCCATGCCCCAGGTGAAGCCGTCGACGCTCGAGCGCCGCTCGGCGCGTGCGCCAATGAGGCCGATACGCGGCGCCTTCGCGCCGTCGAGCCGGTAGCTCGCGACGGTGACCGCCATCCGGTCGAAGCCCAACCCAGTGGCCGGCCACACCGACGAACTCGGCAATGCGCCGTCGCCGCTGAAATGCAGGAACTCCTGTCGCCAGCCGAGCAGCAGCCCGAGCTGGTTGCTGTGGATCTGGCCGCTCGGAAACCTCACCGACGACCACGACAGGCCGACCTGCAGGCGGGGGCCGAGGTCTTTCAGCAGAGTCACCGCGGGCCGCAGCATCAGCCCGCCGCCGACCGGAGCGTTCGCGCCGCCACCACCGCCGGCGTAGAGGCCGGTGGCGAGCGAGAGGCCGCGCCCCAGCCCCCAGCGCCGCTGCAGCTCGATGCCGCCGACGAACAGGCCGCCGCGCTGCCCGGTGGCGGCGCCGTAGACGCCCGGGCCGATGCCCCAGTCGCTGCCGATGTCGAACAGCAGCGAGCCGCCGATCAGCCCCATGCGCTCGCCGCCCGGCAGATGCACGAGTTCGAACCCCAGCGTGCCAGCGGTCGGCAGCGATTCGAGGCGCACCCCCTCCGCATGCGAGAGTGGTGGTGACAGTGACAGAGCGGCCGCGAGCAGCAGCGTGCGAACCGGGCAGGAGGAGGTCACGAAGGGTCCGGGCAAAAGGCTGGAATTGAACCACGCCCGGCAACACGGATTTGGCGAGATCTATTCGATAAATAGTTATAGTCAATCGAAAATAAAAGATTAATAGCTTAGTATTAACCCGTGAATGCAGTTCCCAACCCCTCCACTCCAAAGGAAGTACGACCCATGTCCCTGATCAACACCCAAGTCCAGCCCTTCAAGGTCCAGGCATTCAAGAACGGCAAGTTCATCGAAGTCACCGAGCAAAGCCTCAAGGGCAAGTGGTCGGCCCTGGTGTTCATGCCCGCCGCGTTCACGTTCAACTGCCCGACCGAGGTCGAGGACGCTGCCGACAACTACGCCGAGTTCCAGAAGCTGGAGACCGAGGTCTACATCGTCACCACCGACTCGCACTTCGCGCACAAGGTGTGGCACGAGACCTCGCCGGCCGTCGGCAAGGCCAAGTTCCCGCTGATCGGCGACCCGGCCCACGTGCTGACCCACATGTTCGGCGTGCACATCCCCGAAGAAGGCATGGCGCTGCGCGGCACCTTCCTGATCGACCCGGAAGGCACCATCAAGACCGCCGAGGTGCATGACAACGCGATCGCCCGCGACATGAAGGAAACGCTGCGCAAGCTGAAGGCCGCGCAATACGTCGCCGCGCACCCGGGCCAGGTTTGCCCGGCCAAGTGGAACGAAGGCGCCGCCACGCTGACCCCGTCGCTCGACCTCGTCGGCAAGATCTAAGCTGGTTTTTAGCAGTACTGAAAGAGAAAGAAGGAGCTTCACGATGTTGGATTCAAACCTGAAGGCGCAACTGAAGGCCTACCTCGAGCGCGTGAAGCTGCCTTTCGAAATCACGGCGTCGCTGGACGACAGCGCCGCCGCTCAGGAGATGCATGGCCTGTTGCAGGACATCATCTCGCTGAGCGACAAGATCACCTTGAAGACCGACGGCACGGATGCCCGCAAGCCGTCGTTCTCGCTGAACCGCGTCGGCGAGGCGCCGCGCATTCGTTTCGCGGCGATCCCGATGGGCCACGAGTTCACCTCGCTGGTGCTGGCGCTGCTGCAGGTCGGCGGCCACCCACCGAAGATCGAGGCCGAACTGATCGAGCAGATCAAGGGCCTCGAGGGCGACTTCCGCTTCGAGACCTACATGTCGCTGACCTGCCACAACTGCCCGGACGTCGTGCAGGCCCTGAACCTGATGGCGGTGCTGAACCCGCGCGTGCAGAGCGTCGTGATCGACGGCGGGCTGTACCAGCAGGAAGTGGAAGCCCGCCAGATCCTCGCCGTGCCGATGGTGTTCCTGAACGGCGAACATTTCGGCCAGGGCCGGATGGACGTCGAGGAGATCGTCGCCAAGCTCGACACCGGCGCCGCGGCGCGCGATGCCGCCAAGCTCAATGCGAAAGATGCGTACGACGTGCTGATCGTCGGCGGCGGGCCCGCGGGTGCGGCGGCCTCGGTGTACGCGGCGCGCAAGGGCATCCGCACCGGCATCCTTGCCGAACGCTTCGGCGGCCAGACCATGGACACGATGAGCATCGAGAACTTCATCTCGGTGCTCGAGACCGACGGCCCGAAGTTTGCCGCGGCGCTGGAGCAGCATGCGAAGCGCTACGACGTCGACATCCTGAACCTGCAGCGCGCCGAGAAGCTGATCCCGGCCGCTGACCACAACGGCCTGATCGGCATCGAACTCGCCAACGGCGCGACACTGAAGAGCAAGACCGTGATTCTCTCGACTGGCGCGCGCTGGCGCGAGGTCAACGTGCCCGGCGAAAAGGAATACCGCAACAAGGGCGTGGCCTACTGCCCGCACTGCGACGGCCCGCTGTTCAAGGGCAAGCGCGTCGCGGTGATCGGTGGCGGCAACTCGGGCGTCGAGGCGGCGATCGACCTGGCCGGCATCGTCGGCCATGTGACCTTGCTCGAGTTCGGCGACCAGTTGCGTGCCGACGCCGTGTTGATCAACAAGCTGAAGAGTCTGCCCAACGTGGTCATCCACACCCAGGCGCAGACGACCGAGATCACCGGCGCCGATGGCAAGGTCAACGGCCTGACCTACACCGACCGTGCGAGCGGCGAAGCGAAGCACGTCGAACTCGAAGGTGTGTTCGTGCAGATCGGCCTGGTGCCGAACTCCGAGTGGCTGAAGGGCACGCTGGAGCTGTCACGCCATGGCGAGATCGTCGTCGACGCGCGCGGCCAGACCTCGCTGCCCGGCGTGTTCGCGGCCGGCGACGTGACGACGGTGCCGTTCAAGCAGATCATCATCGCGACCGGCGATGGCGCGAAGGCGGCACTCGGGGCCTTCGACCACCTGATCCGCAGCTCGGCACCGGAGCCGATCGCGGCTTGATGGATGGGTGCGTGTCAGGCGGCCGCTGAGGCGAGCCGCCCGATACGCCAGCCATCGAGGCTGTAGATCGCCAGCGCGAGCCAGATCAGGCCGAACCCGATCAAGCGGGCCGGCGTGAACGGCTCCTGGAAGATCCAGACACCGAGCACGAACTGGATCGACGGGCCGATGTACTGCAAGAGGCCGAGCGTCGTCATCGACAGGCGCCGTGCGCCGGCCGCGAACAACAACAACGGAACGGCGGTGATCGGCCCGAGCGCGATCAGCCAGAGGTTGGTGCGCAGGTCCGGCGCCGGGAAGCTCGCCTGCCCGTGCACGGACCAGATCACGAGCGCGATCAGCGCGAACGGTGCCAGCACCAGCGTTTCGAGCGTCAGGCCTTCGAGCGCCCCGAGTACGGCGACCTTGCGCAGCAAGCCGTAGCAGCCGAAAGTGGCCGCCAGCAACAGCGCGATCCAGGGCAGCCGGCCGGTCTGCCACGTCAGCCACGCGACACCCAGGCTGGCCAGCGTCAGCGCGACCCATTGGGCGCGGCGCGGGCGTTCGTGCAGCAGGCTGTAGCCGAGCAGCACGTTGACCAGCGGCGTGATGAAGTAGCCCAGGCTGGCGTCGACCACGTGGCCGTTCTGGACCGACCAGATGTAGGTCAGCCAGTTGGCCGACAGCAGCAGCGCACTGGCGGCAAACGCGCCGAGCACCTTGGGTTGACGCAGCACCGCGGCCAGCCAGGCCCACTGGCGGCGCGCGCCGAGTACGGCGAGCAGCAGCATCAGGCACCAGACGATGCGGTGTGCCAGCACCTCGCCGGGTGCCACCGTCGTGACGATGCGGAAGTACAGCGGGAACAGCCCCCACCACGTGAAGGCGAGGGCGGCGTAGACGATGCCGGGATGCAAGCGGGCTCAGCCTTTCTTGAGCAGGGCGTCGGCGTACTGCTCGCGCAAGCGGTTCTTCAGCATCTTGCCGGTCGCCCCCAGCGGGATCGCGTCGACGAAGATCACGTCGTCCGGCGTCCACCACTTCGCGATGCGGCCTTCGAAGAACGCGAGCAGTTCGTCGCGCGTCAGCTCGACGCGCGGCTTCTTCACGACGATCAGCAGCGGCCGCTCGTCCCACTTCGCGTGCTTGGCGGCGATGCACGCGGCCATCGCGACCTTGGGGTTGGCCATCGCGATGTTCTCGAGGTCGATCGAGCCGATCCATTCGCCGCCGGACTTGATCACGTCCTTGCTGCGGTCGGTGATGTGCATGTAGCCGTCGGCGTCGATCGTGGCGACATCGCCGGTCGGGAACCAGCCGTCCACCAACGGGTCGCCGCCCTCGCCCTTGAAGTAGGTGCCGATGATCCACGGCCCGCGCACCAGCAGTTCGCCGGATTGTTTGCCGTCCCACGGCAGCGCCTCGCCGTTCTCGCCGACGATCTTCATGTCGACGCCGTAGACCGCGCGGCCCTGGGTCGCCTGCACGGCCATGCGCTGCTCGGACGGCAGTGCGAGGTGCTTGGATTTGAGGATCGCCGCGGTGCCGACCGGGCTCATCTCGGTCATGCCCCAGGCGTGGATCACCTGCACGTCGTACTGCTCCTGGAACGCCTTCATCATCGCCGGCGGGCAGGCCGAGCCGCCGATCACGGTGCGGCGCATCGTCGAGAACTTCAGGCCGCCGGCCTCGACGAAGCCGAGCAGGCCTTGCCACACCGTCGGCACGCCGGCCGACATCGTCACGCGTTCGGTCTCGAACAGCTCGTACAGCGACTTGCCGTCCAGCCCCGGGCCTGGGAACACCAGCTTGGAGCCCATCATGCAGGCCGCGTACGGCAGGCCCCAGGCGTTGACGTGGAACATCGGCACCACCGGCAGGATGGTGTCGCGCGCCGAGCAGTTGAGCGCGTCGGGCAGCGCGATCGCGAAGGTGTGCAGCACCGTCGAGCGGTGGCTGTACAGCACACCCTTCGGGTTGCCGGTCGTGCCCGAGGTGTAGCACAGCGAAGAGGCCTGGTTCTCGTCGAGGCTCGGCCACTCGAGCCGGTCGTCGTGCGCTTCGAGCAGCTCCTCGAAGCACAGCAGGTTGGCCACCTTGCTGTCCTTGGGCATGTGGGCGCGGGCTGTCATCGCGACGAAGTGCTTGATGGTCTTGACGCGCGCCGCGATCGCTTCGATCAGCGGCAGGAAGGTCAGGTCGAAGAACAGCACCTGGTCTTCGGCGTGATCGGCGATGTAGACGACGTGGTCCGGATGCAGGCGCGGGTTCAGCGTGTGCAGCACCGCGCCCGAGCCCGAGACGGCGTAATACAGCTCCATGTGGCGGTAGCCGTTCCAGGCCAGCGTGCCGACCCGATCGCCCGACTTCACCCCGAGTTGCGCGAGGGCCTTGGCCATGCGGCGCGAGCGCGACGCGAGTTCGCGGTACGTCGTGCGGTGAATGTCGCCCTCGACGCGGCGCGACACCACCTCCTGATCACCATGATGGCGCTCGGCGTGGACCAGCAGCGACGAGATCAGCAGCGGCTGCTGCATCATCAAACCGTTCATGTTTTTGTCTCCGTCAATCTTGGATCAATTCGCGATTGATTGTGACGCAGCCGCGCGGCATCATGGCCCGTGTGGCACGCATCGTTTTCACTCAGCAGCTGCGGCGTTTCACCGAGACGCCCGAGATCGACACGCCGGCCGCCACACTGCGCGCTGCGCTCGATGCGGCGTTCGCGCTGAACCCGCGGCTGCGCGGCTACGTGCTGGACGAGCAGGGCCACATGCGCGGCAACGTGGTCGCGTTCATCGACGGTCGGCGCTGCACCGAGCGCGTCAAGCTGGACGACGCGCTCGCGCCGGACAGCGCGGTGCATGTGCTGCAGGCCTTGTCGGGCGGTTGAACGAAGAAGGAAGGGTCAGTCATGGAACAGCGTGCCTGGATCGCAACCCGCAAAGGGCTGTTCGAGATGCGCCGCGACCGGGGTGCCTGGGCGATCGCGCGGGTGCACTTTCTCGGCGAACCGGTGTCGATGGTTTTGCCGCCGCAACCCTCGGGGCGGATGCTCGCGGCCCTCAACCTCGGTCACTTCGGCGTCAAGGTGCAGGCGTCCGACGATGCGGGCGCGAGCTGGCACGAACTGGCGGCACCGGCCTATCCGCCCCAGCCCGAGGGCGAGCCGGTCGCCGGCGTCGCCTGGAAGCTGCAGCAGATCTGGTCGCTCGAAGCGGCCCACGGCACGATCTGGGCCGGCACCTTGCCGGGCGGCTTGTTCCGCTCGGCTGACGGCGCCGAGTCGTGGCAACTCGTCGAGCCGCTGTGGACGCAGCCCGGCCGCGCCGAGTGGTTCGGCGGCGGCTACGACGTGCCCGGCATCCACTCGATCTGCCCGCACCCGACACGCGCATCCGAACTGCTGGTCGGCATCAGCTGCGGCGGCGCCTGGGTCACACGCGACGACGGGGCGAGCTGGCAATTGCAGGCCGATGGCATGCACGCCGCCTACATGCCGCCCGATCAGGCCGAGAACCCGAACACGCAGGATCCGCACCGCATCGTGCGCTGTGCGGCCCAGCCCGACGTGCTCTGGTGCCAGCACCACAACGGCATCTGGCGCTCGACCGACAACGCGGTGTCGTGGCAGGAAGTCACCAACGCGCCCTTGGCCAACTTCGGCTTCGCGGTCGCGGTACACCCGGCACAGGCCGACACCGCGTGGTTCGTGCCCGGCGTGGCCGATCAGCAGCGCGTGCCGGTCGAGGGCGCGCTCGTGGTGAACCGCACGCGCGACGGCGGCCGGAGTTTCGAGACGCTGTGCACCGGCCTGCCGCACGAAGACTGCTACGACCTGATCTACCGCCACGGCCTGGCGGTGGACGAGACCGGACACCGCCTGCTGATGGGCAGCACGACCGGCGGCTTGTGGGCGAGCGACGACGGCGGTGATCGCTGGGCGACGGTGGCTTCGCACCTGCCGCCGATCTATGCGCTGCGCTTCGGCTGAGTTCGGCACCCTCTGTTGCAAACATCACACGAACCGCCCTATGAACGTGGGGGGCCACCCCCATGCGAGGGGTGTCCTGTCATCAAGCGGGGCCGAAAATTGCAGGATGCGTCGAGCTCGTGATCGCGGGTTCCGCAGCTTCGCCGAGCAGACACCGCCCTCTGCGTCGTGCGCCAGGGAACCGTCATGCCGCAAACCTACAAC
>Ga0307517_10008868_pt1 | contig 14367 bp, 21 predicted proteins | sample 23_EM_MG_FD_194515 | JGI IMG/M metagenome (GOLD analysis project Ga0307517, IMG submission 194515) | Populus trichocarpa ectomycorrhiza microbial communities from riparian zone in the Pacific Northwest, United States - 23_EM | ecosystem: Host-associated > Plants > Roots > Unclassified | place... | reverse complement strand
ACCTGGTGGGTAATTTGGCAGGTTTCTTTTGAACAAACTCACAACTTGCCCACTGATCAAATTGAGATCAAAGTGGTGGGTAAGTTTTGAATGAACTCACAACTTACCCACTGGGCAAAGTGAGAGCGAATTGATCACAAACTCTCAACAAACCCTCAATTTGCCTGCCAGGTAAGACCCCCTCTGCCCCCAGTGTGAAAAAATGGCTTCATTGAAGGTGATGAAGCGCACCCCTGAAATATCCCCTATCATTGCTACGCAGTACTCACCTTCACTGAAGGGGTGCTTATCTTGAACTTGTGTTTGAAAGTTGTTCCTAGGGTGATCACCTTGAAGGAGACTTGTGAGAGACTCGGAAGGAGTTGAGCGAGTTGAAGACTGAAATTGAAGAGATGAGGATAGCCCTGGAGATCATGGTGGCATCGAACAAAACTTGCGACAACAAGTACAACCACGAGCTCAATAAGCATCAGGAACACTTGAATCAACACAGCGAAGGGATATGGTATTTCAACCAGACAGTAGCAAGGGTTGAGATCCTTGAGGATGAGCACTATCAGCTTGTGGCTGATGTCACCTCGATGAGTGATCAATTATGTCACTGTCATGAATCTGTGAGTCGATCGATTGAGATGATCGGGTTCCATTTGATTGATTGTCTTGATCAGGGGTACCGCTTGACTGGCTCGAGCCATGTCAGAGAAGATCACAAGGATGGCAAGGGATCGGAGCTCAAGTACACCGAGAATGAAGAGTACTTGACTCCACCTCAAGAGGGAGAGAACCGCCTAGTTCCTGTCGATGAACCACTTCCGCCTGCCAAGTTGGTAATCTATGCTCCAGACAACGAAGGGGAATCGAACATCGAGGTCTTTGAATCGGTTAGGGATGGGGAATTGGACTGCCAGGTTGGCAACGTCTAGGATGTCTTTGTTCATCACTGACATTACCAATCCTTTTAGATTCCCAGTCACAGGGTGCATAGAAGGGTTTTTTAAAGCAGAAAACTGTAAAGAAAATGTAGTAGAAAATATAAATACTATCAGCCTATTTTGTGTTCCAGAGAGTGTAATTAAATTCAGACTTTCCCCAAGATCCTGAATGGCATAACAAGAAAACTTTGAACTTAATTAAACTTTTTTAAGATGCAAAATAGGCTAATAGTATTTATACTTTCTATTGCATTTTCTTTACAGTTTTCTGCTTCAAAAAACCCTTCTATGCACCCTGTGAGAGCAACGGGGCCCAGTTTGCTCTGGAGGAATTGCTACGCCTGTGGATTGAGCATTGCCCACCAAGCAGCAAGGCGTACCTTGAACACGTCATCGTCGACCGTGCAAGCTGCATTGTCATCAAGGAGACTGACAACGCACGCGCATCAAAATCCCTCTCTGTCTCAACAAAGTCGGTCACAGCTGCTGACCTTGATGAAGACTTCCTGCTATCCAAACTTGAAACAGAGTACATTGGGCTCCTCCCACACCTTTGGTTTCTTCTGAACACGATTGTCACTTCAGCCAACCGTTCAGAGCAGAAGAAGCACCAGGTGTCAGGGGTGATGCCTGCTTACTATTCGCTGGGCACCAGAGGTGTAGTGTTTGAAGGGTGGTTTGGGGTGAGGGGAAGGAGTGGAGTGTGGGAGGGTCGGAGATTGGGCGATCAATGGTCATATGGGTATACTGGCTTCCAGAAGTCAGCAGTGAAGTCAGTGAGAGCGTGTGTGAATAACCAGAAGCTCTCTTCATGGTTATAGAGTTCTGATACTCCTTGCAACCAGGCAATGAGTTGACCAGGGAGCGCAGTTGGAAAGTCCCACCAACTGATGATGCAAGACTCACAGTTGTAGATGGGATGAGGGGCGATGAGCACTTGAGGTACATCTGTATGATAAACTGGGTGTACCAAGAAATGAACTATAGCCAGGGGTTGGTTAGTATAGATGGAACGCCACTCAAAGTAGTGTTCAGCAGTGGAGAAGAAGGGGGGTGCAGGGGCTCCTTGATTGAGAGAGGAAAAAGGCTGATAGTATGGGCAGTGGATGAGTTGGCCTCTGGTCTGGTTAACACTGAGGCTTGTCAACAAGCATTTGCTCCACAAATCGAGTCTAATGTCTCTGATCTCTGGGAGAGGGAAAGGGGAGAGGAGAATGGGTTGGGATGTGATGTCAGCAACATACAATAGCAGGAAACTCCTGCTAAGTATGTTAATATAAGGGGTAAAGTGGTTTTATTGAGAGTTATCCAACTCACTGGTTGGAGTAGAGGTTACAGAGAAGATTGAGGATAAGGGGAAAAGAGAGCCGGAGGGGCTCGTCCTTATATACTCCCAGATCCTGGTCACATGACCACTTCTTGTTTGTGGCTAAGTCTACTCTTCCCTTGGAAGTGTCTAATAATTTACAGAATTGTACGACAAAGGGTTATTTCCTTCTAGAAGTTTCTTGTTATTAATCATAAACGGAACATGCTCCTGCTTCTTATTTGATTGATGGTGGAGGCTGTGCATTGATGGGACTGTGTCTTCTAAGAAGTTTGATGGCGTTTCAGAGAGAAATCCCCGGATCTAAAACTCCCCTCCAATTATGGCTTGATGGGGTTATATTTGATGGAATGATCTGATGGAATCTAAGATCTGGTGATTCAGGGTTAGGGCATTCTTTTATTATTTATACTCGGGTTATGGCTGGTTTCTTTCCCCAGTTCACTTTTCCCTTCCCCCCATCAATCCTCTCATCCTCCCTTCTTAAAGTTCTTCCCCTCGTCTACCATGTCGACTCCCTCTGTCACCATTACCTTCCCCGCTCCTGATTACGAGTTTGAGGAGGTCTGGGGCATGGGCAACAAGAATTTCCATGATGGGACTGATCCAATGGTACGTGTGGTGAAGCATTCAGAGATTTGTCCTGAGCTTAACTTCATGTTGTAGATTGATCTGTCTTACCGTGCTGGTTGTTGCATCTACTAGCATCCTCCTACTGAGTTTTGCCACTTGGTATCTGAGGTAGTGGCTGTGAGGTTGAATGAGGAAGTTGCCGGTCAACTTCATTCCAATGGGATCGCTATCCAGGATGCTCAGGCGGCACATATTTGGGAACTAGAGAAGCAGATTGACGGCATGGGTCTAGTGATTCATGAGATGCAAAAGAAGCAAGAGAGCATGTCGTCTTTGTTGGAAGAATGTCAACACCAGTCAGTAATGTGTCAAGCTTTATTGATGCATTACGTGGAATCTCATTGGGTTCCTATTGGTAATCTTTTGGAACAGATTGGAGAATGGTCTGTCTGTGGACTCTTCCCTTCCCAGCCTAACTACTGTGACCTCCATGATGGAGAAACTGTCGCTACGAGAGCAGATGGATCTCCCTATCCTTCTTCCCTCCCATCCCTCGAGTCCGTCTCCTCTTCCTCCATCAACTCTGTCTATCACACCCCCACCTTCCTACAATCGTCGCAAGGATCGGCGTCGTTCTCACCGCCAGAAGTTGTCCCATTCGTTGTACAAAGAAGATCGACCACCCTGCCAACGTTGTCTCCCTCGTTCCCAGGAGACACGGGATCGCTTGTCCTCTTTGACCAAGGAGTCGTTGATGAAACAGGCTTTACAGGATTTCCACTACTTGGTGATGAGGGATGGAGTTCAGGAGGCAGTGGAAGCGATGCAGTGGGTTCTGTTAGAGAGGGGTATTGAATTGGAGCACAATGTCCTTGGGTGCACATACTGTCAGGTACAGGATGGACAGTTCATATATTGTCCTTGTAGTGTATACCATCCTCATCATGTTTTGCATGACCTTCTTGTAGAGGACCACTCAAAGTGTGGTTGTGAACATTGATTGTACTTCTACTAGTCTCTGAATGGAGTTTGCTTTTCTTCCTCGTCTTTATGTCACAAATCTCAATAGTGATCTGTTTGATCTGATCAACTAGATCACGAGTTTGTGACACCAGGCTGTCGCTGGCAAGGAGATAAAGGTGCAATTTGTTGAGACCCTACTCTTTCATTGTCCATCCCCCCGACTGACCCATCTGAAATAGGCCTGCGTCGTGATCGTGAGCATCCTGCTCTTTGCAAAAAACCGGCGCACAAATGCATTCCAAATAATCATGGGCATATTTCTTGGGATCTCTGGAGCATCCAAACGCGTCCTGACCATCTGCAACCGCATGGGAATCTCCATCAGTTACAAGTAGGTCTTCGGGTGTACAGGTGGTGATGCTCTACTCATGAGGATTCAGCTCGGTGGAGTCAGCCCTGATGCAGCTCTCAAAAAGTTCCAGAGCGTGTGTGCAGGATTTTGTCTAAGCTGGGATGCAGTTGTGGGCCCTCATTTACAACAACATCAACTTTACCCTCCGAAAAGCTTCGCAACAGCTTCACAACCTCACGGAGCAAATCAATGTGACAACTTCTGTGGTCACTGGGGGCAAGGGGTGGTGTTCTGGGCTGGTACATCACAAGTCCATCACAAGGACATGGACAAAGTACCAGGCAAAAAACCCACCTGGTACATCCCAAGTCCATTCAGAATGTTCCCAACCAGTTTCCCTCAGCAGCCGCAGCCCAGTCTTCATAAATGTTGAGCTTACAATCAGAGCAAGGTTTATAAATGTTCCTGCTTAGCTTTACATTTATATTTGTTGTCTCAAAAGGTGTACGATCCTGGGTTCCAAGGGAATGGGCCATCAGCCATCAACTGTCAATGAGTGACTGGACCACTCCACTGGTCCCTGGTACCATAACCCTGGGAATTGGCTTCTCGGGGTGTTGCCCTCCCATCAAAATACATCTGGGAGGATGACCAAGCGTGGGAAATACCTCCCCTGGCCCCCTGCCCCTCCAGATGCCTATCTGGGTGGCTACACTAGCCACATTTGGTCAATATATTTTGATTAGCTTACCTAAGCATTATTTTACTGGCTGATTCAAAAAATGTGTACACAAAAATCTTTGAAATTAAATACAGAATAAATACTAGGCCCTGCAGAATGTCAAACACGCCGTTGAATGGGTGAGAATTGAGCAAGTTATGCTCAATTTTTGTATGGGTGCCAGGTGAGTATTGCCAGCTCACTGCACAGATTGATGGGATTGATTGCGACTTCCTTTTTGGGAACATGCGTGGCACCTGGGCTCGCCCCAGGTTGCAGCCCCTTACCAGTACATGTTTGGGTGGTCTATAATTGTAGGAATGGGGTGGTATCTATGTAAGTAGAGTATATATAAAAATCTGGAATAAATGGACCAGTATTGATGCTGATCTTTTGGGCCACCTCTCTGGTGAGGTCCAAACATCCCAAGAGTGTATCTTGAGAATGGGTGAGGGGACCACCTTTGGGTCTTTTGTCATTCGAAAGTGGCATTATGGGTGAGGTAATTGCACATATTTTTAGACTGCAATGTTGTATATAAAATTCTCAGCACACGAAACTCATCTGTTTTCAATCACATCCCCCCCCTTACATGGGGTCACAGATGTCATTATATGTACATAGACAAAGAATTAGAAACAATATATAACATGTATTATACATGATACAAACATCCTCAGTACAAATAACAACCATTAATGCAATGGAAACAATGAAACCTTCTAGGATGTGTTGAGGGGGAGGATGAAACATGGAAATTGAAATAACATACTGATCGTCAAACCCTATCACAAGCAGTTCTGGGGATATATACTATACCTATATACCACCCAGGAACTGGCCCATACAAGCTGGGAGGTTCGGTAAAAAAGGCTGGAGAGAGAGAGAGAGTTTTAGCAGAAAACATGGATAGAGTGATGGGTACTTACCCCAGACGCGTAAAAATGCGCGGAATCCCTTAAAGACAAGTGGGAATACAATCTCCAATGGTGCTTGTACGCATGTGAAGTGATTGAGGCACTCCAGAAGCAGATCTGGATCCCTAGTCAAGAGGGATGTGCACGAATGTCCCCTGCAGCACAAACAGCATGTAGGGGGCGTTATTCAACTCTAATTAATGCCTGAGACGTGTGAGCGATGTGCTGAACAATGGGAGAAAATGTACATAGCACAGGAGCAAATGAGGTGCTAAAACACATCCAGATCTGCCACAGTGACAGACCTGGATGTAGTTGGGCGGGGTGGGCGTTATACTATCTCCAATACCTACCAGAAAGACTCCCCAAAAGGGCGAAACGAATGCCTGTTGTGTTTGGGCACAATCGTGATTTTTGTGATTTTGACCCCCCTGGGGTGGGGGTCAGAAACTGTATGAAACAAGCCCAAAATGGGCTCAATTCCCTTCATATCAATTAGTAAAATGGACATCTGAAAGGAATAAGTAAACACTTACCTCTGCAGCTCATAACGAGTGAATTTGTCCCCACCCACCTGGGAGGCAAGGTGGGGAAATCCTCACCAAATTGCGCCAGAAATGGCGGAAACCCTTCACATTTATGAGCACATTAAATGTCTAGAAGGGCTAAGGCAACATGTACCTAACACGCCCACTGTGGAAGAATTTATACCCCCACCCCCCAGGGTGAGGGTAACCGGACCTGTACTGGGTGACCCCAGAACGGTCTCAAAACCTAGATACACATTATAATAGTTAGTACATCGAAGGGCTAAGCCCCAACTCACCTGTATGGCCCCCAATTGCGAGGGTAAGGGGCTGCAACCTGGGGCGAGCCCAGGTGCCACGCATGTTCCCAAAAAGGAAGTCGCAATCAATCCCATCAATCTGTGCAGTGAGCTGGCAATACTCACCTGGCACCCATACAAAAATTGAGCATAACTTGCTCAATTCTCACCCATTCAACGGCGTGTTTGACATTCTGCAGGGCCTAGTATTTATTCTGTATTTAATTTCAAAGATTTTTGTGTACACATTTTTTGAATCAGCCAGTAAAATAATGCTTAGGTAAGCTAATCAAAATATATTGACCAAATGTGGCTAGTGTAGCCACCCAGATAGGCATCTGGAGGGGCAGGGGGCCAGGGGAGGTATTTCCCACGCTTGGTCATCCTCCCAGATGTATTTTGATGGGAGGGCAACACCCCGAGAAGCACCCCTAGATAGTGGGACTCACCCCATCAAACCATCGTTTCTCTGGGTCTGAAGCAGTGGGCCACTGGTCTGAGACAATGGGTTGAATGTTTTGTCTGAGGGACCACATTTACAAATGTTGCCATGGGCAGAGGTACATTTATATTTGCAAAGTTAAGCAGAGTAATTTATAAAGGTTGCTCCCATTGCAGACTGGAATAAATATATTTATTGGGCTGCAGCTATTGGGGGAGAGGGGTGCAAGTACGCTAGCTCGTTCGATGAATGGGGAAGGGGGGTTGAAATGGGAGATGGAAGAGACAACCTTGGGAAAGCAGACACGTGATTGTGCACTGGGGTTTCGTCTTGAATGAATCACCATCCTCCGTCCCGTCTACAGGAATTTCCAGGGTATGGTGCATTAAGTTTCCCACATTCGTCATTTGTCTGTTGCCCATCAAAAAACATAGACCCAGCCGGGGATGGGTTTTTTTCTCACACAAGCAGACACAGGCTTCCCTGCACACTGGCCAACCTGCAGGGGTACCATCAACATACTCATCAATGAAGTGGATGAGCACGAAGAACTTACCTCAGTGCCACCCCCTGACCTTGCAGACGACCGTACACTCAGCATAGGAGATGCCTCATTTCTATATAGCCTGGTCACTGAGGGGCTGCACCCCTCCACTCTCTTTCTCTCTCTCTCCCACCTCCTCACTTTGAAAATGCCATCCAAATCCAATCCAACCAACCTTTCCCAAAACAAACTTGCCAAGCTAAACAAGAAGATGCTCATTGAGAAGCTTGTTGCTATGCAGGGAATGTATGCAGAGTGCTGCAAAAAATATAGTACGTGGTTCCATTACCTCGTCACTGGCAGACAACCATTCACAATACTGATCAATCCATCAGGCAAGGCCAAGGTTGTCATCCACAACAACAAAGGAACAACCAACGCCAAGAGCATCAACACTGGGTTGATCCCGAAGCCACCTGGCTGCTGCTCCTGTGACTTCAACCTCTTTAAAGCGATGAACGTCAAAGATAGTGTCAAGTTGGACAAAGTGACATACAAGGGTTTAATTGTAAGTTGGTCAGGACTACTCTGCTAATGAAATTACACTAACTCCTATCGATAGAATTATATTCATTTCACAGTCCAGCATCTAGCATTGATATGGAGATCCTGCTCAAGGATCAGGAAACTGTGAAGGTTGCAAGAGTGGTCGCTGTGGTATGCTGGGTGCTTCGCTACATTTTTTTTACTCACTGGCCTTCCACCAGGTCAAAGAACATTACCCTTTCATTGTGAAGTACCACAATGCATGGCCGGTCTATATGCTCATCCACCAATATCTCAACAACTACTGCAACAATCTCCGGGTCAATGCAGCCAATGCAACCCCCGCCATCACAGGCCCCACAGCAGCTCCTGCTCCCGATCTTGACACCAATGGGGGAAATGATGGTGACCAGGGTGATGAGGGATCTAATGTAACCATCTCCGACCTTGATGATTGAGAATATGTACGGGCTGTATTGTATTGTATTGTATTGTATTGTATTGTATTGTATGCTGTAGTGTGGAATGGAATAGTTTTTCGTACGAGTATCCAGGGTTGAGCGAAAATGATACTCAATGAGAAGTATATAAGGGTGTGAGCCACGGCCCAATGATTCATTTTCAGGTTAGGTACCCATGGCATATTACAGTAAGTGACCTACACACTCGTTCGAGCAACTGAAGAGTTTCCTTTTGTTACTTGTTTCAGCATCACCAGTGCACAAGTCCACTGACCAATCAGTGTTCGCAACATATGAATGAGGGTACTTTTGAAAAGTGCCCTCACTTCCCACAGTGCTTGCTCGGAATTCTGTCAATTGCATCTTCAACGAGGTTGAAGTCTCCCACTACAATGTTCAGTTTGTTTTTGGGATTTATCTCTAGTTTATTTTGAATTTCTTCCCAGAAGTCTCTGATATCATTCAGAGCATTTGGGGCATATATGTTAGGACGTTCAGGTGGTCTTTGTCATGCCATGGGATTTTGGTCAGAAGGGCTCTACCTGGTATGATATTTATTGTGGAGATTTTTTCCATGTTAATTAGTCTCATGTTTAGGATGATGGTAACTCCTCTCATGTTGTGTGTTAGGGGGTCAGGCGAATATTTAAGTGAGAAGTTATTATTGAATAGGGTTTCAAATGGTTCTGCCAGTTTGTCTGTGAGGTGTGTTTCTTGAATGGCCATTATGCCTATCCTCTTTTCACGCATAATCTGTGGGATATGCATCCATTTGTTTAGATCACCCAACTTTCTACCTTTGATGTTTAGCAAGGCAATTTTGACCTTCAACTTCAGGGCACCATGATGGTGACCTGTCTCGATTTTCTTGACACTGCAATTGGCATCTCATCGGATATATGCCCATGTCACCTCATGAACATTTCTGACTGGTTTCCGACCTCCCTATGCTTGTTCTAGTGCTGTTTCATGTTACTAATGATATTCCGATGTTTTGTAGAGATCCCATTCGAGTTCCGACACTTTCCATTCATGTTTTCGACGATTCTATCATTTTTCCGATGCTTTGCAGCCGCTCTGAAGCCTAGATATTGTTTTATTCTCCCTCCAATCACAGATGATCGAGTTTTGTTGTTTCCATTGTTTGGACTTTTCTCTGTTTGGTTCTGAGCATGTCCCAAACCCCTGTAGATATATATAGGCCTATTTCCAATACCTCCTGAATCAGATTGCCTCTTGGCTTCTCCCCCATTGTCTCCTCATCTTGTCTCGTCGTTTCCAACTTGTTTCTGTCACCGTCGTTGTTCCCCTTCGTTCCTGCTCTTGTATTGTCTTGCCATTGTCTCCAGTTGTTCCCCTCGTTGTTTCCGGTTGTCGCCTCCCTCTCCCATCATCATTTTTGAGTTTCCGACCATCATAGAGTCTCAGGATCTATTCTATTGATCTACAGGCCCTATTGACGTTGGAACTTGCTACACTGAGTACCTAGTTGTTCTATCTACTCCCCCATCGCACACCTCCACCTCAACACACCACAACCACATACCAGGATGACCCACACCTTCACCTGCCTCCTCCTCCCTTTGCACCCCCCAGCGAGAGGCAGTCACTGGGGGCAAGGGCCTATGGAAACTAGTGAATACATTGTAAATACATTGAAGGCTCTGGTTCAATTTACTCAGCCCTTTCCCACCAGATACATTCTGGGAACATTTGAAATGTTACTTTGCCATTTGCCCAACATGCTATCACTCATAACATTCAAAATGGTTGTCCAAAATGTTCCCAAAATATTTCCACCATATGCCCAATGGGCACATCTTGAAAACATTGGCTTGTTTTAATGACATTGTAAATGTATTCAGCATGATCCTCAAATTCTTCATTGTAATCACCATACAACTGTTTAGACACATGCTGGGAATGTTTGAGAAATAATTCTAGAATCATTTGAAATGTTATGTTGTGAGCACATGTTGGATAAATGACAAAGTAACATTTCAAATATTCCCAGGATGTATCTGGTGGGAAAGGGCTGAGTAAATTGAACCAGAGCCTTCAATGTATTTACAATGTATTCACTAGTTTCCATAGGCCCTCGCCCCCAGTAAGTATATCAACAGCAGGGCACATTTTGTTGTGCTCTTTCAGGATATGTTGTTCCTGAACCCCTGTTTGGGGGTGATGTTCCTGTTATGGATGGTCTGTCATCCCAGGAGCCCGTTGACGTACATCTATTGGGATCTACGGGGTTGTTTCTTGTTGAGTGTTTCTGGGATCCACTGCCTTGACTTGTAGTTCAATTGATAGGGGGGAATGGGTTGGCAGTGGTGCCCCCCCCCTCCTGAACCAGAGGGCAACCCTTATGTTTGATAAGCGAGAGTAGACAGAGAGGTGGTTACAACATATCCCCCTGGTCTGCAACCATCAACGGGGGGGAGGGAGATGCACTCAACTACTTGGGCTTGGGATCTGGGTGTCCTTGCCTTTTTATTGTACACTTCAGTGGGGTTGCCACATGGCTTCTCCCTGACCTGAACAGGTCGCTGTTTTCGGTTTGCATAGTGAGTTGCTCCCGGATGGCTTTCCTGTCCTGGGGGCCCTTGCTTCTGGTCAGTAGATTTGGGCCATATGGGTTCAAGGTTCCTTTTTGGAGGGTTTATATGGCTCCAATACCATATTACCTCTTCTCCGCCTTCATGCGGGTGCATCCATTTGCCCAGGCAAATGGTAGTACGGATGGCTTGGCAATCTTGGGATGTGGGGGAGTAGGGTCAAATCAAATGTATTGTTTTGTAGTTAGTGCGGTACTCATGTAAGGACTGTGATGGATTCTGGTAGGGATAGATTTGGTGCAGATGATGTTGTTAGTTAGCTGTGTTGCCCCTCCTTATTCCATGGGATGATCCTCTAGCATGGTGGTTGGAGTTGCTTCTACCTCTAGCGTGGGAGTTCCTGGTGCCTCTAGTGGGTTAGAGAGGGGGGAGGATCCCTTCGAGGGCTGGGGATTGGTCTTCTGTGGGGGGGATCCAGCCTTCCTGGTTCAGAAATGGGCACATGCCTGCTGGATGATCAATAGTATGGCAGGTGGTGCAGTTGAGCATCTTAGACAAGAGGCCAGTGTTGTGGTTGGAGGTGACGAACTTGATGTTCTTAACGAATGATCGCCATTCTCATAGAGCTTGGTGGTCTTTGGTGTGTGGATACATGTAGATGTTCCAAACACTGGGGGCAGAGGGGGTCTTACCTGGCAGGCAAATTGAGAGTTTTTTGAGAGTTTGTGATCAATTCGCTCCTACTTTGCCCAGTGGGTAAGTTGTGAGTTCTTTCAAAACTTACTCACCACTTTGATCTCAATTTGATCAGTGAGTAAGTTGTGAGTTTGTACAAAAAAAACCTGCCAAATTGCCCACCAGGTATCCTTTGAATAAACCCCCTGGGTTCTTTCACAATTTTGTTCAAACCTTACCCACAATATGCCTGAGCCACTCATTGAGAGTTCTTTCACAAAATACCCAGAAATTTGATCACAATGTACTCAACCACATACTCAATGGGTTCTTTGAGAGTTTGTGGTAAAATTGAGCCACATTGAGAGTTTGTTTTGAGTTCTTTGGAAAGAACTCTCAATGAGTGGCTCAGGCATATTGTGGGTAAGTTTTGAACAAAATTGTGAAAGAACCCAGGGGGTTCATTCAAAGGATACCTGGTGGGCCATTTGGCAGGTTCTTTTTGAACAAACTCACAACTTACTCACTGATCAAATTGAGATCAAAGTGGTGAGTAAGTTTTGAAAGAATTCACAACTTACCCACTGGGCAAAGTAGGAGTGAATTGATCACAAACTCTCAAAAACTCTCAATTTGCCTGCCAGGTAAGACTCTCCCTGCCCCCAGTGAAACTGGTCCTCTAATGCTATTGCTGGTGCCTATATCCTCCCTTTTGACAAGGTCGAGGCGTTTGACAATGATGGACTTGCGGAGGTAGTAGAGCAAGTTGTCGACATTTTTGATGATAGTGGGGATGTTGTCTCTGTTTTTGGCGATGAGACGCCTGACTTGGTTGGTTGTTTTGGTGCCATCTTTGCCGGTGAAGAGGGTGTCTGCAACGATCTTGCTCACTTTGAATTCAGATTGGGCCTTTGTTTTATCAAGGAAGATGAAGCTTCAGAAGGACATGACAAACATGATGGTGATCTCGGCAGTGGATCTGAACCTCTGTGGGGGGTACATGAGGGGGGAACAGTGCATTTGATGGGAAGGTAGTACCTTGGCGAGGAGTGTCTCTATGTCCTCCCACTGGGGGCAAGGGGTGATGTACTGACACAGTACATTGCAAGTGCATTATAAGTTCTGGGGCTAAAGAACTAACCCTGTGCCAAACTGGCACATGTTTAGCATATTCAAAATATACCAGACAGACACAGCCACCATGTCCCAGCTTGGGATATTGTTAGGAAATTCAAAATATGCCAGGTCATGTAACCACAATGTTCCAGAACAGTAATTGTCAAGGATATTTTGAACATTCCAACCAAAGGTTACCAAAGTGTACTTGAGTGGTTTGTTTTGAATGTTCTTTATAATATTCCAGGTCATGTGACCCCCATGTACCAACCCAGTTTGACCAGCATTTTCCTGATCACTTTGTTCAAAATATACTTGCAATGTTTTCACAATATGCCAAGCTTGGGGAATTGATAATACATGGTCAGTATAATGTGATGTATTCAGAAAATATTCAGTCTGGTGGTCGTCCCCTTCGGAAGATTTGTGTTGTCGGTCTCAGACCCTTCAATATCCAAACCAAAGGAATTGCTTTGGATTTTCGACCCCTTGATCCGGTTACTAACATCGAGTCCTGGCCTGATGGTCTGTTGACTCAGGATGCATCAACCTAAGCAGGGGGGTGATGTCACGCTTTTTGCCTTTTCTTCTTGTTTTCACGGCTAAGTCATAGACGCCCGCACATGCCCAGATCATGTGGACTTTATTCTGGACTTACCCTTCCTTTTCTCCTCAAACTCTTATCTTATAATCAGCAAGGCAAATGCATGTGTTATTTTGAGTCATCTATAGAAGGCAGTCTACAAGTCACAAGAGACTCCTCTCAAGAACTTCCTCCTATTCTTCTCATTGATCTTGGGATACACCACAAGATCCGACTCCTCATCCGGCCACACTGAAGTTCTCATCTTCCTCGCCACAACTTGGTCCAACATCCTGTCCATCATCCCACTCCTGCCAAGATAGGCCTTATCAATCTGCCTATCCAACGACTCCAATGGCTGGCTTGACAGCCCAGCAACCGGTGGCACCTTGTACGGGCTCGCAGACCTCCCATGACTCGGCTGCATCACGGGCAACTTCTTTGGCCCCTTCTTCCCTCTGCACTTCACCCTCTGCCCACTGGTTGTGTCAGGGCCACTCTGCACCGAGACCACTCCAGGAAACAACTTGTTACTATGAGTCACTAACCAATTCTTGAGTAGCTTGCCCTTGCTAACAGAGACAACAATGAACCACTAAAGTGGGTAGAGGTCTTCAAACCGATGTGTAGGGAGGCAGGGCCTTGCGCAACGCTGGACGATGGGTCGAGGAGGCAGTGGGTGCACTGGTAGACGTGAAAGGAGGTAATAGAGTGGAAGAGAACAGGTCTGATGTCCTGTATCTTGCAGTAAGTCTCTGAGCTTGTCCGAAGAGCGTCTTCAGGCAGAGGAAATCCTGTAATAACAAAACTAAAGAATACAAGTGCTATCTGAGGTCCTTATATACTACCAGAGTGGCCTGTGACATGTGACCGTGACATGATATCATGATCGGA
>Ga0307517_10008867_pt1 | contig 14369 bp, 19 predicted proteins | sample 23_EM_MG_FD_194515 | JGI IMG/M metagenome (GOLD analysis project Ga0307517, IMG submission 194515) | Populus trichocarpa ectomycorrhiza microbial communities from riparian zone in the Pacific Northwest, United States - 23_EM | ecosystem: Host-associated > Plants > Roots > Unclassified | place... | reverse complement strand
TCAAGGACGACACCCCCATCCCGAGGGAGGTCAATTTCACCCACACGCTCGATGTGTTCAAAGCCTTCTACCTGAACAAGTATATAGACTACCACGCTTTTGAAACACTCTCCTAACTCTTTTGTAACGTTGGCTTTGACTGCGAATCTTATTTTTTTACTTGCCGAATATCTTATTTCCTTGCATTCTGACGCGCCAAATTTGTCAAAAAATAAGAGTCGCACAATTTAGACAAGCGCAAATAATGAAATTAAGTTGGGATAATCAGATGTCTACTTTACTGATGTGCGTTCTGCCTCGCTTCCCCTCCAGCGTATTTTGTCTCCGCCACGGGTTTTTTACCGGGGCGGATCCACCATACAGTTCCTAGGCTGTGAACTGTACCAGGTTTGTGCCTTGTATTTTGCCTACGCCCCGCGAGGAGCCGTGGTTGTCAATCAAGCTCAAGGTTCAAGTCAACGGTCGGTGATCGGTTCCGCGAACTCTATTGGTGGGAGTTGCAAATGTGGGAATTCTTTGGAATGGTGAGAATTGTTCGCTTGATCACTGCAAAAGCCCAGGGAGTCTCTATTCCGTTCTAATAAAGGTATGTAGTGCAGAAAATAAAGATTCGATGAGCGGCGAGGAGTTGTCCGACATGACATTGCTAAATAATTAGAACTGATGTTCGTTCGGCGGTTGCTCGGAGGGGAAGAGTGGAAAGGCGGGAGGGAGGGAATGCGTTGGGCCGAGGCTTCGACAAGGAGAGAGACGAACAGTGTCGTGCCGGCCAACCGCCGGCTATATGCTTTCACAACCACCCCCGTGACCTGACGTGGCACTCTCGTGTTTTCACGCTCCGGATCCGTACTAGGACTTTCCCTTGTTTAACAATACAAGGTTAGTCGTAGAATGCTTTCTGCATCGTTCCCGCGCGCCTACGGTTCACGGGGCACCGAGGTGCGTCATCCTCGTCGAATGGAATATGGTTGCAGTTGTGATCCAGAGACCCAGTACTAAGCGGAGAGTTCCTCCGGTCCACCATCCGAGTCATTCACTTCTAACTTATACATGGGGTCGTGAATAGGTACCGGGCCTTCTGAGTCAGACCTTTTGGTCAGACGGAGATCGCATGGGCGTTTTTCCGCTCCCGATTCTGGTTAGTACGCAACTTTGCTTCGACTCTGCGTATAACATCCATACCTTCGCCTACCCTCCGGCCGACAGCTATCTGTACCGGCTTCCTGCAAAGGATGGGAGTATACGATAAGGTTCGCCGTTTCCCAATCGGATCATCGGAGACCATGTGGACACCCAATACAAGTAGATTCGTTGTCCTATTGGCTGGTGACACGTTGCGATATTGAGGGCCCGTTCACCGCCCCCATATAAAATGGGGACTTTGTACTCCATGCGAACCAGGGACCCCCCAGGATGGACTTCCAGCAGACAGTCCTAACAATCTGTGGAGCCGCAGTGGCTTACGCCTTGTATAAACGGTATCGCAATTTTGTGATCAGGGACGTCCCAGGGCCGAAGAACCCATCCTGGATATACGGTATCTCTGGGCCCCCTCACATGCTAAATGACCCTAACTCACAGGTTCTGGAACAGGACACCTATGGTACTGGCGAGGCGAAGAGGCGGGAGCTGTTGAGAGACGCCTTCTGGAAGAATACGGAACCATAGTTCGCTGGAATGGGGCGCTTGGGGTGCGCTTTTTCTTCTTGGGGCCGGGTGTTGTGGGGTCCTTGCGCTGATGCCGTCATGCAGGAACAACGCTTGTGGATCGCGGACCCTAAGGCTACTCACCATGTTCTCCAGGGTTCTAGCGATTTGTACCAGAGACCAGCCAGAGATAGGGAAATTCTCGCGATAGTCATGGATAGAGGTCTCTTATGGTCAGTGGGTGAGTTGCTTCTCACACATCGTATAGTTTCACCTCTAATTCCAAGCCTAGGTGATGTACACAAACGGCAGAGGAGGGCCATGACCCCCGCGTTCGGTCTCGTTGAAGCCAAAGGCTTGTTCCCCTGCTTCGCAAGATGTTCCCATTCGGTTGGTCATTGCTACACTCACGTTTGATGCCAAGGTTGAACACCTGGTCACCCCGTAGCTCGCGGACAAATGGCATGAGGTTATCTCAAACGGGGATTCGGGACAGGACGCGATCATTGATGTGCAATCATGGCTCAGCAAAGCAACGCTAGATGTGTGCGTGCGATAATCAAGAACAACCCCTATGATACTCACTGATCCGAAACCAGTATCGGGGCGGGGGCTTTTGATTACGACTTTGGCGCTCTGGAAGATGCCGACAACAGACTCGCGAAGTCGTACGTGAACCTGGCGTACATTTTTCTTCCCTTCTGGTCACCGGAGCCATTGTGACGATGTCATTCCATAGCTTTGGGGCATTCGGCACCGCTTCCAAGAAGCGTCTATTCATACAGGATGCCCTCAATTGGGCCCCAAAGGGTTTCGCTGCCTGGTTATTAGAGAGGGACCAAAGTCCGGGGATGGTGAACGTTCGGAAGAACAGGGAGTGTGCGCACGAAGTAGCTGCGAGGCTGATTGAGGAGAAGAGGCAAGAGTTGAAGGATGGTACCTCTCAAAAGGATCTCCTGAGTTTGCTCAGTTCGTCTTGCGTCACCTTCGTGAAGCCTCCTGTTAGGTGTAACGTTCACTTCTTTAGTCGAGGCAAGTTCTGCCCTACGGCCAGAATGGCGACTGAACGACGAAGAGATTGTCGCCCAGGTTCGGTAAGCCAATATCTGCCGCTTTTTGTTCAAACAGTCCCTGCTCACCCGTAGTGCAGGACAATTATGTTCGCGGGCCATGAAACTACGGCGAAAACGGTCAGCTTTTTTTATATGTATCAGCTTGCGGTCCATCCTAACCAGTTCCATAGCTGACGCTCGCCCTTTGGGAGTTGGCTAAGAAGCGCCACATCCAGGAAAGGCTTCGAGCGGAAGTTATGGAAACGCTAGGGAGGATCAGGGCCAGAGGTGACAGCGATTTCACCGTTGGTGACATCGACTCCATGCCGTACTTGCTCGCGGTGGGAAAGGTTTGTCTGGAACCGGCCTACCTGTTGACGAGAGCTGATCCCCCAACCCGCACAGGAAATCTTGAGATTCTACCCGATTTTAATCGATATCTCACGTGTGGCCATGGAAGACAGTGTCCTTCCCCTTACGAAACCCATCGTGGGCGTTTCTGGAAAGGTTTACAAAGAGTTACCCGTTCTCGCAGGGACACGCATATTCATCTCCACATTCGGACACCACTTGTGCGTTCGTCCTCCCGATCCACATCCCCATGGGGATCGCTGGGGTTGAGATTAGTTTCGTCATTCCACAGGAACAAAGATCTCTGGGGATCAGATGCCCACGAATTCCGACCAGAACGATGGTTCGATGCGAATGAAAAGCCTGAATCGCCCTTCGGGGTTTATAGTAACCTGTGCGTAATGTGCTTCTGCATCCGCCGCCTGTATGACGAGTTGAGGTCCTTTGATATAGTACTACCTTCTCCGGAGGTCCCAGGGGTTGCATTGGATGGAGGTTTGCGTAAGTCACCAGACTCCGCTTTTGGGATCGAACAAAAGCGAACAAAAAGCTGATCGACCACTCGTTTCCTGCTAATAGCGTCATCGAGATGCACACGTTCTTGGTCACACTCGTTAGGCAATTTGACTTTTCCCTTCCAGACAATGGACAGGAAATCAAGACATCGAGGCGAGGGATATTAGCGACGGTGGTTGTTGGAGAGGAACACAAAGGGCCGCAATTGCCGCTCATGGTCACCGCTCTCAGGAGCAAGTAGGGTATGGCCGTGGTATGGAGTGGTGGAGCATGGATCGTTGGCATGTGTGTGAGAAGGAAATGATGTTTAGGCAATGTGTCGAGGAATATTCAAGTGGTGGAGGGTACGAGTGGTACCAATCGGATGGATAAATAACCACTGGTACTAGGCTAGAGTTACGGAGTTACCTCAGCCTGGCAAAATGGGTGATTGTCTGTGAGGTTAGAACGGTGTACACGCGCGATTAAACGAATACCTGAGTCGGACTTGAGCTTTTAAGGAAGGTGCAGAGACCCAGACCGCTCTGTCGAGTCGTGGGCAGCGCGAATCTCAGCAACTGGCACCCTTCTACGACCTTTGGATATATTTCTAGTCTTACGAATAAGTCACCCGATAAAACGACCCACAGTTCTCCCCCCGGTATATCGACTTAAACTTCGATCCAACCACGATGGACCTGCTGGTCGGCCTGCAACTACATCAAAATGATGGGAGTGACTTGTCGTTGCTTTTCCTTGATCCACCGCTACCGAAGGTGTCGTCGGTCACTGTTCCTTATTATGTTCTTCCTCTTCCACGACGACCTCGACGCATAAACGGGTGATTCTACGCCTCCGCATCGTGTTGTTGCTCCCGAAGTTCTGGATTGTGGGCGACTTCAGCGCGCTTGCAGCTAGGACCGGCCTCCCTCGCTCCGGAGGTAGGAGATCATGTTCCTGCAGATTGAGATTTTGAACCCGGTATTTTTTATCGGTCACAACAGACCTCGCAAGATGTAATAGAAGGTCGAAAATACGTCGGGGACGGAGACGAGGTAATGGCCAACGGACCGATCTACCTTCAAGCGTGTCCTGGCCTTCGAGTCGATTCGGACCCACGGTTCTGAATACGTTGATTGTGTTCCCACGGCTCAGGTGAAACAGGCGTCGTGCAAAGGTTGCTCGCTACTTCCTTTGTGGTACGTTGCACATTGTACCTCAGCTGGCATGGCTAGTCCCTGCCCGTCACGCCGTGCTTTAAGGTCCATTAACGTTACTGGCGACACTGCACCACCATATGGCCCGGCCCGCCATAGCAAAACAACTCCCATTGTGCAATTCACGGCCTTGTTGTTATCACGTTCCTATCACGTTGTACCCAGCACTAACGAGTGGCCCGCCGTGCTTTGGACCGCTAATTTACGGGCCCTACACGGCGGGATTCCATGTCTGTGTGGTTCTTCTCAATGACCACGCCATGGCTTCTGCTGGCATGTACCCATTGTGTCCGCAAACGGCCCACGACAATCACCAATCAGGGGTTTGGGTGGATTCACACCGTGTACTATCCACAATTGCAGGTACGTTCTGCGAACGTATAAAAGGACCTGGATGTCGACGCTGATCTCCACCATCCTGCTACATCCCTCAAACTCGCACAAACTCGCACAAACTCGCACAATAACTGTTTAAAGATGTCTAGTACTATGCGTAAGAGGGTTTTTTTATTTGCCTTACGGTTGTGTTACTGACGCGGGATCATAGAGAGGATTAAGAAGAAGCTTTCCCGGAGTATGTTGCGAGAACAACAGGAGCAGCAGCTTCAATCACAACCTCAAGAGCCCCCGCCCCAACATCAACCCTCGCAACAGTCTCAGCCTCAGTTACAAGTCCAACACAAGCCGCTCTTTGGGCATATTATGAGCCCCGAAGATCTTGAAGCTGCACTCCAGAAACAGGGGTCGTCTACGGCACCCCGCCCTGGAAATCCACCTCCTCAGGCTACGCCAGATAAGAATCCTCAGTCACTGTAAGCGCTCCCTTCTTCCATTGACTTTGCGAGTTAACCTAACGTTCGTTCCATCAGTCCTCCACCACCGTGAGCATCATTTAATTCTCGCACAGGGTTGATTTCCTTACGGAACCATTTTACAGGCGGCCGCAGCTGCACCAATCTCCAGCCCCCCCAACTCCAGGGCAGCAGAACCAATCCAGTTTCAAGCCTGGACATAAACCTGGGTAAGTTTTTTTGATCCATTCCGATGCGGTTGCATGTTCATACGGTTTCTCGAACCTAGCGTTTCCATGGATATTTTTGGGGGGCAACGCTGATAACAGTAAGACCGTCACTCTCTTGAGTGTAACGTTGGCCGACCGTTCCTTGGGGACACGAGTACAAGAACCGATAGGAGATAGATGTGTTTCGTGATGATGCACCCGTCGTCACCAAAGGATTCCGAACCAGGCGTTCTTCATCTGTATTCCGCGATGTAGTAACGCTGTTGTATTTGTTTATTTAATGCAATCGCATGAAATGTTCTCTCTTTGTGGGACGGGGCTCGCGGTGGCCGTGGGTCCACCGTCATCCATACTATGCGTCTTCTCACCTCCAACTCCACGCGCTCTGCGGTCTATAGACCAGTTCTTATCGCGAAAGGAGGTGCACCCTGTTATGAGCACAGGCAGCGGTCGGCGACCGACATGCCAGAAGACTGTCGCAGCGGTTGTACTGACGCCCAGCGGATCAGCGGAACGAATTGGAGATCTTCGCCCGGACTCGGCAGGTATGACGTCACGCGAATCGACTTTTGAAACCAAGAGTTCTCGCTACGAAATCACCCAGCAGGAGCCCAAAGAGATATACGAAACCGGGCGCGAAGGGAAACACTTGGCCAGACGATGGTGGATAATATGCGATGTGTGGCAGTCGGCCGTTGCATTGAGCTCAACCAAACATTTCCGTACTGCTGAGAAACATGGCGGATCCCCGTAGGGTATCATGCATATGCATACTTGGCCCTTTGGTGCACTGTCGAGAGATTTCAGCCCAATTTTGTCGGACTGCACGGTGCCGGCACCCGCACAAAAGTGTGGCGGGGCTGTGTGTATATATGTGCAGTACCAACACCATCGCCTCTTTACCAGCCACCACCACCCAGCGACAACAATGAAATCTGGATCCACTAAAACCACCTCTTCTATCTTCCAAGGTGGAAAACTCAAACCCGGAGTCTATAAAATACGGAATATCGTGTCTCAAACGTACGTAGACACCAAGGACCATCTTCGCGAGCTGTGCGGTCGACCACCCTCGGCTCTGGAACGGGGAGGAGGCGAGGTAAGACCAACGCATGGCTGACTACCGACGTAACTGATAACCAAGATAGTGGGATATTCGGCCACTTGGCCCAGGGTATACAATCCGAAAGGTGGTTGTCGACTCCTCATACTTGCCGCACGGTCACTGAACGAGTTCAATAGGCCGGGCCCCCTACCTCCGCAAAGCCGGACCAATTCTGTATCATGCTAAACGGAATAGGGAACGGCCACGCCGTCTCTGTTTCCGACTTTCCCGTAGCCTGGAAGATCCAGGCTGTGGATGACGCAAGATATCGCGGATTTGAATATGTTCGGTATGACCTGACATCTCCAACAATGGCCTTGCGTTGCTAACCTTGTGCTCCAAGTATCTTTTGGGGGTCTACCAACATGGTCTGGGACCTAGCCCAGTGGGGATCTGAACGCGATGGGACAAAGGTCAGGCACCACAGCCCTTTACACCTATGAGTAACTAACACACCACTTTGAACTAGGTCCAAGTGATGGACAACAACAAGCCAGAACCGTGCAGGATTTGGGAGCTCGTCCCAGTCAAAATTGAAAACTTCGCTGCACACGCATCCTCGTCCTCTGCTGGACCTCCGAGGGATTTTAGCCCCACTCCCCCATATGAGGAAAACACAGGGAACCGTTGCTGCACCTGTTCCCATATTACTACGGAGCCCAGTGATGATGGTTTCGGGACGACCGTCATCGAGACCACCACCGTCACGACCAGAAAAAAGTATCGGCGTGACGACTAGGAAGAAGTTCCGAGCACTAGCCCTGTTTCTGAAGAACGTGGACAAAAATGATTTTACGTTGTACTTGTTCGTGTTCCATTGTCGTGCCAATAAAATGTTGACTTGTACCAATACAATTATCGACGGATGCTTCACTGTCTACCGACTGGAAAAGTTGCCTATTTTGCTCGTTGTCTACCCGTATCCTCGCTCGAGGTTGCCTTCGTCAAGACCGAAAAAAATATCATAAATGAAATGACGTCTTGTGCGGCTACTTTCGAGACTTCTTGGCCACCGGCTGCTCCTCCCCCTCTGCCTTCCGCTTTTGAACCATCTCTGGATTGCGTTCCTCGTAAGGCCACCGTGGTACCTTCCATCATCTCCGAGTATTGGCTTGAAGTCCCGCGGGCGAGTCTCGTGGAGATGCCGTGCGATCTTGTGTGTGCTCCACCCATCTTTCTTCTGGGCTTCGTCGATATTCCGCCACAGCTAGTAGACCTGCCAGGTCGTCCGTGCATGCGACTCAACACTAACCCCTCTCTCCGTAGCCTTCTTGACTCGTATCGCCTTAGTCAGTTTGGGATTTTTGTGTGTCATCTGTGCCTGGACTTGCAATGCCTCGAATGCTGCTCGGTGCTCAGGGTTCTGGATCCAGTCTGATTAGAGGTTGGGAAGGTACGATGTAAACGTGATCGGCTCACCGAGAAGATCTGGGCTTCCGTTTGACCTCCCGCTGATCCACTCCCCGATCGACTCTACGCCCGCCGAGCCCGAACCCCCCTGGTCGTCCGCAGATGATACAGTGTTAGGTTCCAGTTTGGACTCTTCGCTGCGAGCAGCTGCTTTCAACGCCCTCTTCTTCGCTCGGTAGCGGTTGCTTGATCCTCCACGCTTCACGAATAGCAGCCACCTTCTCACGGTGCTCGCGTTCACCCACAAGCGCCCCATCATGCTCTGACTTGACGTATTGAGTGGAGGGCTGCCCGGTTGCGTCACCACCACATGGAGGAATAGAGCCCGAACCCAGCGTTTCGGGCGGTGGTTGCGGGGGTGCGGGCGCGCCTTTGGCCTTCACTGGGATCAACTTCCAGATCTGGTAGGGATGGGAGCTGTCTTCCCAGACTTGCACCTGAGAGGTGAACCAGTCAGCTACAGTCCATTGGCATAGAAGGATGGTGTCTCACCGTTGTGCCGTTGTCTTTGCGACCCCAATCTAGATCCCATGTCTTCCTCGTGGGTCCCCAGTAAAAACTAATTATTAATGCAGCGTCAGTGAATCGTTCCGGTATGTCGAGCGAGATGCGACTCCGACCGAACGTGTTCAAACCCACGATGTATATCGTCGTTGACGATCTCAATTCTCCAAGCCACAGAATAAGCGGTGAGGAAAAGCGGAGTCCCGTTATCGAGTCCCTCGATCGGAATACAAAACTGTTTAGGTTTTCCCGGCTCAACCTAGGTTTCGCATTGCTGAATATACGGTGACAGACAACGGGTCGAATCGCGTCAGTAATCTCACCCTCTGCACTGTATATCCAACCCCAGAACGCCTGATTTCCCACTGCTAATCATCAGATCCGTGAACCGCAGATGAAAGGTACGGACGTACAAGGCCTCGAGGTCTTGGGCAGGACGACAACACATTTGCTTCGAGTGTTCGTGGATATCGGGATGGGTCTCTGCAAAAATGTTCTGGATCTTATAGATCCCTGGCTTCAGTTTTCCGTCTTTGAAGATGGATGAGGAGTTGTTGGTCGGGTGCAGGGTCATGGTTGGCAGAGCGAGTGGGATAACGTGGGGAACGCGAGCAAGTCACAATGCTACTTAATATTATGAGCTTCCGCCACACTTTTTCCCTGCGGGTGTATGGTATAACGGCCAACACGACCACCACGGGAAAAAGTGCCGACCCGGGAAGAAATGAGAAATTATGAGTCTGACCTTATACCCTGGTGTGTTCTCTGTTTCCGAAGAACCTCGTGGCGGTGATAGTAAGGATAAGGTTTGTCAAGGGATTGGTACAACGCGAATGTTACACACGGACAGAAAGTACACAAACTCTTCAACTGTCTTCAACTCGATATCTCCTACGAGTGGTGATGGTAGTGACCTCGGTCACTATCGTGCCAAAATCATCACGCTCAGACTCCGCATGCTGAGCGCGAGTGGAGGACTGCCCGGTTGCGTCCCCGTCATATGAAGGAAGGGAACCCGACCCAAGCGTTTCGGACAACGACTGCAAAGGCGTGAGCGCGCCATGAATCCTCATGGGGACCAACTTCCAGATTCGCCAGGCTCTACTCGGTGATCCATCTGGACATAGATGTACCTGAAACGTGACCCCGTTTAGCTGTACTTCGCAGGTGTTGGTGAACAAAATATCTGACAAATGTACCATCCGCAGTTCCACCACCGTATATATCCCACACCATGTTCGTCGTTCCCCAGTGGAAACTAACATACAGTGAGAATGATAGCTTTGGATTCTTGGAAACCCCAAGCCTCACCGAACATATTCAAGCCCATGATACCCCTCGTCCTCGGCGATTTCGAGCCTCCAAGCCACGGGATAGGGGGATACATTGAGAGTTCGACCAGGTATGTCTCCCAGCCCGTGCATTGGAACACAAAACTGGTCAGGCTTTCCGGGCTCGACCTAGAATCCGTGTCGTCAAACATACGGTTACGGACTCGGAGATTTTGGCAAAATGGATCTGTAAACCCACCCTCCGTACGGAATACCCAGGCCCAAGAGGCATGATTTCCCACTTCTTATCGTTAAATACACGGACCACAGACAGCTGAAAATGGACGTACGAGACCCCCTCCCTCTCCAAGACTTGTGGCCGGCCGACAACAGACCACTCTCGAGTGATCAATGATATCAATGTAGACGCGGTCGTGGATGCTCTGGATCTTGTAGATCCCGGGCTTCAGTTTTCCATCTCTGAAGATGGACAAGGAATCGTCAGTCGAAGTTGTAGTCATAGTCGAACGAGTACGGCAACGTGGAGGACATGAGGAGGTTGGGCTGTTTTAATAAACTGGTCGTCCGGTTCCCGCGCGATTGATCCCGTGGGGTACTGGTGGCATCGCGCAGCCCTTTTGGGGTACGGTTTGGAGTCCAAGTGATGTGTCGCCTTGCCGGCACTCCAGTCGGATTCCAGCCGGGGTGGCATTCTGGTTGGTGGGTCGAAAATCGTGATGCGCGCCTGCGGTTATCAGGCCGCGGCTCGGTTTGAACCGGACACCTTTTTTCGGAAAGGACAGATGCTGCTATGACGGCCACACGCCACGGCATAGAACTTGGTAAGTTTACTGTTTCCGACGGGCCTCCTGGCTGCGCTGGTGAGGGTGGCAAGGGATTGTGTACTACGCAATTTTTTTACACGGACATGACAAAACAACTCAAGCATCTTCAACTCGATATCTCTTGCGAGTGGTGACGGTGCTAGTAGTGGTGACGACGGTGACCTCGTTCACTATCGCACCGAATTCGTCATGCTCGGGCTCGATATGTTGAGCGCGAGTGGAAGACTGCCCGGTTGCGTTCCCACCACATGAAGGGAGGGAGCCCGAACCAAGCGTTTCGGACACGCCTTCGACATTTACTGGGATCAACCTCCAGATCTGATGGAGACAAGAGTTTTCTTCCCAGATTCGCACCTGAGAGGTGAACCAGTCAGCTACAGTTCATTGGCATTGGTGAGCAGTATCTCACCATTGCGCCATTTTCTGGGCTGGTAACATCTAGATCCCAAGTCTTCCTAGTGGGTCCCCAGTAAAAGCTAATATGCAGCATCAGTGGATCGTCCTGGTATATCGAGTAGCATCCAGCCCCGACCGAACGTATTCAAATCCGCGGTGTATATCGTCGTTGGTAATTTCGATTCTCCAAGCCACAGAATAAGCGGTGACGTAAAGCGGAGTCCGGTCTTCGAGCCCCTCCATCGGAGTGCAAAACTGATCAGGTTTTCCTGGTTCAACCTGTGTTTCGCGTTGCTCAACATACAATGGAAGACAGTTGGTCGGGTCGCATCGGTAAGCTCACCATCTGCACCGTATATCCAACTCCAAAGCTCTTGATTTCCCACTTCTGATCATCAGATATGCGAACCGCAGAAGGAAGGTACAGACGTACGAGACCTCTTCCATCCTCGAGATCTCGGGCAGGGCGACAACACGTTTGTTTCAGGTGTTCGTGGATATCAAGATAGGTCCCAGAAACAAGGTTCCGGATTTTGTAAATCCCTGACTTCAGTTTTCCGTCTTTGAAGATGGATGAGGAGTCGCCGGCTGAGTTCGAGGTCATGGTTGGTAGAGCAAGTGGGACAACGTGGGGAACACGAGCAAGTCGCGATGCCTACTCAGTATCACGCACCGACAATCCCGGTCCGACATACAGCCACCACAATTTTACCCGGCGAGTTGTTGAAGTTACAGTGGCTGCCGTTCGTGCCCCCCACGTTATTTCAGTCCTCATCAGAACGCCACGACCCTAACCTCGGCGGGCAGTTCTGTATCCACATTCAAGATGGCAAACCCGTGGTGGCGATCTACAGGATCCAGAACATTGTAGGCCGAACGTGCATTGACATACGGGAACATACCAAAGAATTACATTGCCGGCCGGCCATAGTTCTTGAGGGAAAAGGACTGGAAGGTTCGTGTCCTGATTTGGCTCCTAATTGTTCGTGATAGTTAAACCTATTTAGCGGGAAATTATCCCTTCTGGGCCCGGATATTCCGTACGCAAGGTATAACGTTGGATCACATTTCGCTTCAGTTGCGGTGAATCGAACGACGTGACATAAATCGGACCAGGCAAGCCTGAACGAATTTGTATCGAGTCACGCTCGACAGACAAGAGTGTCGCCGTTGCCGGCTCTTCCGTCGCCTGGAGAGTCGAGATGGCAAACGAAAAGGACCATCATGGACGCGACTGATTTTGGTAAAGTCTAACGCATCCGTGCGTCAGTATCGTCGTAGCTTTTTCTTGGACACAGTCAACATGACTCGGGAGCTCACAGATTACGGATCCGATAATGGTCGTAACTCTGAAACAATGCCTGCGGACCGCGCAGGGTCTGGAAGTTGGTCCCGGTGAAATTGAACGTCAGCCAACGTCGGAACCAACCCCCCTCTAGGAGCAGGATAGGGCTCTCCCCTACTATGCGACAGGAATCCAGGGAAATACCGTTGTAGCTGCTTTAGTCAAGCTACAGAGACAGGTGATGACGGGTTCGGGACAACCGTAACCACGACTACGGGCACTCTTACGTGGTATCGAGCCGGAGGAGACGATGGTGCCCACTTCCACCGTTGTCACCACCGGACAGGTGCCGGGTCTTTACGAAACGGAGTCCTCCAGACCTTGATTATCGGGTCAGAGAACCTCAGCAACGATCTGCTCATGAGATATCCCCTTGACTTCTTCGGTCTTGGGAAACATAGAACCAGGGCCGGACATCCAACCCACCCAAAACCTGGTTGGTCAGATCTTCGGCGGATAAAGCACTGCCAATCCAATAGCCACGAGAACTGAGCCTCATCAATACGCCTAGGAGTTGTGGCCAAACCGGACATTCCCAGGAAAGGCCAGATCATACCTTGGTACGTTTGCTTTTTTCCGACGGACCCGACAAGGGTGATAGGATTATTTACACTGCAAATCTTATACACGAACAGGGCAACAACAACTCAAGCGTCTTCAACTCGATATCGCTTGCGAGTGGTGACGACAGTAGTAGTGACCTCGGTAACTACTGTGCCGAATTCATCATGCTCGGACTCGACGTGTTGAGCACGAGTGGAGGACTGCCCGGTCTCACCTCCATCATATGAAGGAAGGGAGCCGGAACCAAGTGTTTCGGACAATAACTGCGAAGTTGCGAACACGCCATCGACTTTAACGGGGACTAGTTTCCAAACCCTCCAGGTGTGTTGTGGTGGATCGTCCAGGCAAATGATCACCTGTAACGCGACTCCGTTTAGCTGTATTTCACGGGTGGTGGTGAAAAATATCTGACCCCCGTACCGTCCCCATTCCCGCCACCATACAGATCCCACACCATGTTCGTTGTTTCCCAGTGCAAACTAACGTACGATAAGCATGATAGCCGGCTTGTTGGAAACCCTGGGCCTCACCGGACGTATTCAAATCCGCGATGCTCCTCGTCCTTGGCAATCGCGAGCCTCCAAGCCATGGGATAGGGGGTCACGCCGAGACTTGGACGGCCTACGCCTTCGATATCACGTAGTAGAACACAAAACTGGTCAGGCTTTCCCGGCTCAACCTGGTTTTTGTGTCGTTAAATATACGGTCACGGACTCGGGGTCTGGCGAGTGAAACATGTAGACTCACCCTCTGTACGGAATATCCAGCCCCAAGAGGCTTGATTTCCCACTTTTAATCGTCAGATACATGAACCACAGGCCGATGAAACGGACATACAAGCCCCCGTCCCTCTCCGAGGGCTGTGGCCGGTCGACAACACACATCTCTCGTGTGTTCATGGATGTCCATGTATGTCTGGCTGTAAAGGTTCTGTATTTTATAGATTCCTTGCTTCAGTTTTCCATCTTTAAAGATGGAAACTGAGTCGCTCGTCGGGCTCAGAGTCATGGTCGGGAGAAGTAAAACAATGCGGAGAACAAGAAAGGGTCGTAGTGCTATCATCCTACGCCACCATGCGCCCGCCGCACTTTTGCCTCGTGGGTATACGGTATACCGGCCCTTGCAACTAATCACGCGAGAGAAATA
>Ga0307517_10008865_pt1 | contig 14372 bp, 8 predicted proteins | sample 23_EM_MG_FD_194515 | JGI IMG/M metagenome (GOLD analysis project Ga0307517, IMG submission 194515) | Populus trichocarpa ectomycorrhiza microbial communities from riparian zone in the Pacific Northwest, United States - 23_EM | ecosystem: Host-associated > Plants > Roots > Unclassified | place... | reverse complement strand
ACGCCAAATCAAATATTAGATTTAGATATTAATATGATAAAATTAGTCTTTGAGTATTCTAATATCAAACTAATTTAATAATAAAAGAAAAGGTTAGGCATGAAAACTTTAAAATTCAGAGCCTTGACCTCTTCCATCCTTGGAGACCGGGATGGAAACCGTGTATGCGTGTGTGTGAGTGTGGAGAAGGGACATTGCCCGACCTCACTGTGTTCGATTCTTAAGAGTGATTAGTAGTGTAGTGGTGGTTGTTTTTTAAATAATTTTTTTATACTGAAATACATGTTAATAATATTTTTTTATTTTTTAAAAATTATTTTTGACATCAGCACATCAAAACGATCCAAAACGTATAAACTATATTAAATTTTAGCAAAAAAAAAATTGAATTTTTTAAAAACACGGTTTGCACCGCGATTCTAAATTCTAAATTTAATTTTTTTATTTAAAATTATTTTTTTATATTTTAGATAATTTTAATTTGATAATATAAAAATATTTTTTTAATAAAAAATATTTTAAAAATCAAACCGAAAGAAGACAGCTCAAAATGGGTTCCGAGCATGTGGAAAATGAGCCAACGTGGATGCATTATCCAAGTCGACGCACCACTTGTCCAAGAGGATATCAATAAATATTTCTTTCATTACCTTCTCTCATGACGAGGAGAGATCACATGAATAAATTATAAGTCTCCCCGATTTCTTCAAGTAAAAAATAAAAAAATTAATTTTTTTCTTAAAAAAAATACACGAAAATAAACGGAATCTTAGTTTGAACGAAGGTCTGAATTTTAAAATTTTAAGACTATTTCATTGAATCTTAATTTATTGAGTCGTTTAATAATTACGGACATGAGTGATGAACGATGTGCAAGACACGAGCAAGTGAAAGCGCGTGGGACCAGGATTTAGTTTTGTCTGGTAAGTTCAACCAATGAACGGAAATTACAACATCCTCATAAATAAATCTGGTTGGTTGACTTTATATCCTTGTGCTGCAAATAATAGAAAAAAAATTAAAGACTGACAGAATAAAATACAATCATCATATGGTAGATTCTTCTAATCATATCCAGTTCATTTCAACTTTATGCTCTGAATCTTTGCTTTGTTGTGTTTCCTTTTAATAATTGTTTCTTACATTATCCAAAACTTGCATTTTTTTGGAATTTTTTTTTTTGCATTGTTTTGGCCAGCTAATCCATTAACCACCACTTCTATCAAGGCGATGCCTTGTTTTTCCAAATTTTCATTGCCTTCTGGTTTCTTTGTCGATTTCGTAAGAACCCTTTTTGAATTCTTGTTTTTAGGATGTTTTTCTATTGATTATTTCAAATTCTTTTTTACATATTAACATATGCCAACGTGTTTGATGCAGAGAAGAAGCTGATCAAGGCCCTCCTTTTCTTTTCTTTTTCGTAGAGATTCCTTTAATATGTAAGAACCCTTTTGATTCCTGTTGTTTTTTTCAATTATTGATTCTTGTGATCTAATCTTGTTTGAATTTTAGCTTTCTTGGATTTACAATAGTTTATGTTTATGAGCAGTTGATTGCTTATTTGACACAGAAAAGGGGATTTTCTTTGGCTATGATGAGATTATAGCAGCGATTCATGTAATTTCTGTTTCCATTGTTTGGAGGATGGAGATGCCTATCAGTCACAAGAATTCTGAAGGTAATCTATGTGTCCTGTGAAAATCTTGTGCATAAATTTATGGCGAACATGTTTTGTACTCTTCCCCTTTTCTTTCTTTTCGTTAACATTTTCTATGGTTCATTTTCTTAATGAAAAACGACCGAACATCATCTCAGTTGCTGTCAAATGATTCTAACAAGATATGATTTCAATACTCTTTTGCCATAGGAAAGTAAATGACTTCAGATTTTGATAGAGATGCAATGTTTCTTTGCTTTTATTCAACTTTTTGCCAATTGCATAGATGGGCTCTCTCTTTTCCCTTGATCGTCTGGTAGAATCAAGCTCATGGTCAACTGGGGTTAGAAATTACAAGCATGCTGTACCACTTACAAGATTTATAGATATAGACATAGTCGATTTATAGTTTGAGTGTTGAGTATTATGTTTTCTTGGTTGCCAGAAAGTAACTGATATCTTTCTTAAGCTCTATCGAAGTCTGTTCACGATTTTTGTTGTTGTTCTTAACTAATTGTCTCCGTTCACTTCTCTTTGATTCCAATTTTGTATTATGCTTTCATCTGCAGTGCAGACCACTGTAAGTTTATTTCTTTTCTAAGGTTACCTTCCCCATTATTATCAGCCTCCAACCCTTTAACAACCAGATTTAAATCTTTTCTCTCTAAGTTGCATGGATCAATCAGTCATATATTATGTCTTCTTCTAGATCTCATGATATATATGATAACCTCTCTTCTTGAAAGTTGTCTTATCCCCTAATTTTTTCAAGGGACGAAATCTCTATATTTGTACTTGCATGGTGTTGAGAGTCAAGCATGGCTGTACTCGGGAAAAGTCCTTTTTCGACGGATCTTTTCTTAATAGTTTTCTGGTTCTCAGAACTTGAGAACTGTGAAATGTGATACTTGCTACGATGTTCATGCAGTTAATGACTTTGCTAATACTTTTCAGCTTGGTGTATGTTGTGCTTTGATTTTTAATATGGATTTGGTATGATCTATTCCATGAAGAAAAGACCTACAGAAATGATTGCGTCCTGATAGTTCCCAACACTATAATCTTCCATGATTGTCCGATAAGTGATTGGCTATTTGGATTTTTAGGTTTGGTTCCTTGCCTACACGATCTCTTACATTCAGACGAACAGAGTTGCAGCAGCAGTAAAGAGGAACAAAAATTTTCTGGTATCTTGAGCCTTAATCTTTCAATTTTTTGATTGAAAATCTTCCTTATTCTAATGGTTCATCACTCTGCAAAATAGAAGTTGAGGTATAGCGAAGGCATAAACAAACTCAATATCCAGTATGAGTGATTTATTTGTAACAAAACTCTGTTCTCAAGTTATGCACTAATTTTACTTTAGGGTTATGATCTAATAAGAGGATCTGTTTTCTATTTTTTCTACTGTTGTCTTCTGTATTTCCTATTTAGGTTTATAAAGACCTTCATAAAAATTATTGCATTCTGGTTGTTCCCAACATTATAATCTTCCATGATGATCTGATGTTTGATTAAACATATTGCATTTTAGGATCGCCTCCTTGTCCAGATGATCTCTTACATTCAAACAAACAAAGTGACAGCAGTGGAAGAGATCGACACAAATCTTCTGGTATCTGGAGCTTTAATCATTCAACTTTTTATTTGAAAATCTTTGTTATTCCAATAGCTTGCCACTCTGCAGAATAGAAGTTGAAATATATTGCAAAGGCTTAAACAAACTCGAAGTTCTCTTACTATATAATTTATCTCTTGCAAAATTCAGCTATCAAGGTTCTGCAATATATTGACCTTTCATGCAGGGATATGATCCATTAAGAGGACTCATTTTCTGATTTTTGTACTATTATCTTCTTTTTTCACACCTAGGTTCATAAAGACCTGCACAAAATGATTGCATTCTCATCATTCCTAATGTTATAGTCTTTCTCGATGATCTGATATTTGATTAAATGTACTGCATTTTCTTTAGGATCGGCTTCTTGGCTTGATAATCTTTTAAATTCAGATGAACAAAGTTGCAGCAGCAAAAAAGATCAACGGAAACATTCTGGTATCTTGAGTTTTAATCTTTGAATTTTTTGTTTGAGTTTATTTGTTATTCCAATTCTCATCACTTTGCAGAATATAAGTTGAAATTTTCTATGATTTATCTCTTACAAAATTCTGTTCTCATGGTCATGCCAATATAATGACCTTACATACAGGGATATGTCTATCAAGAGGACTCGTTTTCTATTTTTCTACAATTATCCTCTTTTTCCCCCCTATTTATGTTTATAAAGACCCGCACAAAATAATTGCATCCTGGTCATTCCTGACATTATAGTCTTCCATGATGACCTGCTAATTGATTAAATGCATTGCACTAATAGGATCGGCTCCTTGTCTGGATGATCTCTTACATTCTGGCAGAAGAAGTTGCCGCAGCAGTAGAGATCCACAGAAATCTTCTGGTATCTTGAGCTTTAATCTATGAACCTTTTTGTTTGAAACTCTTTGTGATTCCAATAGCTCAACGTTCTAAAAAATATTAGTTGAAGTATATTACGAAGTCATTAACAGACTCAAAATTCTTTCACTATGTGATTTATGTCTACCAAAATTTGGTTCTCAGGGTTATGCAATTTAGCTTTACATGCAGGGATATGGTGTGCTAAGCGGACTAGTTTCCTATTTAGGTTTATAAAAGAGAGGCAATAGTGATATACTCTTATATTGAAATGAAATTATGAATTTCATGTAAGAAAGTCATATATTTTATCTTTCTGTTCATTAATCAGGTCCACAAAAAAGACTGGAGCAATTGCTAAGTCAATCAGGGAACAAGATTTGTGCTGATTGTGGATCTCCAGATCCAAAATGGGTGTAAGTTGTTAAGACTGAACCTGATGCATTTCCATGTACTTTTATTCACCTAATGTACAGTTTATGATAATAAATGCGGTACTGTTTTTCACACATTTAACTGTGTTGTGTTATGCCCCATTTTCTTTTTATTAGCACAGAATTATACTCTTTCAATTCACTCTCTGTTAATTGTAACTGTATATCAAAACGTAATAGTTGGAGTATGAATGCCTAGTGAAAAATACTTGAATATCAGAACATAGTCTTATAACATTAGAATCAGTGTCAAATATTGTTCCTGCAAATGAATGGATAATGCAAAGGAAATTGCAGATTTAGCACACACATATACTTGAAATCATTATCTCGAAAGCAAAATATGCTTTTACTCTCATCACTGTTTTGGTCACAATTTCACATAAAAGCAAGGGATATTTGTCTTTTCGGTTAGTACCAAAACTACACTTTGTGCCACCCATTTACAACTGCAGCAGATGCAATTTCTTTTCCTCAACTCCTGATAACTGTGTTTCTTGTGCTTGGTTATCTATTTTCCTTTTGACTGAATCATTTTTGGCTGTCAGGTCAATAAGTTTTGGAGTTTTTATTTGTATCAAGTGTTCAGGCGTTCATAGAAGCCTCGGGGTGCATCTAACGAAGGTGCAGTTTTGAAACTTGACTCGTTGGCCTTGTCTGTAAAATCAAAATTTTAGAACTTTATACTGTTAGATCTTGTACTCTCGTGATTTAGTACACACAGGCATGTGAAATTTAATTTGAGGAGAAATCACAGCTTTTCGATAATGAGCTTTTCCGATGCGATGTTAACAAAAACTAACATTTTCAACACAGCTACTTGGTGCTGTCTGTGTCTCCCATAATGGTTTGTTTTGCTGATGCTATATTTTTTTCTATTTCCGTCAGGTTCTATCAATCAAATTAGATGAATGGACAGATGAACAAGTGAACACTCTGATAGATTTGGGTGGCAATACTGCTGCAAACAAGAAATATGAAGCTTTTATTCCTGATGATTATCAAAAACCAAAATCAGATGCCTCAATAGAGGAGCGATCTGATTTTATTAGGTAATGTCAGTACCACACTGATCATATCTTTATAAAAAAAACACAGGGTGTTCTAAATCAGATATTTACTTTCTGAATACCCAGGAGAAAATATGAGCAGAAGCAATTTTCAAACTGTGATGGACAAATGTCCTGCCCATTTCCGGGTCCTAGAAGTACATTATCCTCTAGTTGTTCAAGTCATTGTTCACCCCAAGATAAGAAACAGTATGAAAAACAAGCAACCAGGCATCGTATTGGGAATGCATTTCGTAACAGCTGGGGAAGAAAAGACACTGAGTACAAGAACAATAAAAAGAGCAACTCTTTGGTAATGAATTCCAATTTCATTAATGTATTTATATTATGTTGAGGATTATGAGCTCACCTTTTCTTTTTGAAGCAAACTAGAATGAGATCTGTTACAAATATACTAGTCTGAAATAACTTGATCACAAGCCATCATTATGCATGGTTTGCCGTGGATGGAAAAATGTGATGCATCCTATCTTGAAATTTCAGTGAAACTTGCTGATTCTATTGCTGAAATGTTCTGTTTATAGGCAGCTATGGTTGAATTTGTTGGATTAATCAAGGTTAATGTAGTCAAAGGAACCAACCTAGCTGTCCGGGATGTGTTGACTAGTGACCCATATGTTGTCCTTACATTGGGCCAGCAAGTGAGAATCTCCTCCCTTTCATTTTGGCCTCATTGGCATTACAACTCTGTTGATTTTCAATGGTCTGTGGTGCAACAAACCTGTTAACAATGCTGTTTTTTTGTTAATTGTTGTTGCAGTCAGTGAGGACTCGCGTCATAAAGAACAATTTGAATCCAATTTGGAATGAAAGTCTAATGTTGTCAATTCCAGAACAGATTCCTCCTCTAAAAGTGGTAACTTGTTTCAAATTTTTATGGTGTGGAATTAACACAAATTCGAAAATCATAAATTCGATGATCATGATTTATGACACTTGCCACTTCTGATAGAAATATTAATCATTTCTTTTCTTAATTTTTTATTCCTATTTGTAATTTTATACCAAAATATATCAATCATATTAGCAAGCTCTTCTTTTTGGTCTTTGGTTTTGGATGCTTAAAATTCCAGGTGGCTGTATGCAGCTTGTTTACGACAAGGATAAATTCACAACTGATGACTTCATGGGTGAGGCTGAGATAGACATTCAACCACTTGTTTCTGCTGCCAAAGCTTATGAGAATTCAACCATCACCGAGTCGATGCAGCTTGGTAAATGGATAGCAGGCCAGGATAACACCCTTGTTAAAGATGGCATTATCTCACTAGCAGACGGAAAGGTAAAACAAGAAATCAGTCTCAAGCTAAAGAACGTTGAGAGAGGGGTGCTGGAGATTGAGCTTGAATGTGTTCCTCTCACTCAATAGTTACATAGAGAGTACGGAACTTCAAACATTGTGATGCCATATTTTAAACCGGTTTTGAGTGGTGAACTCGCAATGGAAAAACCTTTTAGCCTGCTGTTGTTGTAATAAGCTGTTTTAGCCATTGTTTCATTACGAATATACAGGGATTGTTAGGATTTTCATTAACGAATTGTATATAGTTTGTTTGCTTTAATCAATGAGCGCTCAAAAAAAGTAGTCAGGCTGGGTATCCTCTATTCTGATTCCAAATTTGCTGGTAGATAGTAATATAAAATCATTTATAGGGCTTTACCTAACAACTTAAGTTTTTAAATTGAGATGGTTGTTCAAATCAAAACTTTAATGACCAAGTGGTTAGTAGTTCCAACGAATCCTTGTTTGGTTGATTAAAAAATAGTCTTCTGCAGCTTTCCTGATGACAGAGTAGTGTTTACCAAATGCCATTTTGTTATGCAACAATCACTCTTCTGAGGGAACAGAAATCCTTTTCAACAAAACTAGCTGTTTAGGAAATGTATAATAACAGGAAAATCTGAAGAAATATGAAGGCTAGAAAATCAGATGACAGGTAAAGAAACTAACAGGTTCCATGGTTTTTCAGAAACATAGGCCTCCAGGAAGGGAATTCAAACCTAGAGAAGAAAATGGAACAACTCGAATGAGCTGAATGGTTTCATTTATCTGGATGTTCTTTGTTAGTGAAACTATGTTATTTCATATTTATTCTCAGTTTTATTTTCTGGAAATAGTTCCCGTTCTTGTTTTGCGCTGAAATTTCCTGAAAGCTCATATCAGTGCCAAGAAATCAGATAGCTAGTTGGAGTGTGAGGTGGGATTTCAAGTCCTAAAACACCATGATCCCGAGACACCACTTGTTAAATTCTTTAAAAACATAGCTATAAAACTTAGACTTGAGTTAGACTTGTTCCAAAGCTTGAATTGCGGGTTCACCTGGATTATTTATTTATAAAAAGACATCATTTTAAAGAAAAAAAATCTGATCTTTTCACTTACTCATATCGCGTTGGGCTGAGTCTTATAACAATGGCTAAACCTGTCCCTGGATAGAGACGATCTGGTATGTCTTTAGATTATCCACAACTGCATGCTCCACAGCTACCCTATTTGTTTGACAAATGGCTGCAACCATGATAGGATTTGGATGGACCATGTCAGTTTATCTGCAAGCACTAACTCAATCTAGTTGTCACCCTGAAACTGATTTCCATTCGATGCAAGCACCAACAGAAAACATCTCAAGCTGTAGCATATAAATTCACAGTGGGACAGAAATAATTCAAGATAAGATCATCGATGCATTCACTCTTGTTATTCTACCAAGATCGGTCTAATATATTATCAATCAGCATGATGGAAGCTTAGACAGCTACGCCTCAACCAAAGTGCACTGGGAGAGCATTCCACTGGCCAAACCAAGAAAAAGTTGAGTCTAATAGTGATTTTACACACACAAATATTGGTCCTCGTGGTTGTCTGAACATTATATCTGATCAGGATGCAGATAGTAAATACAACGAATCTGTTTCGGAGAATGTCAACATTTGTTTCAAAAAGCTGTGCCTGTTCAAAAATCATCTCGGGAAACAATCATATCTTCAAACATTTTATGATGATTGGTTGCAATATGCTTTTTTTTCTTAAGATTTTTTTAAAAAAAAAGTAAAACAAGGTTATTATTAACTGATTTGCTAGGTGGAGAGTTAATCTTAAGAGTAGATTATCTTACCTAGTCAATTTTCAACTATTTTAATTTGAAATTCGGCTCATGTCAACTCATGGATTGATCATTGATGGGTTACAAAATTTACTTAGAGCATCTTTAACGCAATAGCTAAAAAAAAATTTAAAATAAAAAAAACTGAATATTTATTTTTATTTTTAGTTTTAACCATTCCAACGAGTAAGTTATATTAATAGCTAAAATGCATATCTTGTTTTGAAAAGTTATTTCTACATTTCTTTATAGAGAAGCTAAAAGTAAATAAAATGAAATGCATCCCTTGGCTAGCATTTTTTTCTTTTATTTTGTATTAATAACATCATGATTATATTATATAAAAAATAACTAAATTAGTTATATAATTATATTAAAATTAGTTTATTATAAAATATATTAAAATATAATTAGCTTTTTTAAATATATTTTTTTATAATTGGAATGTATATAAAAAAAACTATATTTATACTATTTAAAAAACTATTTTAACTTTTTAAATTGGAGATGCTATTACAAGTTAACATAGTATAATGTATACAACAATGTCTTGTAGTTTGTCTAGGGCAGTGTAGTTGTGCCCATGTAGGCATAAATAAATTGAACTCTTGTGGTTCCCTTATCCTCTCCTTTTGAGGTTAACTCCTCACTTCACTCATCACTGCCGATCAAAATAAATAAACAACCCAACGAATGAGGAAGTTCCACTTCAGTAGTCAAGATAGAGTACAGCTCTCTCTCCTAGGTTGATGAGAAACGAGAGGCAATCATAAAACCCATCAGTGTTTACCTCCATTTTCTCAGAAACCAATCAATCGATAATTATTACAATGGAAGTTGAGGTAAAACTTCGGCTTCCAGACTCAAACTCCCACCAAAAACTGTCCATCATCCTCTCTTCTTTCCACACCAAAACCTTAATCCAAGAAAACATCTTCTTTGACACCACCAACTCCAAACTCTCCTCAAACTTCGCAGCTCTCCGTCTTCGTTTCTACAATCTTGATTCTTACTGCATCCTCTCTCTCAAAGCTAAACCTATCATGTCAGATGGCATTAGCCGCGTTGAAGAGCAAGAAGAGCCCATTGACCCCAAGATTGGCCGCATGTGCGTGGCTGAGCCCGGCCAGTTACTGGGATTATTAGAGAGTTCAAAGATAATTCAGAGAGTCAGAAGGGAGTTTGGGGTTGGAGAAAACGAGGTTCTTGTTTGTTTGGGTATGTTTAGGAATGTGAGGCAAGTGTTTGACTGGAAAGGACTGAAACTAGAGCTTGATGAGACAATTTATGATTTTGGAACCAGTTATGAGATTGAATGTGAGAGTAAAGAGCCTGAGAAGGATAAGAAGTTGATTGAAGGATTGTTGAAGGATAATGGGATTGAGTTTTCCTACTCGGAAGCTAACAAGTTTGCAGTTTTTCGATCTGGGAAATTGCCCCGATGAGAAAAAGAATGTGTTATTTTAAATTGTATTGAAACAGCAATGAGTGAATCAAATCTCCTTATTGATGTTATCATATTAAATTTGCTTTTCATTTCAACTAGTTCTTGGAATGGCATTATTGTTCTTGACTCTTCTTGCTTCATTCTTTAAAGTTTTTGTCCCTGGATAGAGACTTTCAGGTATATTTATCCATAAATGAATGCCCTATCATCTTCCAATTTATTTGCTTGACAGATAGTTGCAAGTTTGACAGATTAGTTGCAGCCATAACAGGAGATTGTCTAGACAACGCCAGCTTATCTGTGAGCACCAACCATTCATTTGAGTTGTCATTCTGAAACTTGTTCAATAGGAAACATTTCAAGTTGGAGCATATATCCCTATCACTCTTGAAGAAATTGAACAAAAAAAATTAAGATACACAGATCCTTATGATTCATGTTGAAGAAAAAAAAGGTTTTTACATAAGATCATCAATCAATTCTCACCAAGACTGGTGTGATATGTCAATCAGTATGATGGAAGTTAGACAGCTATAAGTTAACCAAAGTGGATTTGACCCAGGGAAGCTCACCAGCTCAGACAGCTATAAGATCATTAATCCATTCGGTCTCACTATTCTCCTTGTTTGTTTGACAGAAATTTGCAAACATAATAAGAATGGTCTGATATGTCCATCGATATGATACAAGCTCAGACAGTTCAGTCTTGTTTCTAGTATTTAGGGAAGATGTAGATGCAAGAAAACAAACAAGCCATAGCACAGTACTCAGGACTGGGCAGTGCTGAGGCATCCGACGAGGGTTTACATTAATCCCCTGAAAAGAACTGAAGATCAACTGCCTTGGAAAAAGGAAACATTTCATACAACAGGATTCAAATGGAAAGCAGAATGACTGGATAATTGAAAGAAATATAGTCAAAGTTGAAAGTAAAAATTAAATAAGAAGAGATAATGAGCAACCCGGGGTTTGCTCAGATAATTATACAAGGATTTAAATTTTGAAATACTTTCTTTTTTTACAGGAATACACATGAATTTCTGTTGATGCAAGGATCAAGGCAGTTCTAGTTAATTACAGAAGCAATATACATAAACTAGAAGTTATGAGCACAACACACTTGCAGGCTAATTCAGTCTTGCGAGCAACCTAAACAAACATCTAGCATTCCACAAAGTGCAAAATTTGCATATAACCACACTTACCTCACCATATTTTCGATTGTTGATGCAGAAAGGATGAGCCAAATCCAACAAAGGTTGCAGAGAATTCAAGGAATCACATAACAATAATCAGGGCACAGCACTGCATTGCCGATTCTTAAAGAAAGCGATCACCTGGTTCATATGTATATCACAAATATAAATTTTTTACGTTGTCAGGTGAAGAAAATATTCTCTCAATCATGAAGGTAACACAACATCCACAAGCAAATTTTGCAATAGCTTCCTCGGCGTATGTTCCTAGACAATTTTGCATTCCCAAAAGAAAAGGAAATTCTCTGTAAAGCAGCAAAGTGAAAACAATATACAGAGCCAAATCTGCCATGTACTGCTATTCAGAAAGAGAACAAAATCTCCAAGTATATAAACAATCCACAAAAGCAAATAAACCTGTAGTTTAATCTTGTATTCATGTCGACAGTATTCATCTAAACAACATGAATAAAAAGAAAAATCCACATTTTCAATGACACAGTATTCACGTATAGTAAGTTAGGGTTTAAAAGCACCCATTTTCATTACAATACATCATTTGCAAATCCTTTTGCAATGCATTAGCACTACATATTTACATTCCCACAAAGGAGAAATAATCCCCCCTGTATAAAATACAAACAAAACTACCAAGACCAATTTGTAGTTTTGATAAAACATAGTAACTATTATTGTTCAAGACACTCTTCATAAAACAACCAACACCAGTCTCCTTGACCGATGTAAATACAACGAAAAAAATGAAAAAAAGCCCGTGAATCCGAAAGAGCATTTTGAATCCAACCCTCACAATGATTACACACAGCAACGAGACAACTAAAAGAGCACACCAAGTCAGGTGTGTGCATCCGAGTTCAATCACGAGCAGCAATCCGAGCACCGAATCAATCCATTCTCATTACATTCCAAGCATCTCTTAAGCACCCCTTCATCTTCATCAAACAACTTCCTACTTCCGCTACAATTCCCACATGGCACAAACCTCACATCCCCACAACCTGCACAAACAAACCCAGCCAGCCGTCTTGGAAACCCATCAAGAACCCTTGCCATTTCGCCCGTCTCGAACATTTGCTTAATCACCTCAGCACCACCTACATGATTCCCCCTTATAAACACCTGCGGCAAGCTCACATTTTTCTCTCCCAACACACTTTGCAGCTCCTTCTTATAAGCTGAATCCATCGAAATATCCCTCTCATCAACCCACACTCTAAACCCTCTAAATATCATCTTCACCGCATAACAATCCTCATAAGTCCTCCGAATCCCTCGCAAGCTCGTTAAATACACCACAATCCTATCCTCAGTACCAGGCAACCGAATTCTATTATCATTAACAGGGAACCTATTATAATCAGGCCCCATTGATTTCACAGATTGTAGCTTTTTAGTTGCTTGAATTTGCAATTCATTGGGATTCGGTTTCGGGGACTCAAACAAAGACCGAAGCTTTTTGACCTTTCCTTTCATGGACTCAAAAGAATTGTAGAATCCTGATGTTGATTGAAGGTAAGGCTTTGTCACTGAAGTTGAATGAATTGTAAGAGACCTATTGAATATAGAACTAGAGGTCATTTTATTGGTGGTGGGTTTCGAATTGGGTGTGATTTCCTGGTTATTTTCAAATTCAGCCATCGACCCAGATCACAAAATCAACTCAATATCAAGAATTTCAACGATTTCCTCTCTGGGGCTCTTGATTAGATCAAGATTAAAACAACCTTGACCCTACAATTCAACTCTAGAAATGCCAAAAACCAAAAAAGATAACCTTTTCCGTTACCTTAAAAAACAATCCGAACCCGTTCAAATCCGGTGCTGACGATGGTGACGGAGATGAAATGATCAGAGAATTCTAACCGTGGGATAAAGAAACTGGCGGTGGAGGATTGCTCTTTGCTTTTTGATTAAGGCAGGTGAAAATAATTTTGGGGTTTTTGCTTTCAGTTTTTGTTTTCTTGAAGTTGCTTTCTATTTTTTTGCTTTCCGTTGCTTTCTGGCTTGCTTTCCTGTCTTTCTTTGTATACAGGAGGATAGATAGGTAGATAGAGAGAGATAAAAGTGGAAAAAAAAAGAAGCAAAAAAGAGAAAAAGAGATGGTTTTTAGCTTCGGGTTAGCCTGCTTTTGTTGCTGTTAGAGAGAATTGTGGAGGAGACGAATTTGGAGGCTTGAATTGGATACCAAGCTAGGCAAAGAATAAACCATAACTCCGCGTTACACACACACACACACACACACACACATATATATATATAATGCTACTAATTTCAGAGGAGAGAGAGGGGCTTTACATAACAGAGACTACTCGTTGGGGGTGATAATGACGTCAGAGTTACAGACAGATACATACGACAGCTCCACCACAGCCTAGTTTGAAACATACGCGGTTGTTTTTTTTTTTTTTTTCTCGTTTGAATTTTGTTGGACGTTTCAAATGTTTCTTCCTCTCTAGTGTGTGCTGTAACAAATGATTCTACTCAAGGGTATCATTGTAAAACTACTTGGTTTGCGAATTATACATGTTAATATATCTTAATCAATTTAGAATAATGTTGTTTTTTTTATATTAAAAAAAACAGATTTACTCGAGTTTTAAGTAAGATTAATTTGCTTGGTTAATTAGTTTTTTTTTTAGATCTTCATTCGATTTAAATCCCAACCCTAATCAGGCTTATATTCCCACTATTTTTATTTATTTTTATTTCAAAATAGTAACTTAATGTTATTCTAGTATTAAACAATATATATCATGACCAAAATTGTATTCAAATTTAAATACATACTATTTTCTGTACAGACTCCTCAATTCTTTGGAGGGTTTGAAGCTGGAATGCCATGTGTTTGCTTTATTGTCTAAGAAATTGAAAATTTGAAAGGAAAAAAAAAAACAATACCAGAGGAATAATCTCTGCTTACTTTTTTTTTTTTTTTTTAAATAATCTCTGCTTACTTATTTTTTTTAATTGTGATTGGGTCAACTGATT
>Ga0307517_10008864_pt1 | contig 14372 bp, 15 predicted proteins | sample 23_EM_MG_FD_194515 | JGI IMG/M metagenome (GOLD analysis project Ga0307517, IMG submission 194515) | Populus trichocarpa ectomycorrhiza microbial communities from riparian zone in the Pacific Northwest, United States - 23_EM | ecosystem: Host-associated > Plants > Roots > Unclassified | place... | reverse complement strand
ACGAGGTTCGCTCTCTAAGATGAAGAAGAAGTTCAAGCACCGACTAGCAGGGAGAAAACACAAACCGGACGGAACGGGGGCCAACCCTGGTGGGGAGGGCGCTGACTCGACGAGTTCGCTTCCGCAATCAGTGCCCCACGTCGTAGCGGGCAAAAGCTACGACCGAGAAGGGGATAGAGCCAACGCAGCTGGAGAGCGAGTTCTTTCGACAGACCTACCTCAGCCAGACGAGCCAGAGTCTGTTCCAGTGCGTGGAAGCGATGACGGTCAAGAAGGGGGAAAGGCAGACGTCGGTGAGGGGGAAGCCGATCAGAGGCATTCGAGCCCAAACCCAGATGTCGAGGTTGCAGTTAGAAGCGGGCATAGTGGAGAACTTGAGGCAGTCTATCCCTCTCCATCTACTCTGATCGTGCGTGGTGGAGTGCCCGACGGTACGTGAACATGGTTGTTCCGGTCGCTGGCTCTGATCGTTCCTTCTGACAATACAGGCACCTCTGCCCCTCCTGATTATGGACCAGAAGATGTTCTTCCCGACCAGACCCTCGAACCGAGCCCCACTACAGATGAGAAGGAATCGAACTGCAGGTCCACCGCATCCGCCACGGCCGAATTGCTCCGTGAGGTGAGAGACTCCGCAGGTGCCTTCGGTCCGCTCAAATCTGTCGCGGGATTTCTCTGCCTTATTCTCAACAATTGCGAGGTATGACCTCCTTCCCGCACATTCGATTCGCAATGCTTACGGTCGTTCTAGCGAACGGATGTGAATGAACACTCCATAGAATCATTGGCACCCAGGGTCAAAACACTTTCTGATTCGCTCTCAAGACCTATCTTTCCCGGTGACATCAATGAGAAGGAGAGGACAAACGAACTGGAACGGTGAGCCCACATTCTCTAAGATAGAGAGCCGAGTCTGACGCATGGGGGTTTCCAGGAAACTGGAAGAAATTGGCCAATCTATGCACTCGATAACGACCCAGAAAGATTTCGCGGATTTCCTCAAAACCCCTGAGAACGCACAGAAGCTTAATGATCTGGTGGAAGATATCCGCTATGCCCTGATGGACTATCAGGTTTGCTCTCCCAAAAGGACCTGCCCTCGTCGTAGCTAACATGTGCTCAGACTTCGTTGCAACGAGACATCTACAAAGAAGGTTGTCAACAAATTGTGGGTCTCATCCTCTTACAGCCCCACCCTTTATAGTAACTTGTACATAGGGAGATGCAGATCGCCTTCTCCTGGAAAACATGCGTCACACCGACGAGGCGGGATATAGTTCCGGGGACAGGCAGGGGTGCCTGAGAGGAACTAGGGCGGATGTCCTCCTGCAACTCGAACGTTGGCTCAAGGACGAAAAAGACAACCACGTGTTCTGGCTGAATGGTCTTGCGGGGACCGGGAAGTCGACCATCGCCCAGACGTTCGCCGAGATTAGCTTCGCGGATGGAAAGCTCGGCGCGAGCTTCTTCTGCTCGCGGGATTTTGAGAACAGAAGCAACCTTCGAGCAATCTTCCCAACCCTTGCTTTTCAACTTGCCTACCGGTACCTCCCGTTCCGAGAACAGTTGGTCCAAGTCTTGAGGGCCAATCCCGGCGTTGGGTGGGAGTCTCTTTGTTCACAAATGGAGAAGATTATCGTCAACCCATTAAAATCTGCCCGGACTCGGACGCTTATAATCATTGATGCTCTCGACGAGTGCAAGGACGAAGAACCCGCCTCCGCCATCCTTTCTGTGCTATCTCGTTATGTGGATAAGATCCCCGGTGTCAAGTTCTTTATCACCGGTCGTCCGGAGCCTCGGATCCGCTCCGGGTTTCGCCTTAAATCACTCCGACCCATCACAGAAGTCCTCAAGCTGCATGACGTTGAACGCTCCTCAGTGGATAGTGATATCAAGTTGTTCTTCAGAACTCAATTGGCTGACATTGCTAAAACCCGAAGTGACTGTGACTTCACACTAGATTGGCCAAACCCATCATACATTAACATTCTCTGCAAAAAGGCTGCAGGATTCTTCATCTATGCTTCAACAGTTGTAAAATTTGTTGCATTCAAGAACCGCACACCCATTGAACAACTAGACCGGATCATCTCTCTCCCACAAAGCACTGTTCATGAAGGACGGTCTGGGATTGACCTCCTCTATACCCAAGTTCTGGACCAAGCAGTTGATGAAGCAGATGCAGATGCTGGAGAAATCCATCTCCGTTTCAGGACTGTGGTTGGGGCAGTGTTACTTGTGTTTAACCCCCTTTCAATAATGACACTTTCAGACCTGCTACAGGTTTCTGGCATCTCCACCACCCTTCGTTCTCTCCACTCTCTCCTCCTTGTCCCTGAGAGCACAGAAGACCCCATCCGAGCCTTCCACAAATCATTCCCTGACTTTCTCATGGATCCAGTACGATGCAAAAATGAACAATTTTTTGTGGAGCCTGCAGTTCATCATACAGAAATTCTACTTTCATGCTTCAGGCTTATGGGGGAGAGGTTGAAGAGGAACATCTGCAACCTGGATGACTATGCTGTTCTCAGTGAGGTCAAGGATCTTCCTACCTGCCAGAAGGACCATATTGGGGATGCTCTGGAGTATGCATGTAGATTCTGGCACAAGCACCTTCTGAGGATCCCTGGCAACAGTTTTCATGTTGGGGAAGTAGAGCATGCAATTAAAAAGTTCTTTACAACACATTTACTGTATTGGATTGAAGTCCTTGCACTCACAGGGAATCTTGATGTTGGGGTTTATGCTATGGATGATGTTGAGCAGTGGTGTGCTTCAGTGAGTATTATGCAGGCTGTTCACTGAGACTTGTATTTATATTCCTTGTTCAGGCAGGTATTCCATGCATTTGGACAAATGACACCCAGAGAATGCTTTTGGAACATTTTGATGTAATCTACAACTCTCCCTCCAACCTATACTATTCTGCCCTCCCATATTCCCCCTCCTCATCCTGGCTCCACCATTACTACACTGCAGAACTCCTACAAGTGGTTAAGGTGGTCAAGGGGCTTGCAGTGAAATGGGGAATGTGCTCCCGAACAGTTCTGCTGAATAATAGCCCATGGTCCCTCTCATACTGGAATAACTCTATTGTAGTTGGATCTGAGGACAGGGACATCCTTATCCTTGATGCAATCACAGGCAGCCAGACAGCTATCCTCTCTGGGCATACAGATGAAGTGAGATCTGTCACATTCTCATCAGATGGGACATTGCTTGTATCTGGAAGCTATGACAAGACTGTCAAGCTTTGGGATATGCAGACTGGTGGTGTTGTCAAGACATTTCATGGCCACACTGACAAGATTCACTCTGTTTCAATCTCAGCAGACCACACTATAATTGCTTCAGGTTCTGAAGACAAGACACTCCATTTATGGGACATTGAGATGGGGGAGTGCCATCACATCATAGGGCAACCAGAAACTGTATACTGTACCAGATTCTCTCCCACAGACCCCCAATACCTCATATCTGTATCTGGTACAACTGCCCAACATTGGGACACTAATGGTCATAAGGTTGGACCTACATATAAAGGTTATCAGATTGCCTTTTCTCCAGATGGCATCAAGTATGTCTCATGCACAGACAAAGATGTTACAGTCAGATACATCAATTCTGGAGTAGTTATGGCCATATTTAACATGTCTGATAGTTCTTTTGGCCCCTGTTGTGTTTCCCCTAATGGCAGGCTTGTAGCTGTTGCTACTGGATTTAATGTCTGTATTTGGGACATTACTGGCTCAGATCCTCACCTTGTTTGGACCTTTGTTGGCCATACTGCAGATATCACCTCCCTTGTATTTTCTTCCACCTCTACTCTCATTTCAGCATCTTTAGACAAATCAGTCAAGTTCTGGCAGATTGGTACCTCATCAACAGATCCAGATGTGAGTGATCTGAGGCCTATACCCCTTGCCTTAGCTTCAACCAAGTCTATTGCTCTGAAAGCAGAAAATGGTATCATTATCCCAGATGATTTGGATGGAGTGGTGAAGACCTGGGGTATCTCAGCAGGCCTCTACAAGGGACCCCCACAAATTCCAGCTGAAGACCCCCACCAGGGCAATATCCAGCTGATTGACAGAAAATCGATCTATGTTTGGTATGCAGACAACAAGATCAACATCTGGGATGCTGAGAAAGGGGAACTCCTCCATGCAGTGAATGTATCTGGGTATTATGTTAAGGACCTCATGGTGTCAGGGCCACTCTGCGCCGAGACCACTCCAGGAAACGACTCGTCAATACGAGTCACTAACCGATTCTTGAGTAGCTTGCCCTTGCTAACAGAGACAACAATGAACCACTAAAGTGGGTAGAGGTCTGCAAACCGATAGGAGAGGGGAGGCAGGGCCTTGCACAATGCTGGACGATGGATCGAGGAGGCAGTGGATGCGCGTAAAAGAGGAGAGGAGGGATAGAGTAGAAGAGAGCAGATCTGAGGTCTGATTTCTTGCAGTAAGTCTCTGAGCTTGTCCGAAGAGCGTCTTCAGGCAGAGGAAATCCTGTAATAACAAAACTAAAGAATACAAGTGCTATCTGAAGTCCTTATATACTATCAGAGTGGCCTGTGACAAGTGACTGTGACATGAGATCATAATTGGGGTAAGTGTGGGTCGTGGGAACGTTATGATATCATGATCGGAATGAAAGTGGGTTGTGGGAAAATAAGAACAAAGGGGAAATGAATCGTGAGAACATTCATGACAAAGGGGAAATGAATCGTGAGAACATTCATGACAAAGAAGAACTGCGGAGCGTGAGAACAACCAATGAGAAAATAAGAAGGAAGGTGACACCATTATCGTCAGGGGGACTGATGGGGGAACGTGGGAACAGCCAATAGGAAAATAGGGAGAGTGGCACCATTTGTGTTGTCAAGGGAAGTGATGGCAACCGTGGTGACGTGGCCTGGTTTGGGAGAGGCGGATAAAAGGGGGCGTCCTAGGGTGCCAACTCATCATCCGCTCGTCTTCCAAAACCAACAAGCCTAGCTTTTACTCTCTCATCTCCCCATCTTCACATTACCATGCCTCGCGTCACCCAGAACACCTATCGCATCGCCGAGTTCAACGTTTCTCGCACTGACCAGGGAAGGTACCCTCACTCTCGTGCCAACGTCATCGACCCGTACCCCAAGACTACGCGTATCATGGATCGATTGGATGGGGAGGGTAACGCCTATCTCGACAATCCCATGAACGACCTCTACAACGAGGACTTCTTGTGGGGTACCTCCATCCAGACTATCAGGCTCCAGAGTGAACGTAGGTTCGCTCATCCGAAGAGGGACAGGATCTTGGATCGCCTCATCACCATGGGGGTTCATGACTTGGATTCGAGTAGGGAGCCAGGTATGTCGACGAGGGGGAGAGGGATTCCAACTAGTTTGGAGATGCGGCACGCGTCGTCCATTGGTAGTCGGCTGTTGAGTCGGATTGACGTTCTTGAGAAGGAGGTGAGGGTATCGAACGTCTTTGTTGGTTTTGGATGTTGATTAACCCTTTCCTTTAGGTGACTCGAGAGCGTAACAAACACAGGGAGATGGAGACGGCCTTTATGGCACAGGCTTCCAAGGTGGAGGAGGTCTTCCAGCAGAACCGGGACTTGTCCCAACGGTTGGTTGACCTTGAGAAGCTCTGGTTGGAGGAGAAGTTCACCATGGAACTTCGAGGACGTGTGGAGGTCTTGCAGGTGCGCTGGTCCCTTTGGGGTGTATGTACCCTTATTGATGACCAACGTTCTTAGGATCAGATCTGCAAGTGTGGCTTGTCCGGGAGTAAGGAGGTTCCCATCGAGGTAACGCTGCCTTCATCTTGGAAAGCCCAAGTGTTGACATCGTTTAGGTCCTTGATGATGAATTGGAGTACACCTCCTATCCTGCCATGTCCGAGGAACAGCCCGTGTTGGGTCAAGAAGTTCCCATCGAGGTACTTCGTGGTTCCTGAACCGTTTGTCTTCAGGGAACTCACTTAGTATCTGTTAGGTCCTCGAGGTGGCTCGTTGTTCAGGGTGCACTGGAGAGTCGTCCAGTGTGCCTTCTCCTGATCCGGTACCAGTGATGACTGAGATTCTGCCGGTTCGTATCGGTCAGCGTGCTCGTCGTACTGGGCGTAGACAGCCTCTGATGGGATGCTCTTTTCTAGGCGAGTCGTCTTGGGAGCAGCAACAGGCGTCGTCAGAGGGTGGTCGACCAGGGACGTCTAGAGGACTGTCCACCAGTGACTCCTCCAAGAGTGGAGAGTCCGGGTCGTCTAGGGGAGTTGCCAGAGCATGGTCCTCCTAGTAGGTACGAGGTGGAGCGGATCTTGCTTGGGTACGATGTCCTTAGATGGTCTTCATATGCTGAGTTCCGAGAAGCCGTGCGTCTCGAGGCCGAGATGGAGTGTATGGTTGATACCCTTGTAAATACTCATCTTGTCCTTGTCAATCTCCCTGAGTAGTCGAATGTGATCTTGGTGTCTTGATATAAGGTGTGAAATGAACGAATGTGGGGGTTTGAAGGTAAAAGAGTCCAAAAGATGTAGAGACATAAGAGAAAAGAAGTCCGAAAATCGTGCGCGATGACACATGGTATCAGGAGATGGATCAAAGGTTTTCTGCCTAAATGATAAATCCATGCAAGCATGGGACACCTGGACAGGAGAGGCTGTGGGTGAGGTGGATATGGTTGATGTAGATTATATCCTTGCAACAGATGGTTCAAAGGTCTGGATTAAATATACCCAGGTGTACACTGCTTATAGATTGGATGATACTTTTGGATTGGATGCTTTTGGATTGGATTTTGGGACTCCAGGTTCATCCCCTGTTAAGTTGTCTAGCAAGCCCCCAGATAGGGTCCACCTCAATGATACCAAGTTCTGGGAAACCAATACATCCAGGATGAAGGATAGAGTCACTGAGAAGGTGATTTTTCAGCTACCTGAGGAATTTGGCAGAGCAGTCCATGTGCAGTGGGGTGGCCGATATCTAGTTGTTTGTTTTAGGTCAAGGGCAGCATTGATTCTTGATTTTAGCCATGTGTCTCTCTAGTATGGGTATATAGGACATGTATTCTCTATTTATGCCTCAAATCTGATGTAGCAAATATATTTTTCCTTGAGAGGTGCAGTATCCAAGCTTGTACTATGCACCAGCCAGTCAGTGCAGAGAGGTTGTCTGTACAATATATGTATGCAACAAGCAGAGTGCATGACCACTAAGATAAGACCCCATGGAAGTGGGGTCCACACTCATGCTAATGTGTTTAGGGTAGAATGACCCTGAGAAGAAACAAAATAAAATGAAAATTACATGGATATAAAGTAATAAATGGATATGACAACATAATACAAGTGTGAGAAGACACATGAGAAAGCACTGGCTGCTAACATGATCAATCTGAAATAACATTGATCCCTCCTAAGAGTGACCTAGAAAACTCTGGCCTGTTGAAGATTGACAATCTTCATCTCAAGAGCAATGGCAGCTGAGGAGGTGGATTAAATGATGTACTGGATCAGCACATCCCCAGCCTTCCTCAATTACGAGTCCATCACTGACAGGTATATGTCAAGATCCATCCTCCTACCCTGAACAATCCTTTACAACATCCGTTGCCAATAAGAAAGAGAGGAAGGAGAGTGTGGCCTTGCGAAGCCGGAGTAACTTGTCATTCTAATATATGTGACAGATGCCGTGAACAAACGAAGGCTCGATTGGATCAAACCGCTCGAGAACCTCTGCGGCGACAGGACCAGAGGTGCAGTGGGCTAATGCACCCAGAGCATTCTGAATTGGGTCGTCCTGGTTCTGACCACTCGCAGGAATTTGTCCCGCCCATAGACGTCGTGCATGATCATCAGATGAGAAAGCTTCCCACTTCTTCTCCAGAAAGCAGGTGAGAGGCGGAGGCCCGCATGACGAGGTGGGGCAACTGGTAACTCTTCTGAGCGATTGAGTTTGTGGTGGAATCGGAGTGAGTGAGTTTCTTACAGATCCTGGAAATCTGTGGGCTGCATTCGTGACCGCAGAAGGATGTCTCAGCTTTATACCATAGAGAACGCGTAGCAGGTCAACTCACCTCTCGTTACCGACATGCAACCTAATTCCGAGCAACAAGCTAGTGATAAATAAATAGCTACCACGATCGGCGCCGGAGGGGGAGGCTCCAATCAGAGAGTGAAAGGCAAATCATCAGGTAAAACTTCACTCCTAAGGACATCACAGGGGTGGTAGAGGTGAATGCGGCGCATCTGAACATGGCGGGGGGGGGGCGGTAGGAGAAACCTTGCCAGTGCATGTGTTCGAAACCGCAGGGGACGCAATCGATGATACCGAGGGTTGATTACAGGTCCAAGTCTCTCCACAATGCTTGGACCCCACAACCGAATGTCGGTTCAAGACGGACTTGAAGACTTCTTTGTTGGCCACATGACCGGTGCACTTACGCTGGAGATCCCGGTGTGGTGGGCTTGACGGGAGTTGCGGGGTCCAGGCCGGGCGATATGGGAGTTAAGGGTAATGTTACCTCAACAGAGACGTTGTGAAACTGTGGACACCAAGCTCGGATTTCGAGACGGCAACCTTACGTTGAGGCTCGTCATCGTTATATAGTCGCGACTTCGTGTTACCCGTTACAATTCGGAGTTCGCCGCTTCTCCGTGCCGGGACCTCGCGGTTTGATTGAAGAGGCCCAGCCTGGTGTCATCCTCGTTGACTTCTATATACCTCGCCATGTCTCCTCCGGTGACTGGACAAGAAATCGCGAAACACAATACCAGAGAGAGCTGCTGGATCATAGTTCACGGTAAGCACCAACACCTGAAACCACGGTGTCAGAACGCTCACGGTGGCTGCTAGGAAACGTTTATGATGTCACTGATTTCCTCGACGGTTTGTTGTTCAAACAGAGCTTGGACGTTTCAAGCTCCTCTGACTCGCTCTTTCTCTCTCCCATCCGCCTCGCTTCCAGACCATCCTGGTGAGCAGAAGAACGACGCCCCGGTTACTGAGACGAAATTCATACCTGCTCAGGCGGAAGCAAAATCATCCTCAAGTACGCAGGAAAAGATGCAACGTAGGCCTCACCCAAACCTCATTTCTGCATCCCACCTCAAGGTCTTGACATAGTGCCGAGTACGAGCCTATCCACCCCCCAGATGCGATAACCGCGAACCTGCCCAAGGAGAAACAGTGCGAATTCCTCACCCGTATTGGGCCAACGCTTAGCCTGATGCACTGAACTGCAGTCTGGGACCAGTAGACCAATCGACGGTGGTGAAAGTCAGGGTCGAGATCACGGATGAAGAGAAGGCAAGGTTGAAGAAGATGGAGGCCCGACCTCCACTTTCTGAGATCCTAAACCTGCACGATTTTGAGGTAAATTCCACCCAGACAATCGGTCAAGCGACCATAGGTCTCATCTCGACCTTCACGAAATAGGCCATCGCCCGGCAGGTAATGCCAGAGAAAGCCTGGGCTTACTACTCTTCGGCCGCAGACGATGAAATCACGAACAGAGAGAACCACGCTGCGTATCACCGGTAAGCTGCTGCAGAACAATCGTCTCCCTGTTGCTGAACAATTTTTGACCCAGAATATGGTTCCGTCCACGGATCTTGCGCGATGTTACCACTGTAGACTTCTCCACACATATCTTAGGCTATCCCACTAAGATGCCGATTTATATCGTATGTGCTCCCTCGACCATATCGACTGGTACTCCACGCTGATACGTGACACGCAGACAGCAACAGCGTTGGGGAAACTCGGTCATCCAGACGGGGAACTGAACCTTACAAAGGCAGCAGCGAAGCACGGTGTCATCCAAATGGTTGACCAGTTCCAGGAGAAGTCTACTCTTACTGACTTTACACGGATGGTTAGATTCCAACACTCGCTTCATGCGCTTTTGACGAAATTGTGGACGCATCGCATCCTGGTCAAGTGCAATTCTACCAACTGTGGGTCGCAGGCGTGTTTTTTTTTACAACGAATGAACACAATGTTACAGGTACGTGAACAAAGACAGGAATATCACCAAGAAACTCGTGCAGCATGCAGAAGCGCGTGGGATCAAGGGTTTATTTATCACCGTTGATGCTCCTCAGCTTGGGCGAAGAGAAAAGGTTTCCGTCACATTTGCTCCTGGCGTACGGATACTAACCGGAAAAACCAACAGGACATGCGAATGAAATTCACAGATGATGAACCAGACGCTCAGAAAGGCGATGCCGGAGTCGACAGGTCCCAAGGAGCCGCTCGCGCTATCAGCGTATGTCATTTGATTCGTTCAGTGATGTGGTAGTTGGATTGATTGAACCGCCCGTCAGACTTTCATCGATCCAGGACTGTCATGGGAGGATCTGGATTGGTTTAAGAGCATCACCAAGAGTGGGTTATTGCCTTCGCCCCCTGGGGTCTCATACTGAGAGATTTCTCATGATCACCCAGTGCCATTGATCCTAAAGGGTGTGCAATGCTGGGAGGTAAATGGACAACGATCTGTGTGTCAAATCTTTGGCTCATCCTTCCTCTTTCTAGGACGCACTGGAAGCCTATGATCGAGGGTTGGCCGGAGTTGTGCTCTCGAACCATGGCGGCCGTCAGCTTGACTTTGCTCGGTCTGGTATTGAGGTCCTCGTCGAAGTGACGAGAGAGTTGAAGACAAGACGGGGGTTGAGTTTCCCAAATGAAAAGTTCCAATTGTTCGTCGATGGCGGGGTAAGGAGGGCTACAGATGTGATCAAGGCTATTGCTTTGGGTGCCACAGCAGGTGTGTTACCCAGCTCGGACTTGTTGATGTGGAGCTGACCAGGATGATAAGTCGGTGTTGGAAGGCCGTTGCTCTACGCTTTCTCGTCATACGGGTATGAGGGTGTTGACCACGCGTTGAACATCCTCCACGACGAGTTCACGATGAACATGCGGTTGATTGGAGCACGAAATCTCAGGGAGATCGCCCCAGAGATGGTAGATGCCTCAAATATCGGGTGTCACATCGTGTCTGTCCCAGGAGATGAGCTATACAATTCCAACTGTAAGTCTACTTTCCCCCGGTCTTGGCGTTTGGTTCAGGGTCGAGCACACTTCTCCCTTCAGACGTTGAAATGAAACACGCGAGGTTGAGAGGGTCACCTCCAGCTACGAAGCTTTAGAAGGGTTGATTTTCTATCCATAACCGATACACTCCTACGGTACATTCGAACAAGTACAGGTTTAAGCAACGTTCTTTCTCTTAATTCAGCGCAAGGCATAGCAAGCAGCAATCAAGCTAACAATAAAACACACACTGACGAAGATGCCAGGTGCGAGAGTGAAGGTAGTCCAGACGTACGCCATGATCCCGAGGATGGCGAGCAACAGCCCAACAAATGTGAGAAGTACGCAGACGTTGTTGCACCTCAACAGCATGGTATGGGCGTCTTGTAACTCCGGTGTGGTCACCCCTCCCGGTCCCGAAGAGGACGCATAGAACGGTGAAGCTGAGGGTCCCGTTCTGAAGAAATTCCGCAAGTAAACGCGCTCGATTGTGATCATGGGATCGAAGGTGCCGGAAGTAGGTTTCTGACAAAGGGCTTGGAGACCTAACGGAGGACTCTGCTGTACGATTCTGACAGATCCTCCGCGGGTTCGTGTGGTTGGGTCCTCTCCTGGCTGTGGGCTTCGAGGTGTGGAGGCGATTGAACCTTCTTCGGAAATTGGGACGGAGATCTTGCTGTACTTCACGAGCACGAAAGAGGCGAGGTAAGATATAATGGCTAGGACAGAACCATGTGAGCTCGTAGGAAACGGAAGGCCCGGCAGTTCACGTACCAGCTGAGGTGTGCAAAGACAAAGCACCAGACAACGCCGAGTGGGTTAAGATATTTCCAATCGACGTGTCTTCTGGGACGTAGGTCCCAACGCGACTGAGGAGCATGCCATCCGTTGACGCGAAGAAAGCGGTCTAGGTGGGTGGTAGAGGAAGGTCAAGAAGGAGTCGTTCAATTTCGGAAACCCCGATCGGTTCAACTCTGTCGACTTACCACGACCGTCACGAGCTGCAACCTCGACATCCACAACTGTACGGACGACAACATGCTTCTTTCGGTCTCGTTTACGGCGCACGGGGCTGACATGACTTCTTCCCTTCTGGTAGCTGGGAGATGGAAGAGTCGGGGGAGTCGTGATATTGGCTGAGGTATTCTAAGGTCGGGCCCTTATTTATACCTGGGTTTGGTTTTGTTCTGACATGGCAGCGGTGAAGCCTTCCTAGGGACTATTGCCACGGTCGATGAATCTGGATGTTACTCTTCCCGTGGCTGGCCGAGCTTGTGTGGCTCTACGTCCGCGGACATGCCGCTGTCATGTCTGGCCTTCAGTGCATCCAAGGACGAGGGCGACTAGGGTATACACGAGGGGCAGAGGATCACCCCATTTGTGGCTTTCAGTCGTGTTCCTTTGGGTTGCGCTATTGAGACTACGGTCTGTTCGATCCGGTGAGTACAAAATACTGTACTCTGTTCCCTCCCCCTTCTGTCATGATGTAGGAACATTTGTCTTTGTTTTGAGGGGAGATTGACGACCGTCCAATGCTCCCTTGTGAGAAGGTCTCTTACGAGACCATATCTTCTCTCTGAACCACTTTCCGATCGCAATCACCCTTTTTGACGTTCAGATAACTAACGAAATGTAACCCCCGCAGATCACCTTGAATCCTTTGAAGCCTTGTGGTCAACGTGGATCCCCCTAATCGTCTGTGTCCATTAAGATGTGGAGTTCTGGCCTCCCAGGTGGCCCCGCGGATCGTCTATTGATGATCAAACAAGTGGATGATGTGATGGAACGTTTGTGTTTATCCGTATGGGATGTAAGCATTCAGGTAAATCTCCGTCCCCGAACCTTTGTTTCCCCTCACTTCGCGTGATGCGAATTGTATTACCTTAAGAAGGGCAATTAACGACATCGGGTCATCGTTGTCTGTGATTATATTTTCTCTACCTGATACCCCACTCCCACTCCTCACACCCCGCTTCCGAACGAGTCACTTACCCCCGCCCACTGATCCCCAGGTTTGCGGAGTCTTAATTGCTTAGGCAGAGCGTGTGTAGTCGATAGGATAGAAGTAACGGGGAGTGTATAACATTATTTAGAGGTGGTATGCAAAGTCACTACGTGACTGGATCTGGTGGATGAGTAAACGTAATGACAGAGGTATAAAACATATCGCAAGGGAACCAACATAGTAAAACTGGCAGGGCCCATGACAAGACATGAACCAGAGGGGGGATCAAGCAGAAGACCTAAGCGACTGTGTAGATAATATCCATATGCAGGAAGAGCGGCATTACGCGGCGTCCTTGACGAAATGGCCATCATGCTGAGGGTTACATGGCGAAAATAGCGAGGAGCAATGGGGTGAAGATAGAAATAACCTTCACGGCGTTTGCCCCGACCCTCTCCGCCGAATTCCCAGCTGCTGTGCTAGTGGGCACTGGCCGCGTGCTGGTCGGCCGACTACCTCCACTGATACTAGTGTTTCCACCCGTCCCGTTCAGCCTCTCCGCATTCCTGACGAACGCATCGAAGTTCTCCCAATCGGAATCGTTCGCATTGATGGCCCCGACGCCGCCTTGGCCGCACGCCCAGAGGTCGAAGTACCAGATCGTCCTGTTTCGGTCTTCCTCTGTAATCTGGATGGTTAGGTTCGTTTGTGCGGTTCCGTTGACTGCGTTGCGGAGGCCGGAGTTGAAGCCGTTGAAGGTGGAGTTGGTCTCGTGTAAGGAAAGACAGGGTGCGGCGAAGGTGGATTGGATGACTGAGTGTGTGCCGTTCGTGACTGGAGGGAGAGAGTGGAAAACGTCGGAGTTAAGTGTCGGTGCATTAGCGTACAAAACGTGAGGGTAAGGGAATAGAACGGTGTGGACGTACAGTTGAAGACGACGTAATCTCCAACGTCTGCTAGGACTTCCCGAGGTTGGAAGATCAAGCTGGCATCCTGGGTGGTGCCATTACCACCAACTACGACGGTTACTATCTTTGCTGAGGCCAGTAGAGCAGAGCACAGCTACGAACACCGCTCGTGTCAGTCGTCAAACTCAGAGACTGGGACGCGAGGAGAGGCTCACAACGACAGCAAGAACAGAAACAGAAGTCGAAAACGCACGCATGACGGGAATTTTCTTCTCGAGGGAGGGGGGATGTTTTCAGCAGCTCAGACCAGCCCGTACGAAAGCCACAAAGGAGGGGAGAAGAAACAGAGGACCGTAGAAGGTTACAACCCCAGGACTGCGTAGGATAATGAATCGTAACCACATCACCCTTCCGACTTCGAGGAGCGCATAATGGCCGAGTGGCAGTTGAAACAGAAGAGTAATATCCGTGAGCTTTTC
>Ga0307517_10008863_pt1 | contig 14373 bp, 6 predicted proteins | sample 23_EM_MG_FD_194515 | JGI IMG/M metagenome (GOLD analysis project Ga0307517, IMG submission 194515) | Populus trichocarpa ectomycorrhiza microbial communities from riparian zone in the Pacific Northwest, United States - 23_EM | ecosystem: Host-associated > Plants > Roots > Unclassified | place... | reverse complement strand
GACTCAAAAAAACTCTTTATATATATATATTTTAAAAAATATATAAATGATTACTTTAACATAATTTTCTTAAAGATTAAACTCTTCTCAAGCTTTTATTAGATAATAATAATAATAATAATTATTATTATTATTACGATTGTTATTGCTGATATTATTATTGTAGAATAATTTCTTATATTATTTGGCTGGAAATAGTGGGAGGGCGAACTACATACAATTGCATTATCAATTTATGAAATGGACTCATGAGTTATTACCCATAGAAAAATCAGGCAACTTGGCTTCCATAAAGAACAAAAGAAGAAAATTAGGAATGGGCAAGCACAAGTGCTGTCACAGGACACCTCGAATATGGCCGTCGATCTAATAAATCACATCTTTACAATTGGTTCTCACCAAGATTTGTGTCTGAATCTGCTCAAGCTTCTGCAGCACTTCTTCCATGTTAGGTCTTTGGCGTTCACTTGGATTTGTACAATGAACAGCTATGGACATTGCATTTTGAAATGCAGCTGAATCGTAAGCTCCATTTAGCCGAGGATCTGCCAAGCCACTCAAGCTTCCTTTTCTCAAAACTGCATCCCTTGCCTGTAAAGCATCAATTATACCCTTTTGTCATGATAAATGAAAGGTGGTTTATAGTGCAAATCATGAGCAAACCTCAGCAATAGACGTGGACTTTCTTCCTGTCATGATTTGAAGCAGTAGAATCCCAAAATTGAAAACATCATTCGCAATCTTCTCCTGTCCCGTTTTCTCCTTGGATTTGTAGCGTGACAGATTGAAGTGTGAAATCTTGGCTTCTAGTTTCTCATTCAGCAATATTTTTGTTAGCTGAGACACAATAGACTATAGTGTTAAGAGATTCATGAAAAATTATATTGTCAATGAAGTATTGACCCTCAACCTAATTAATAGCCAATCACCTTCATGTCTCCATGGCATATCTTCTTCAATGGATTGTGATGGAGATACCACAAGCCCCTAGCGATGCCTATAGATATATTCATCCTTTGCTGCCATGCCAAGATAGATGTCATGCGATCACCTGGTGGATATATATATATATATATATATATATATATAATGAGTGTTCATTAAAAAAACACCACATGAAACTCAAAGCCATATGAAAAACACCGTGGCCCTGGAAACAAAAGATTGTGGGTAGCAACGATATTTTTCTTTCCCCTTAGGATTGTTTACGCTTTGGTTCTTTAATTTCTTCCGGAACCGGTACAGAATGGGTGCTTTTTTCACGAATTGTTTTTGTTTTCAATCTTATGAGCGTAGCCCGGAGCTCCTTCGTCCGTGTTAAAAGCAAGCAAAAGGTATACTAAAAAAAAGTCATTTAAGTTGGTGGGATTGGCTTGCCTATACCTGTACAAGACCCGACGAACTCCTATCTTCCTTAATTAAGAGAGACTGACCACAGATAGAGAGCCGTGTGATAGGTGATTATCCAGCTCGGTTCGGAGAGCAATTTTTGTTTGGTCTGCGCTGGTGAATGGAAGCGAGAGTAGGTAAGTACTAGCAAGGTCACTCTAAAGAGACAGTCGAGTCGAGTTGAAGACCGCGTTCTTACCGAGATTCCACAAGATCCAGCACACAACAGGGAAAACAGAACAATGGCGTGACAAAAGATTCGGTACAATTTAGGTGCCCTTTTAGACCGAGCTGGTTAAATTACACCTGATATGCCAACCGAACTGCTTCTTCGAATTCGTGTCGAGCTTACATTAACCCAATCGACGAGGTAGGGATCGGGAGTGTGCCCAAGAAGTGCAGGGGTGCTGCGGAAAACATTAGCTCCTTAATCCATAGCGGGGCGCCTGATCAAATAATTGAACAAATCCTACTTGTTCAATCCCGAAAATTAAACACCAATCTTGTTATCCTACTATATGATATGGTTGCACGGGCTAGTAATTGAACATCAGTGTGAGCTGTCCCGAAATTAAGGGATGCGGAATGGTTAAAACTTTGAGATTTCTATTTGGAGTCTTAGGTTCAATCTCGAAAAAGAGAAGATGAGGATTTAAGTTTAGAGAGAGTTACCCTACTATATGGTTAAAAATATAATTATTAAACCTCATCTGAATTCATAAACTTAGGATATGATTTGAGTCGGGTTTATTTTTGAACCGTCTAGAAAGTTGATCAAATCAAATATAAATGGGATAATCAGTAATTTAGATAACTTATTAACCTAAGCAAGACTTTACCAAGATTTTTTTAACTTTTATCTAAAATAATATTATTTTATTAAATTTTTTTTTAATAGATCCAGATTAACCTACTCAATTTATTATCCCAGCCTTGAGCTGGACCGGGCTACATCTTATAATCATGGATAGATGATATTTGAGAAAGATAAAAAAAAAAAAAAAACAATATTGATGTGTGCAATGACCAAGAAAACTTACCTAGAAGCCATGTTGCTAAATCACCATTAAGGCAATATTCATAGACCAAAGATTGATCTCCTTTATTGCAATAGCCAATAATGCCGACCAAATTTGGATGCCTTATTTTTGCTTTTTCACATATCTCATCAAGAAAATGACAAACTTCAACCCCTTCTTTAAGTCTCTTGATTGCCACTCTCATCCCACTAGGCATCATTCCAATATAGGTTTTCCCTGAACAAAATTTGTAAATCAAATGCATTAGGTGTTATTTTATTTTTTGGGCTTTTGTGACTGCTAATTATTATTTAAAATGCATAAAAATAAAGTGTGGATCATACCTAGAACGCCTTCTCCAATAAAATTTGAATTACCAAATGAATTGGTAGCTTTTGCTACTTCATCTTGTGAGAAAACGTAGAGATCACAACAGTTTAAGTAACTTACAGATTCCTCCTCCTGTTTTTTCTTAAGAACTATAATATCATGCAGAATTTAGTTCTGTTTGGCCTCATCAAAAAACAGGACTAGTGGAGATAACATCTATGGACATACCAAGCACTCACCTGATAAATTTTCACCAATGTCTTTGTCACATGCATGCTGTAGTTGCTTCCTTGTTAACTTGTAGAGAATTGGGGCTAAGAGGACAAAGATTGCTGCTACTATTATCGCAGAAAGGAGTTTCTTTGATTCCAGGAGATTCCCTTCTTGAAATTCATCAACCAAATTGGCCTTATAAATTCCATTATAAGTGAAGGACAAAAAATTTGCGTTATGTAAAATTGGAAATAAGAAAGTTCACCTCTTTTGCTAGTATTTTTAGGCCATGATGACTCTGAAATGTAGTAACAGGGGGGGGAATGTGAATTATATATATATATATAAAATCCTCCATGTATATAGTATAAAAACTTTGAGAAATCTTACCTATTTCACCCCATAAACAAGAAAAAATTCTTGGGATCGAGTTTGCAGAATCTGTAGCAGTGCTCAAAAGACTAAGAAGAAGAGCTTCCCCACAGTACTCTCCATTCGGGCTATCACCACTTTGTTTCAAGGCTTGCAAAGAACTTCTATATGACATGACACAACTGTAACAAGCATCATCATTGTAATTGCTAGTTGATAAGTTATTGCAATTGGATTGAAGGGCACTGAATCTCTCGACCCCAAGAAGATTTATGAGTGAATCAACATCTTTTGAGCATAAGTTTGGTGTCTTTGAAGAAGAGATAAACTCTTGGAGTTCACATGTCGAGAGGTTGGTCCTGTTGTGAAGATTTTGGAATGTTTTGGTGCAATCTTGAGCCTCGTTTAATTCAAGAAATATCGACCGAGACTTGTTAGCTCTTATAGCCATTGCTTGGAACAGAGATTGTAAAGCCGAGTGGCAGCACGACTGCATGGTTGAATCTTTGACGTTGGCTACGCCTAAGCACTCACTGTGTGCTTCATACGGGAACTTGTTGAAATCCAGGGAACAAGCACCTGAAAAAACAACAATGGAAAACTCATAAACCAATTAAAGATAATTTCTTTTCATCCTTTTTTTTTGGCTTACTTGTATAGCTAGTGTGAGGATTGCATAGAAACATGAAGAAGAATAACAAGAGATAGGAGATGGCCATTAGCTGCTTGCAATTGAGAGCTCTTTGGCTATCTTCTTTGCACTAAATATGTTTTGTGAATTGTGATTATACCTTCATTCCATTACAGAATGTCAGTCAAATATTAACACCCTCTAAGAGTTTCTGATGAATTCATTTTTTGTACTTTACTAGTCAGGAATGAATGTTTGTCGCTACTTATCATCTGTCTACAACTAGGCAAAAACAATGTGCAATTGACCTAGTCATCCAAATTAATTCTTTGTTGGAATAAGTTTTTCTTAAAGTGAAAATATGCACCTGCATCTGTGAAACGCAGGTCTGTTAATGTGTGTTTGGTAATTTGATATACAAGATGATTTATTTTTTTAGATTTTTTTACATCAATATCATGATCATAAAAAATATAAATCAATGTTTTTCTAGATGAAAAGTAATTAAAAAATATTTTGAAAAATAAAAGCTACTGCAGTGACTTATAATCAAGAAAATCTGTTCTTTAATTCCAAAATTATGATTTAGTCTCCTCATCTTAACATGGGAATGCTGCCCATTAACACCTTTTAGGTAAACAAGCTTGAGATTTGATCTAATCCAGCATTCAAGCTTGAGCAGCGTCAGGCTGCACACAATGATTTGGTCTTAAACAGTGCCTTGATCTTGCATTTTAAGTACTAACTTTTAACCAGAAAATAAATATAAAAAAAAACGATCTGTGATGAAGCCATTTGTTTCGAAAATAGGATATAAGGCGGCACGTACATGCCGTCCTAGAATATAATATCACAGCTAAGAAATTCCCAGAAGCTGCATGCAAGCGCAAATGCTAGCCTACCCTACTGTTTTAAAGTTCATTCATTAGAGGAAATATCAACTCTTGCATTTCACAATTTCCTTGGAAGATAACAATACATGCCAAATGCTACTGGTTAATCACAAAATTAGTATAGTTGTTGTGCACTTTAAGTACTTTTGTTGGATTCTCGAGCACTCTGCTTGACTCATTCTGTAGCTCTTCTGCTACTGGCCAAACAACTAAATGCCATTAATCAAGTAAATCAAGGAGGAAGACCAGGCTTAATTCAACTTTATAACATCTGAAACAGCACTGGTATGATATACAAATGGTATGACGAAAAGAAAGCTTCCAAATTTTAGTTTTGTATTGTTTTCTAAAAGATATCCTTTCGTTTTTAATTTACTGAGTCACGGAGGCTCGATCTCAACCCAGAATTTTTCCCATCAATTTTTTTTTTTAGAGCATAAAAATGGATGTTATCACCATGGTACGTACCATATATAGTACTTCTGTCAATAATGAATGTTATCTATGGGCTCGAATTTAAAAGTATGTGGTGCAATATTATTTGATTTGCTATGAAATAATTTAAATAAGTAGAATATTGTTAATGATATTAAGATTCAAGTAAATTATTTCTTATTAATATTAACTCTAACACTTCTTTTTCTTACATCTACACATGCTAAAAACTACATAAATAGAGTAAATTACATTAATTAGTATAAATCTTTAGATAAAAAGTAAAATAGTTAGCAAATTAAATTCACAAATTATATATAATTATGCTATAAGACTAGGCATGGACCCGTGGTTTTGCTTACAACGTCTTGGTGCCGTAAGCACATTTTAAGAAAATAAAAGAAATCAACAATTAGGGTTATAACACCAACTGTGTTTAATAAATTAGTTTTATTTTAATCAAATGATAAAAAAAATATACAACAATAATAAATGGATAATTGTTTTTTTAAAAAATCATGATAACTTGAAAAAAAAAACTATGAAAGTATAAAACTGGATTAAAAAAATATAAAATATAAAAAAATAGCTTAAATCAACTTGAGGTAATGCGATAGACATGTAACATAGGTAATAAAAGGCGAATCAACCCAGGTTAACCCATAAAATCTGTAATCTAGGTCATGAGATTAATTGGGATAACCTAATAGAAAATAATTAAAGAAAACCACAAAGATATTTTTTCTAAATAAATAAATAAATATCGAACGATGAAATTATAAAAGAAAATAAGTAAAAAAAATAATGACCCGCATTAATTTTTCAAACCTATAACCTGGATTATTAAACCGAAAGCATCATACATGAAAAAATAGTATAGCATAATCCCAAGCAAATTAAACTCTGAAGAATGAAACAGGGATAACAATTAACTACACAAAAAGATTTTAAAAAAATGATAATTAAAAAAATAAGGGTGAAAATTGAAACAAAAAATAAATTAGAGAGCAATTAAAAATTTCTGATTTGAGGGTTAAATTGAAAAAAAAAATAATTTTAATAAAAAGAAAAAAATAAATGAATGAGGACCAAATTAAAAATAATAAGACATCATGAACTTGGATTGAAAGGTGAAATTGAAAACCAATAAAATTTTTATAAAATGAATAGGAAAAAAAAATAAGGACCAAATTGAAAAGAAAACAAATATATGACAAATTAGAATTGAAGGACAAAATAGAAAAGAAAGAAAATTTTTTCAAAAGGATCAAGGATAAAAATAAGAAATTAAAAGAAAAGGAATCAAAGTAGAAATATATATATATAAAAAAACAACGAGTATAAATCTATAATTCCATGGGGATGAGAGAGAAAAGAAGAATAAAATGCTCACCAGTGACAAATCTCTCTACTACTACCGACATGAGCCACACTGGAGAAAGAGGACATGATTATGTATCTAAAACACAATGAAAGAGTATTTTTTTACCACAAGAAAGGTGCCGCACTCGCAGCCCAAAGTGCATGGTGCCTCCAACATGATGTACTTACCAATAACTCTTTTTTAAATAATATTATTTAATATTGGTTAGAAGACTATATAATGTCCTCGAAAAAAATAGCAAATAACCCAAAAAGCAACTTGAAAAGACAAAAATAACCATTTTACTAAATGCTTTTTTTTTCTTCCTTTAAAGGCATTTAAGTAATCTAACTATGTATTCAAAAATAAAAAACCAAAACTACACCTGATCTCATTTGGATTTTGTTTGGGTTACGAGTTAATACATTGAATCAATTGAGTTTGATCGATTTAACTTTTATCTAATTTAATATATAGAACCTAACACAAGTTAAATTTTAAATTATCAAATCATATGGTTAAACAATGAGTCTAAAATAGATTTAGTGTCTGTTTGATAATGTGTTTTTAACCGTCAAAGTGTGTTTGCTTTAATAAAATATTAATTTAATATTTTTTTTAGTGTTTTATAATGATTTTAATATATTATTATAAAAAAATTATTTTAATATATTTTTAAATAAAAAAATACATTTAAAAATACAGGCTCGATCGCGTTTAATAACGCCGGCAAAAACAGTTAAAGAAGACACGAGATACAGAGGCAAAGGGACGACGGAAAAATTAAAGCAAACGCATTGATTAGTCCGGTTGAAGCCTTCCTCGAAAATGATTAGGCATTTGAGAGAGAGAACATGCCCCTAACAACCTCTCATTGTTTGTCACCTTTCCCCGTGAAAGATCAATGGTGCCTGTTAGCTTTATTTTCTTGTTTTTTTTTTTTAATTTCATTCTTTAAATCCTCCTTTTCTCTCTGTAGGATGGAGACAAGATCAATTATGGGATTCACCCCACATTTCCAAAAGATAGTTATGGCACTTGCTACAACAACTGCTATTAATATACAAATCATTGCTGACACTTTTAGAACTGGGAATTCCACCGGCGCTAGTCCCATCTTTTTTAAGGTTGTGCCTGTACTCCAACGCCACCTGCTCGAACACTTCCACCTCGAACATGTTTAACTTGAGCTTCGGTTTCATACGATCTCTAACGTACGCAAAGGGCAGTTGGTCTCTCGGGTTAAAAGCTTCCAGCTCGTTGAATACAAGGCAAGAGAATAGATTGCTATTCAGTCCATGCTGCCTCAGGATAAGAGCACTGTCTGGTACATCTGCCAAGAAGAACAGACGGAGGGAAGGAATATGCATCTTCTTTTTTATTAATAGATTGGTTCAGAACCCCAAAACGAATGCCAATTAAATTATTGAATTTTAATAAAAGAACAAAAAGAATCCATTTAAAATTTAATTTCTAATGGTTTGATTATTTATCAAGAAGACGGTATTTTTTATAAATAAAAGAATTGCTTTGACATTTTAACGGGTACAATTTGTGCAAGATGATCATACTTGGGGTCAAGGACTCGTAATCACATGCACTAAAACAAGCAATATTTATTTATTTACAGAGCTCCATATATATGATGATGGCATTTTACGGCATGCGCAAGCATTAATTTAAACTCTTAGGCGATTTCTTCTATTGCTTGAACGACAAAGTGCCTTCTTATAAATGATGCAAGTGTAAATATTACTCTTTTTTCACCTAACGCACTTTTAACTTCAAGTCAAAATTCATTGAGTTAATGTAGGACTCGCCAGCTTCTTCTTCTTTATCTGGTTGTCTTACGCCGAGTTGCCAACTCGCATCTATATAAAAATTGTCTTTTGTACCAAAAGAAAGCAAGGAACTCTACTTTAATTTCATTTTTTAAACCCACTTGCTAGATATGATGCCCTATAATGTCACAACATAAAGAATGAAAATGACAAGGTAGAGATCACGAAATACTAATGACAAAGCCCGACGTCCCACCTTGTCCAGCTTCTTTCCTTGTTGTCATTTAAGGGATTGACAAGGTGGACAGGAGCTACAAATTCCATAAATGCATGGCGGGCCTGCTTGTTTCCCTATTTTTGTAATTACTTATTTCTCTTATCAAGGCTATCCAATCGAATTGACAAGGCGAAACCTTTTAAATTCGCAGGTATATATTATCTTCCCTTCCTTAGATCACACCTCAACCATTAGTTTCATCAATATTTAATTAACCTCAGATGAGAAATCCATACGCAGGTAGTCATTATTTGTTTCATAACAACATTTGGTGTAGGAGGCACCTACCTCTCAATTAATGACCCTCTACAGGGAAGACATTAATTATGGAGCTTATTTCTAAAGAGTATTTTTCGAAAGCTATAAAGGATCAGAAGCTTCAAGCCTAATTTTCCTCCACACTTTAAAAAGCCATGAAGGATCGATCGGAAGCTTCAAGCCTAATTTTCCTCCGCACTTTAAAAAGCCATAAAGGGGCTTAAACGTTATGATGCATTGATATGATATTTCGCAATGGCATTTGCAAAAAAAAATGACGAAGCAAAGAAAAAAATTAACTTATGACGTTAAGAGTATGGAGTTTGTTTTGGTACCTGAGGGGTAGGGTTTCTTCGGTGTCCATGGCTGCAATCCGTTCTCACAATACGTCTCCATTTGATTTCTCAAACCATCAACATCCTTCCATTTCTTCCACCGAGCGGTTGCCAGCGCCTCTTCCATGGTATGAATAAAGAATGGATGTTTTGAAATAGCCATGTCCACTTTCTCTGACACAACCAAAGCATGGATCAATAACAACGGATCTACCATTAGTTGCAGCTTTGCATCAACCCAAATGCTAAATTTTGAGTTTGGAAAGAGTCTATGAAGTAAATATTTGGGGATCACCCCATTCATAGCTGGATTATCGTACAAATCCTTGCTTGAGACCTTAATAATTCTCCATACACCTACATTGTATTCATGGGAGTTTCTTGATATGACTTCGTGATGGTCCAGTCCTTTTAGGGTAATATCATCCACAAACATGAAGAAACACACGTTATCTAGAGTTTTGGATCCAAGGCTTTTCGGCTGCCTTATTTTGTCATGGTCATTGAAGATTGCTGAGACTACAACAACTCCGTGACAACTCTCCATCGCCACTCTATCTGAATCACACAAAAAAAATAATCAAGATAACAAATCCCATTAATCGAAATTGATCACTCAAGAAATTGAATTTCTCAAGAAATGAAATTTAGAACGAGAATCTTAATCCATTAGCCTTTAAAGGTTCATCCTTTATTTAATTTAACTCATTCCAAACAAAAATGAGTTCTTGAAAAAGATGCTAATTAAAGAACAACTGACCAGAATCACTGACCGGGAACCTCTTAAAGAACCCACAAGGAACCTCCACACTGTCATTTAAAAGATCGAAATAGGAAATCCTTTTCTGGGTACTGAAATTCCCACCAAAATTCTTACTGTTTCCTTTCATATACCGCAATGCATGGGAAGAAACTGATGAATTCTGACACAATTGTAGGATCTCCTTCAAAACCATCCAATAATCTAACAACAAAAACTACAACCCATTAATCAAAACATTATCACCTACCATTAAAACACATAATTCAATACAAGAAGAGCAAAACAAAACAAGATATGATGTAGTACCAGAGAAATAAATAGGGGAGGAGCAAGAAGAGCGATGTGTGGGAATCACGTACTTGTGTTCGCCATAAGAAGAAGGGTAAGAGAAGAAAGGAGTCTGAATTGGATCGAAAGGAGAGGATCTGAAGAGACATTTGGTTGGATAGATGGAGGTGTAGAGAGCTAGAAAGAGGGTGGTGATGAGGTATAACAAAGAGATACAGAGAAGTTTTGATTGGAAGATGAGAGGTTTTGACAACTTTGCTTTCCCCATAACCATAGCCAGCTTGAGGGCCAACCGCCTCAAACAATGACTGCCCTTTATAGAATTAACTACGCAGCCTTCTCCCGTACCTTTGGAGTTACCTCTTAAAAGGTTTACATGGTATAGAATATTAGGTCATTTCCCTTCAATCATTTGATAAATAACAAGAAATTATAAATAAACAGAGAATGATTCGTTTTTACATAGAATTTTACATATTCAAATAGTTACTAGTGACGTAATTATTAAACCTGGTTTGGCGATTTTACTTTTAGTTAAAGTCAGATTTGTTTTTAAATTGAGTTGGAAGATGCCTCGGTTAAATTTAGATAATTAAATAAATTAATCCACAACTTGATTTAATTAAATTCAGGTGACACTTCATCGGATTAATTAACTTGAGAATTATTTTTTAAAAGTTTTATTTAAAACAATATATATATACTAAATACAGTGTTTTTAAGGAAATGATGAGAGCTAACAATTCACATTAGATCCAGTCACCATAAGATCAGATCTAAGATCAAGGCCACCATCGTGCTAAAAGAAAAGAAGAACTCCGCAAGAAATGAAGCCCTAAATTAAGGAACTTTCCAGAAGAAATCTTACTTCCATATTCTTATATAGCTTAATAACTTGTCCAGATGCCTGCGCTATGCTACGAGGTCTAAAGCCAATTCTAGTATAAGAAAAAAAACATGTGAGGTTTTTTTTTTCATAAAATGAAAAGCTTGAATTGAAAATTGAAAATCAAACTCGTGTGTTTAATAAAATTAGTCTATTATCATAAGCATTAATAAATACTAAAAAAAAATCATTAATGAAAAAAAAATAAACCATGATATTAAGAGATATACGAAAATAGAAAAGCATGACCTCATGCCACGTCATGTTATTTAACATCTTTATTTAATTATATGATTTTAAAAAAAAAATTGAACCAAAACAAAATAATTTGATAGTATAGCTGGTTTGCTTTTTATTGATTTGGCTTTTTCCTATGATATGTATGATATGTGGTCCCCTGCATTGCATGTTCAATTTAGTGGGCCCAAACACGACCAGTCACCCCACTCAAACCCAATCTGGCTCTTAAAAAGTTTTTAAGCAGTTAATTTTTTAACATTTTTCTAATCCAATCAGGTCCAAATGTAAAACAAACAAATTGTCTAAGGATAAAGTTGAAAAATAATTAGAGAAAAAGACCATATTGGATCGAACCTAGTTGGATCGAACCATACTCGGATTAATTGACGAAATTCATGATCTAGAACATAAACACGAATATAATGAAATAACTTGATTAGAACATTTGTCCTTTTCTTTTTCATTTTCTTCTCCTCTCTAATTGGGCCTTCATTGAGCTTGGATAGGATGAAATCTAGGATTAAAATTGAAGAGTTACCAAATAATTAGAGACAAAGAAAAATTGGTGATGGCGACTTTTTTTAAGGGGCGGAGAGAGGAGATCGATAAGATCCAACATGGCTCCAGCAACCCATTCTTCTCTCGGCCTCCACACGTGATTCCTTCTCCACTTACCTATAGAAGGACTTAATTTTTTTCTTCATATCAAATTAGGTCCTTGTTTTTCAATTTCTTTTCAAGCAACAAGAACCATTTTTTTTCAAAATCGAGCATGAAGCAAATGTTAGGTCATGCATGTTACAGCCACCCCAAACAATTAATAATAAGCAAATTAAAATAATTCATAAGACTCAGTGCAAAAAAAAAAATAATTATTAGTCAAGGATAAATTTTTTTAAAAATGTTCAAATTTTGAAATAAAAAAATATGAGAAAACTTAAAAAAAAACAAAAAAATTGTTGTGGTTGACCATGTTTTGTGAGAGGCTCTACATAGAAACGCCATGCAATTTAGTTTTTTTTTTCTTAATCTTAATCCCTTGATGCGTGAAAAACTTAGCTGCTTGCGGAGAGCTATTAGGTGCATCATACATGCCAAATACGCTTGTAATGAATAATGAAACAAAAGCGATCCATACGTTACAATCCTTTATATGAAATTAACTAAGTACTTATAATGTATTAATATTTTTTTTAAAATGGCCAAAATAATGACAGAGAACTTGGAATTCACAACAAAGTTCAGTTTTAACATTATGTGGTCTAAAGAACAAAAAAAGGACCAAATGAATGACTAATTATAAAGTAACCATCGATCTAGGAACCTTAAAAGGAACCAAATTATCACTTTTGACCAAAACAATTTAATCCGTGAACCAATTGTACGTTGTTGTGCAAAAAAGGTGTACCAAATAGCAGCAGCACAGTCCTAATTATAAGGTTTATTTTTCCAGGACCTGCTGCTGTATATATTTCCCTCAAATGATGCACAGCACTAAAGGTGAATTTCCCAGCATTTGTATAACTTGAATACACATATTATATAAGCTATGCTTTCCCTCTAGCTATATATATATATAGCTACACACACAAACACACACACACACACACACACACACGTCTCACTTCCACCTATTACATGCCAAGAGTTGCATTGTTTTTAAACCCTGAGTGTAAATACGTATCGAATCTTTGAACTTCTATATAAGTTTGGGTTTCTTTGACCATTTCATGTCAAAAACAAATGTAAGTCAGAAACGAAATTCAAAGAAATACTTGAGAGTTTTTATTTTTTAATTAATTAATTTATTGGTGGTGGAGGAGGAAAATGAATAAGACATGCTAATTGCTTATTGCATTTAGTTTTGTCGACATGAGAGATCTATACCTATTTTCCATCAGATTTTATATAAAGATTATTTAAGATTGTATGACGAGGTTATTTACTGCTTAAATTTAATATTTTATTGTTGTTTCTTTGTTTTTAATTAGTTTATTATTTTTTAATGTCAACACTGACAAAATCTTATTAATATTCTCTCTCGATTACTATAAAGAAAAAAACGTTTAAGATCTTAAAAATTAAAGTATAGAACTAGCTAATCAACAATTTTATTAAGGTTAACAAATTCCTTTAGTTTTCAATATTCAAAATATTATCAAAACAACTTTCATACATCAAAATTACATCATTTACATACTTTAAAAAAAAATTAAAGCATTAATTTTAATTTATTCCCTTAAAGTTTAAAGCAAATCGAGTTTCTCTTTAAGGTTTTGATGATGTCAATGCCCCTCTTAAAAATTTCAATCATATATCGAAGTTTCCCTTCAGGTTACTTAAATTAACATAACAAAAAAAATTAATCCCTAAACTTTTAAAATTTAATCAAATAACACCCCTTTAAAATACTTTGATGAGATCAAATATCGTATTCCTATTACGTCCAAATAACACCACTTATTTTTAATAAAATGAATTAATGTTGACACTGAAGTACATGCAATGCTTAACTCATTAAGGAAAAACATAAAATAATTTATTTTTTTATATCTTAATGATATATAGGTCAATAGTTTAAATTAACCTTTTATTTGCATATAATTTTTTAGTTCGATATATACATATTATGTTTTTTTATTATTTTTTAAATATAAATGATGTGTGGTATTATTTTGATATTTTAATCAAACGTGGAGATTTATATCATCAAATTACTTGTAAAATGTTTTATTTGATCACATTTTAAAAGTTTAGGGAATAAAAAAGATAAGAGCTGGAATACAGATTAGGATTCATGCATGGATAGATCTTATTCCGGAAATTTTTATGTTTTTATTATAAATACTTGCAAATATCAGACACAAATTGCATTATAAGAGATTTTCACTCGTGCAAGA
>Ga0307517_10008862_pt1 | contig 14373 bp, 9 predicted proteins | sample 23_EM_MG_FD_194515 | JGI IMG/M metagenome (GOLD analysis project Ga0307517, IMG submission 194515) | Populus trichocarpa ectomycorrhiza microbial communities from riparian zone in the Pacific Northwest, United States - 23_EM | ecosystem: Host-associated > Plants > Roots > Unclassified | place... | reverse complement strand
CTTAAAAATCAATTTCATTTGGAAAAGCTACGAATCCAATTGAAGGTTTGGAAACACAAATATGGTTTGGAAGAATGCAATTGATTTTAAGCACAATGATGAAACTAGTTTTGTCAATGTCAAAGAAATCAATATTTGGTAATGATAAAATATGAACCATATCAACATTATTGAGGCAGGATGTCATGAAAAGAAGAAAATGATGAAAGAATGATGAACCATATCAACATTATTGAGGCAAGATGTTATAAAGAGAAGGAAAAGATGAAAGAATGATGAGAATATTAAAATTCAATATCAACTAGGATTTAGATTCATAAAATTTAAAGTTTATAAGAGTTTTTATATTATTAAAACTCTACAAAATTAAAATTATTATCTATTAAAGTTTTATCATTACTAGAAATTAACTGAATGACTATTTTCATCTTAGTTACGTAAGGATAAAAGTCTATATATAACCACCTTAAACATTTAAATTTAGAATAAAAAATGTAAAAAGATAATAAAGAAAAAAACGTCAGCTGCTATATTTTTAAAAATGTGTGGATTTAGTTTGAAAGATAAATTTACTAAAATTCTGTTTATTTTTGTGTATTAAAAGAGTTTTTAAAAAAAATTATTTTTTTTTTATTTTAAATTGATATATTTTTTATATTTTTAGATCATTTTGATATGCTGATATTAAAAATAATTTTTAAAAAATAAAAAAAATATTATTTTAATATATTTCTAAATAAATATTACATTGAAAAATAATCGTACTCTCTAAATCCTGATATCTTAGATATCTTTTGCTCGGAGCTGCGATAACTTCCTGTTTCTGCACATGCTGCTGACTACAGGTACAAGATATTTAAATGCTGCTATTGTTTGCGTGTCTGCAAGGCTATTATTTGTGTGTCTGTAATCTTAATGGATTCGGTTGGCGCTTATAAATGTTTGATTTGATATGTGTCTATTTTCAGCCAGTTCATCTATAAGAGACCATCTTGTGCAGGGAGCCCCTTTATGGCTTGTAGGGGAAAACGGGGAGAATATTATCATATGCCAACAAGTAAAATAGGACCCACTAACAATCCTTTCGTGTTGCAGATATTACAAGAACTCAACTAGGAGAGGTTAAAGGCTGGGGACCCTTGAGCCCCTGATTAATAGTACCAGAGACTGCTGGAATTTAAAATTTGTCTTCTAAAAGCACCCGTAGAAAGCTGCTTAATGGCCAATGCATTAACCAGATTAAAGGTACCTAGGGTTTTTTCTTTAAGCTTAGCACTCCCGTTTCCCCGTATTACAACATTGCAGCTAAAGCAAGCATACCATGTGCTGCTATCTTTAAGTTTATCGAAGGTCCTGAAAAACATGTTCTCGTCACCTCTTTCCAGTAATTATTTGGTCGCTAGGCTCTGAGACATTCATGGGTCCTGTTCGCTCTGTGTTAGCAGCAATCTAACAAACTTTTCGTTGAAAAAAAAAATGATGATGATGGCAAAGAAAGGAAGAAAGAAACACATGGGCCACTTCAGTCCTCCTGTAGGACTCGTTCTGTCGCTTAGTTTGAAGCTGTGGTTAAATGAAAGGGGTTGTGGCTGGTCCCTTTTTCATGCCCGTCATCACACCCACTACCCATTAATTTCATGCAAAATGTTTTGGCAGGACATTGTCATGGGCGCTGCTCTATCTCGATGAATCATTATGTGTATCGCATGGTCGAAGTACTTTGTATATCAGAATGGTTCCCATCCTCATAGCCCCACTTGGGCTTCGTATATTTTTGCTTTTTATCACATTGTTCTTCCCTTTTATTTCTTTGGCTAAGCTGCCAATGTGTGATGTGTGCACAGGACAACGAAAGCAAAGATACAAATGCAGTGGGGTTATAAAATGATAGCTACCTCAGCGCACAGCAGGAGCCTTGATTCCTTTTTTCATTTCACTTTTCCATTATAGGTCTTGTGGCCCATTTCTTCCAGTTGGCTGGTCCCTCTTTGCTTTTCGGCCAGAGCAATTTTCTCTTTCACTTCTAAACAGGGTAATATGAGGTCCTTCTCATCCTTGTAGAGTACTAGGCTGTCCATTTACATGTTGCGAGAGTTAAATGGTGGTGGTGGCATGAGACACATCTCACTGCCATGGGCTTTCACTGTCTTTCTGGGCGGTACATTACGACATCTGTTACGAGGTAGGAGTTGATCAAGAGTGCCCTGGATGATCAGGTTATAGACGTCAGTTCAAATATAAATGGATGCTTTTGTGTGCTGGATGAGGAAATTAGCCAAGAGTCAAACAATGGTCCTGGCACCCGAGATGGTAATGAAGGGCAATTGAAGCTTCTCTCTGATGGAATGGTGGATGAGTGTCATCTTTTGTTAGGTCGAACTAGTAGGAGTCTTTTTTCTTGTGAAAAAATTACATATAGATAAATTTATTTTTCGAGAAAAGGACTAGGACCTCTTCTCATATCAATTAATTCAATTTTTAAATATTTTTTTCAATCAATTCTAACTATAATTTCGTCTAAGTTATAGGTAAGAAGGTTTAACGAAAACAATATTATTTTAATTTAAAAAAAAAAACTCAATAATTTTATTTTAGTTAATTAGATCATGGGTCAATCCTGATTTTTACCTACAACTTTGATTAATTCTTTTCTTTTTTAAAGATTCAAGTTCTAAATCTAGTAGGTCTTGAATAAACCCACGAGATTGATCTAGGCTTTTTATTGTTTATTTTCTTTTACTGCTTGTAATTTTTTAAGAATTGAACTTATGTCCTGTTTATTTTTACATTTCAAAAGCATTTTTAAAAAATTTAAATTTTTTTTGTTTTTTAAATTAATATATATATTTTTTTATCATTTTAATATGTTAATATTAAAAATAATTTTTAAAAATAAAAAATATTATTTTAATAATTTTTTTAAAAAATATATTTTAAAAAATAAACATGTACAACTAATTAAACATTCTTAAAGCTAAGGATTCACAGCAGTGAAAAAAATTATTACCGTAATAAATGAGCATGATGTCTTGATTAGTGGCTATCAAAAACTCTTTCCACTCTGACAATCCTTTTCTTCAGCTTTTATCTTCCCCTCCGTCGTGTCAAGACTCACAGTAAGTCATGTTTTTGCCACTTGGAATTGGAGATGGTTTTTAACTCACCCATGCCTTCTTCTTCTTCTTCTTTTTTTAGAAATATTCTTTCGCATAATTATTTATAATGAAGAATTCAGAGTTCTTGAAGAATACAAACTCAACTTTTCAAACGGAGTATTGGACCTTGTAATTTCTGTACTTGCTCCATGACATCTACCCATCAGCCAACAGGCCCGGCCCACACCCCACACCCCAGAACCAAGTCTGTATGAAGCCCACACTTCAACTTGCCGTAATGTTATGATGGGCCCAACTCAAGCCCACATTTAAGCTCTATCTTAAAGAGAGCCATGGCATTTTCTCCCCAACCAACGTTATACACATTTTTTTGAGCTCTCTGTCATCATTCTGCACTGCATGGTACCTCTACTTTTTTGGCTGATCATCGTTTTTTATTTATTTATACAGTAATTCTTTTTGTGAAGCAACGCAGCGTTTAGCTTTATTTACAGAAACCGGGGTTTATTGTTTTATTAGAAGGTGTTAAAGAGCAAAATTATGGAAAGTTAAGCCATTTTAACCTATGATATAATCTTGAACATTTTTATGATGCCGCATGTAATTGTTCTTCAATGATTTTTATTTTTATTATTGTTGTTGTTTCCTGGCATGAAAAGGCTCTCCATAAGAAAAGAGAAATCAATCAATCAATCAATCAATCATACTTAGTTGATACAGATGTAATCAATTAAACAAAATATTGAGTGCAATTATGCTGTACAACGCTCTGTGGAATTCACCAACAAGGACATTTTTCTGGGGGGTTGAGTGCTGAAGGTGGGAATCCTGCTCCACCAATGTCCCGTAAATATTGCTGAAAAAACGTGAAACTTATGTGCTTTGCTTCAATTTAATGGGTTTTTTAGTGTTTTTTTATTATTATTGTTGTTGTTGGCAGCCTTGTTTAGGTTTACAAGATATATACGGAGACGATACTAAACTTTTCTGAGGATGGTGGAAGCTAAGAATAGCAATTAAACAGATAATATATAGTTTTTTTACAAGTAAAAAAAGCTGCAAATTCAAACCTCAATCAAGTCTATTATTTCTTTTGGTACAACAAAATTTAAAAACAGAACTAAGATCTAGAAAAGAAGCTTCCTATTGAGCATGTTAGCAACAACAGGCTCATTCCTAAGTGAAAGAATTCCTAAATTTTCAATCTTGAAACATCCTTAGCTTAGCTGTATATTTAACCATAAAATCCTCCCTTGCATTGGCTTTTTTACAGGTATGATGAAGTTTCACCTCCCAGGCTAGCAAATATCTTCACTGCAAGAGCTCTAAACTTATAAAACTCCTCCTGCTGCCGTCAGAAACCAGAGGAATAGCATTTTAGAGTAAGAGTTGCACAAAATCCATAGCCTCTCCCAAGCTAATTAACAAAAGACCATACTTCAAGGCCAATAATTCAGGCGAAAGATTACCTTCAGTGCCTACAAATCTAGTATAATTCAGGCGAAAGATTACCTTCAGTGCCTACAAATCTAGTAAATTAACCCCACAACAAATGAACCTGCTGAAGTACGAATAAGACCACCAAATCCAGCTCTCCCTGGATCACCTAGAGAACTAATTCCATCCACGTCTAACTTATCAAAGTCCTCTGCAGGACGCTGCCAAGAGCACTCTAAAGGATATGAGGTGCTAGCCTCGGTACTCTTCCACGCCGAAATGCAATCAACAGCCATATTGTGAATGTTCCTGATAAGCCATCATCACCTCCATAAAAGTCGCCAAAACTCGTAATATTCTTGTGACGTCATATCCACCACATAGTACTTAAGAATAAATTGGCAGAATTAGAAGAAGCCAGAGCCCTAATCCATGCATTGCATGGCATTGCTGCAACCGCATCCATTAACATTGCTCAATCCAATTATGCTCCAAATCCTCCTCTCCTCCACACAGTCCCTCAACATTGTTTATCGCAGACCCGAACAACATCACTATGTTTGTGAAGTTTCGACAAGAATAAGCATGACGATGAAGTTCTATTACTGTCAACATCATCAAGGTATTCGTCCTCCTCCATCCTTGTTAATGAGTATCCATTGCGTTTATTGCGTTTATTGTTAAAAAATAATATAAATCATATATTAAAATAACTTAAATTATTAAGTTGAGATGATTTTTTAATATGGTATTAAAATATTAATTATCAAGTAATCACGAGTTTAAATCTCATTATTTATATTTATTCGTAAAAAAATAAAAAATCAAGATGGTTTTTAACACCTATGATTGAGATCCAAACATAGCCTTTGTAGAATGAAATGATACCTCTTTTAGGCTGCCCCCCGTATGCCTTGTAACTCCACCGAGTTTCACATTTGAACACTTGAAAAGAGATTATCATGAAGGGTTTCACTTTCAGCTGATTTTTTTTTGTATAATGGGTTGCATTAGTCAGTCACTCTCTCAACAAGACAGAAAATACAGCAGAAAAATCCTAGTTTGGACATTAGACAGCATATAAAAGGTGGGAGACAATCTTGGTCCACCCTGCTGATTCTAAGCCCTACAATAAATCCTCAATCAAAGCACTTCTCGTAATAAAATGGCTAATTGCCTTCGCTACGAGCAAATTTAAGAAAGTAGAGGTGCATCACCCTAGTCAAGCCTCACCAAATACCGCGATTTTCAGCAGCGTCGCACTAGTTCCCTACTCGATAAATAGTATTTACTTCGAGGAAAGGAACAATGTTTTCACATTTTATCATTCTGTCCAAGGATCTTTCTAGTCTAAACTGTGACCATTGTTTGGCTTCATTAATTAAATGGTGGTCATTGTGATGATTTCATCTCAATGAAAGGGGACAAGGAGAGTTGATGGTAATAACTTTTGGATTTTGAATGACCTTTCATGTTTAGCGAATGACGCAAGCATTTATCATAAAACCCATGTTTGAAGTAATCATGATATGCTACTATCTCTTCAAATTTTCAAATATTTCTTGTCTCGAATATGTGTGACCGTTATTAGTGAGTTTCATCCAAAATCCACAGATGTTCCTTCCACATTGACATCACAACATTTCAATTACTTGTTAGAGCTATGGCTCTGGCATTCCTTACTGACCTTCTCTTCAGAAACCAAAAGGCTATGGAATGATCTTGGAATCATGACATGTCAATTCCTGCTAAAAAGCATCCTGGGCTTGAGTACATCGTCCCTTTGACATCTATCATAAACTGGCCAAAAAAAAGCAGCACTTGAACAAATTTGTTCGACTTTTTCATTAAGGTAACTTACACATTAGCTTAGCAAAATGAATGGTCGATCGTCATATTTTTTTATTTTTTATTTACTACCATAGCACTGTGAAATCTGAAATACCCTAGTTATAGGCTAACATGACTACATGAAAATTCTTGAAGAAACGGAGGAAAACTGCAGTAGATACACCATTAAAAAGGGATAAGAATAAAGAGGCACACACACTAATCTCTATGCAACTCAACAATATTGCCTATTTTTTACCAGTGCTGAACAAGTTCTTTCTTATTCCTTAAGTGGTCTGTTAAATAAGTAAAAAATCATTACAACATTGTGACTTATGACAAGTACTGGTCATGAACTTCTGAATTGAATAAACAGTATGAAAGAAATATCTCTCAATTAGTTGTCAGTATAAAAGGTTTTTGTGGTAAAATGCCTTCCTGCTTCCTTCACAGCTTGCGCCGTCATGTTAGCTCGAGCATTGCATACTGTGCTTTCGGTTTTCTTTGCCTGCAAATCATATACACAAGAATTTTGTGAGTGAGAAACGAAATTCCCATTTTATATTCTGAACTTTGATGTTATTAATGTCCTAGTAGACTGTCCATTTAGAACACGTAAATCCTCTTTTGATCTACGTACGTATGGCCTGTCTGCTGATTGGATGTGATGCTTAGAGGCGTTATATAAGCTAAAACATACTTTGGAATTAATTAGGGATGCATGAGCATGTGCTTATGTGAGGGTGGTTTGGATCATTACATAGTTTATAACATGGCTGCTTGAATGCTGGATCTTCAGTTATCGCAGGAGGTTCCTGGCCATATATCATCTCACAGCTCATATCATCAAAATCTGCGAAAATCAGATAGCACACAGTTAGCATCTTAGCTGCAGTAGACAGATGCTCTTCATTTAAGTCATCATGTGTTGATTGCAAAATTATAATTAACAATGGTGGCCTCTGTGCCTAGCTAATGATTGGCACGTGGGAATGTAACGAACGTTCAACTTGGGTGCTTGTTGTGATACTACATGGGATAGGTTTAGAATAATGTGCTTGTTTCGGGAACAGATGAATATTAGTGTCTTGCATTGAACATTGTCGACTTGATGGCACTAATCATGGAATCGTATATTTCTAATTAACGTTCACGAATTCAGGTATCTTTGACTGGATTTGCATAATGCAATTTATATTAGCAGTATTCATCCCTGTGTGATGGAATTTTCACCTTAGATTGGATGGATCTAGTTGCATTTTTGCACCCTTAGTGGTTATACTCGGGGCCCTCCTTTGACATGATGAGCATGGCCTCCACGTTCTCTAGTGCAGGTACTGTTACTCCCGGAAGCATATCCCTTTTTCTTTTGTTGCTTTTCAATTGCTATAGGCGTAAAATCGGGAATGATCGTTGTTCTTTTGGAAACTCTTCTATTTTAATGTTCTACATATTATAGAAAGTGTTGAATTATATGATGTATATTATAGTAATTTTACTTATCATGTATGGCGTATAGGTTTAATCTTGTGTAGGGCTCTATAATCTTACTAATGTATGCTACCCTACTTATATAAATAAAAAAGGATAGCTAACACATTGTTTAAGCCTCTTATTGTTCTATTGTTTTTAACTTGGTATAAAAACCTTATTGTTCTATTGTTTTTAACTTGATACAAGAGCCTTGCATCTTGACATTTTTCTTTTTTTCCTTGTGGATCTAACACAAAATCATAACAACGCAGCTCCTACCACCATTGTTATCCTTGATCTGATTCTCCCTTCCTTGCCCAAGGTAATTACATTGACATTATCTTCCTTTTCGTTTGTTGAATAAGCTAGTGGTTCTCTTCTTCCAACTCTTGTCGCTGCTGCCACTGGTTCTCGTCTCGCAGCTTTCATGCCTCTCTTAAACACTCAACAATAATTTTTTTGAAGCTCTCAAACACTAATAATTATCTTTATTGGTAAATGCAGATGAAGTCATATCTTATTGGTCATAGAGTATTTCACTTTGTTGATGGCTCATTTCGTGTCCCTCTTCTCGACTTGCCACTTTCAATGGTTCTCCCTTTCAGATCAATCCATCTTTTCTACTTTAGAAACAACTTATTTTAAATGCCCTTCTCTCTCTCTTTTTTCATGGATGTGATGCACCTTGTCATTAAGTGTCAGAATTCATGCAGTTCTTAGCACACTTTTGAATAAGTTATTGCCTCTCCAGCGAACTCTAGAATTATACAATTTCATGGCACTTTCCAAGAAATCTGTCAAGGTGATGATTTTGTCACTATTTTATTTGCCAGAAAGAGAACTCCTTGTTTGATGAATTGGCAGTGGCTAGAAGGCCTATTTCGTTATAGGATTTGAACTTATATGTGTTTCGCGAACTTCATGGTGAATTTAAGGACTTTGTGACTAGTTTATCCACCAAGACTAACCATCTTTCCTACACTGACCTCCACAGTTACCTCCTCACTCATGAGTTTTTTCATAAAAGTTTACTTCAATCCATTGAAAGCTCTGTTATTACCCTGTTGCTGCCTACACCAGCTCAGCCCCCCTTAGCTTTTATTGCTCAGGGTCAGTTTTCCTCCTCTCATAGACAGTCCTTTGGTTCTCATAACAACAACTACAATTCTTATCGTGGTAGAGGTCGTTTTCATAGTGGTTGGCGCAACAACAATATAAATTTTAATAATGACACTACTTTTTACCGTGGGAATAATGGTCCTAACAATAGGATTTGGTAACAACATAATTAACAGCAAGGAAATTGTTCCCTTTCATCAAATCAGTGGTCTAATACATGATCTGTTAGGTGTCAACTTAGCTATACTTTTGGTTAGTCGGCTCAACAGTGTTCCCAACTCCACAATCACTAGTTACAAGATAATGTCAACCTAGCTCTTAGCAATATTTCCACAGGAATTTATGCTGGTTAATTGGTTTATAGACACATATGTGAATTAACATGTCACTTCTAATATTGCGAACATGACAGGTTCATAACCTTATCTTTGTAATGATCAATAGCATATTAGTGATAATAAGAGACTTATCATCTACCATATTGCTCATACTAAATTACACCCAAAAAAACCTTTATTTTGTCTAAGGTTCTATATTTTTCTCGAATTGAAAAATCATTGTTATATGTTCATAAGTTGATGCGGCAGAAGGTAATTTTCTCACAAAATTAAATCTATCCAAACAGACTAGGGTTATGAATATAAAAAATTACATACTTTTTTTTCAGGCCATTAGTGTTCACCACTAATTAATTTGTCCATATACTCATAAACGAAATGACATTGTTACATGTCATCATCGACATACAGTCAAAATTGGTCTTACTTTTCTGGTTCGTTTAAAGCACCTTTATGGTTTTGGAATTATATGTTTGAAACTTCTATGTATCTCATTAATTGTATGCCTACTCTTATATTGTAAAATAAATCTATTTGAATGTATATTACACCTTACTCCGGATTATAATTTTTTATGTACTTTTAGGTGTCTTTATTATCCCTTTTTATGTTCATATAATGTTCATAAGTTAGACTTTTGCTCCACTTCATGTGTGTTTCTAAGTTATAGATCCTCTAATTAAGGTCATTGTTGTCTTAACATGTTATCTCAAAGAATTCACATTTCTCGTCATAAAAGATTTCATGGACATGCTTTTTCATTTGACAATTTTGTCCAGGTAGCTAATTTTCCTATGCCTTCAATTTACATTTACCAAACTCCACTACACACCTGCCTTCTCTAAGTACTTTTCTAATACCTAAATCCAACTCACTACCTATGATACCTCTCTCAATTGACCGTTCGATCGTGTCTTCCAGCCCTGCTCTTATATCACAACATGCATCTTTATTTATCGATCATTCTTCAAGTTCTACCCCTTCAGTGACATTAGTTTCAACCTCCTCTGATGTTGTTGCCCAATCTGGTTCGATGTTTGGTTCAACATCTTCTGCCGCATCAACTTCATCACCTCATGTTTTGGACTTGGTTATTGATTTGTCCAACTACCCTATTTAGCAAACTTCGAGTTCATATCCTTCCTTTACTATTCCAGCACCTCGATACCATCCTATGGTTCTTTATTCCTAACAGTCCAAAACAATAAATCTATCAACGACTTTGGCTTCCCCTAACACCTCTACATCATGGGTAACTACTTCTTATGGTTTACATATCACTCCTAGTTCATGTTTCTCCCTTCATGGTTTTATTAATGTTGATTGAGTTGATAGTATTGATAATCGTAAGTTAACTAGTGGTTATCTTGTAAAGTTTGGTACTACTCCTATTTCTTGAAAATCAAGCAAATAACGATCAAGATGATCAAGATGGCAGGCACATTTTTTAAGCCTCCTATTATTTTCAACTCTACACATTATACGTTCTTTGCAGTGCAAAATAAAATTTGAGAATATTGATTTTTTATGAATTATTCTGTGTTTGTTCTTCTTAAGATTTTCAAACGCAGTATCTTATGATACATGCATACAAAAATTTGGTTCCTATGCCTGTTTGGCCGGCAATGCTTATAGTTGCTGAAGGAGAATACTTACTTGGAACCATGTTAACTGGCATTCCAAAGGAGTGCTTGATAAATGTTTGACTTGGAACCTTGCATAGATTAGTACACATCCCAATACAGTCTGTCTCCTCTAAAAACCTGCAAGGTGTAGATTTGATGGCTAAATACCAAGAGCAATGAAAACTTCAATGATGATTTGATAATTTCCATTGCGATGGCCATGATGGTAATGGAGAAGGGGAGAGCCTTGAAGCAACAAAGCAGATTGATTTGGGAAAGAAAGTGTCAACATATATGAGATAGCAGGGGGGCCTTATGACTATGAATTTCGTCTAGGTTGAAATTACAGAGAAGTTAATATTTACCTGCACTTTTTTATGTGAACCACATTCTTTTCTTTTCTTCCATTGAAGTCGGATTCCCGCACCTTGTTTTGTAAAATTGATAAAATCACTCTCGTTAGTGTATAACTCACAATTTAATACAGAATGCTATTAATTAAGACAAATTTAGGTAAAAAAAAAAGGGGGGGGCAGAGCATGAGGGAAAACAAATATGAGTAAAAATATTAATGGTTGAAGGCCAACGTTAGTATTGGATCAGCAACTTCTTCTTTTTTCTGGCTCAATTCTCGATTTTTCAAGCTGCCGTGACAAATTATCTCTTGATGACTTTCTTCAGCTACTGGCATGTTTTTTTCCCATGGCAAAGGAACTGAGGCGAGAGGGGGAAGAAAAAGAAAAGGATGCTCCACCACTATTTTTTTTTCTTAAGGAAAAAAAATGAAAATTTTAATTTTTGGTGTAATTTCCATGTAAACCCATCTAAAACAACAAATCATGGAAATGGAATTTCCCTACCTCGCAGGGTCCGACTAGCCAAACAAAGAACAAGGTTGTGAAGGCAGCAAAATATTCTCTTGTAAACGTGCACTGTGGTAGCATGATCTTTACCTGCCACAAATCAAAACAACAACACTGATTTATTATAATATCGGAGCATACTATAAGGAATTTAGGAATTATTCCTCACGTGACAGAGATTGGTAGATAAAATAATTAATGGTTCGATAATATCTAAAAGGTCTTCTTGTAGTGATTCATGTGCCTCTGTCTCAAACATGTCCAAATCAACTTTGCATCAAGGATGGAAGGAATGAGAGGAAATATTATCTCCTTTTGATAAAATAAATAAAGAGGAGGAAGAGAATGAAGAAGATGATGATGATGATTATGCATGTTTTGCCACTAAGGCATGTTGTTTCAGATGGTGTTGGCATTTACAGTAACAGCTGCTAAAAGATGCAGTCAGAATGCTTTATTTCATACACACATAGATTTACTACTCAACTTGCATTATTTCTGGGATCGAAACTGATAATCTGAACTCTTTTGTTCTCAAAGAAATAGAGATGAGAGGCCTAGGAGTTCCCATGCATTTCTCTCTATATATGTATGCATGAAACCTGATTAATAGTTCTATATATCGGTAATATATAAACAAGAAAAATATGCATCGAACTTGCCAAGGTCGATATCGTTGCGGGGATGGCTCTATTAAGAGATTGAAGCACAACCTCGTGTTGTTGAGTTGGACTGAATTTCCGCCATGTATCTCTAGCTGTCTGTGTCAAGCTCTCATAATCTCTCTTGCTGTTTCTCATCCCTGCACATGTTTTCGTGATCTGATTTTCTTTCCTCGAAAATGAAATGAAGAAAAGACCATATGAATAATCAAAAGAAATTAACTAAACCTGTTGCATCTTGAAATCGCTGCGATAGATAGTTTATAGCTAGCTTAGCAAACCAGCTATCGTTATAGACAGTAGTATTTTTCGTAAGTCCTCCTAACATATCAGTAGGATGCGAAGCTTTCTTTTCCTCTCCAGTCATATTATTATCTGGTGTTCTTGTTAGAACGGCAAGAACAGGAGAGCGATGTTTGAGCTTACAAGCACGCTTCTGTCGCGGCAGGGATGGAACAGGACTTCTAGTTTGACAAAGAAATCTTGCATCCATGTCTCTGATTGATCAAGAAGAAAGATAGGTTAATTAAGAGGCCTAAAAATTCTGCACTGAGTTTTAGGAGGTAGTTTTTGGCAGAAGAGGAGCACAAGGCAACAAAGAGAGCTTGTCGAGCATTTTAAAGAAAAACGACTGGAACAAAAATTGGTGTAATCTTTTTTGTTTATGATTTATGGAATCTTACAACCTTATTGGGTTATTGCACCTTCCATTCGGACAGAAGATGCTCCTTTTGTTTTGAATGTATATAGTAAATTACAAGTGGACGTTTATTAATTTGTACAATATTGATTATCATCGCCACCTTTCGGACAAGTGATCAACGTAAGGCACCGCACCCTCTTCCATTCAACTTGTATCACATCGAAGATCAAATATTACAAAACATAATCCCAAAGAATCTTTCACTTGGAAGTCATCAATTATCCTCTTATTATTTTTCCGGTGAACTGCTTAGCTCTTTAGTCTTTGTTTTATGTGTTTAGTATTGTGTTGTATTGTGATTTTTAAAATTATTTTTATTTTAAAATATATATAAAATATTTTTTTTAATTCCTAATATCAATACATTAAAATCATCTAAAAAATTAAAAAATAAATTGTTATAGATTTGAGATAAATTAATATGTTTTTTGTATGACATATTAATTTCAGAAGGAAATGTAAGCCGGGTTATCTTTTTGTTCGGTTCATGTCTTCATGTGAAGAAGGCATCAAATATTACACCAAGCGTGGGCCAAAGCACGTCGGACTTGGGGATTAGAACTTGTCTCATCCCGGAGATAGTCACCTCAACGTGGGTGGGCTTAAGAAGATGTCGTCTGGATTCTGTATCGAAACAAAACAAAAGGATGATACCGCACAGTATTCAGGGACGAGACAGAACAGTGAAAGAATTTGTGTCGGTCCAATATCAAATACTTATTTATGCAGTTTTTGTTTGGCTATTAGTAAAAGACTAGATTTGTAACCATCGATGGCCCAGTGATAAAAGCTTGGGATCAAGAGATTTGTTCCCTCTGTGGTCTTAGGTTCGAGCCCTATGGTTGCTCATATGATGGCCACTGGAAACTTACATTGTCGTTAACTTCAGGGCCCGTGGGATTAGTCGAGTTGTGCGCAAACTGGCCCGGACACACACATTAAACTAAAAAAAAAGACTAGATTTGTTATCCAAGCTTCGCTGCGGATCGAGCAAATTTATTTTTTAATATAAAAAAACATGGGTAAAAAAAACCCAAATCTCAAGTTATTGATTCAAGTAGTAATCTAAACAATATGAAAATAAAATGCAACAACAATATAAAAAAATATTAAGATGTTATATTAATCATTTTGTCCTTCACTGTATTTAACAATTGTTTTGGCAGTGGGATAAAGTTGTTTTTTTCAAGGATCCAAATGTTATTTA
>Ga0307517_10008861_pt1 | contig 14374 bp, 18 predicted proteins | sample 23_EM_MG_FD_194515 | JGI IMG/M metagenome (GOLD analysis project Ga0307517, IMG submission 194515) | Populus trichocarpa ectomycorrhiza microbial communities from riparian zone in the Pacific Northwest, United States - 23_EM | ecosystem: Host-associated > Plants > Roots > Unclassified | place... | reverse complement strand
AAAACGATGAGGATATGGAAGAGCAGAAGTAATTAATGTTGCTTTTATTGGTTCAATTTACGAATGAGTAATAAGAAAATAATTGGCAAGATAAGATGAGAAAACCATGAACATCATCCAACATCATCCAAAGGCATCCATCCATCCCTGCCTCTCCTGAGACATGGAAAAGGATGAGATGCATTCAGATATACCATAGCTACCTATCTACACTGTTTCTACCATTATACACCATGCACAATACCCCAAACAGCGAATATGACCACCCAAGGTTATTTTTGATGACGTGTCCTATAAATAGAATGTCATCCAATGTCCCCAATGCCAATCCATCCCATACCACCCCCACTGGGGTGCGCAAAGAGGTGTATTTAAATGTAGAATACCTTATTATATAATTTCCCCTGCCCCCTAACCTGCCCAACACACCCAACAATGAGCAAGCATCCCAGGATGCTGTTTCCTGCATTGTTGACATCTATTTACTAGCATCCCCAACAGCCCCGCCCCACCTAACTACCCCACCCTCCCATCCGGCGCCCTCAGCATGTCAACCATCCTACCTGCTCACATACAGATCCCTATTAGTAATCTAAATGAGCCCCAGCACCCATGGCAGCATGGTTGTTTTTCGCTTTTTTGGGTGGTGGGGTTTGTCCCATATGCATTTATGAAGTGACTTGGGTAAGACCCTAGTATTGATAGATAATAGTAGCATATACAGGTGGCTTGAATTTGTGTTGAAGTTTGACACATTGGCAGTGGGTCCAATATCTGTCACCGTTGGGCCTCGTATGTTGGCGCTGAGGCCTACAAGTCAATGGGTGGTTGGGTGGTGGGTATTGTTGATGGGTCGTCGTCATCTTCGGTGGTGGTGGTCATCGTCAATAGGCGGTTGGGTGGTGGGTATCGTCGATGGGTGGAAGGTGCTGTCGATGGGCCCTCCTCCTTGCCTCGCCCCACCCCTCCTCCTCTTCCCTGTCTTGCCCTTCACCTCCTCGATTTCCCTGGTGTCGTCAATTCAAATCGCTTTGTCGTCATCGATTCATGCTGTTCGGGTGGAATTGCGTTGTTGTGGTGGAATTGTGTCGTTGTGGTTGTGGGTTTTCTATGGCAGCTGGGGGGTTATAAATGTCAGTGAGGGGGACCGGAAACATCGTTTCCTCCCTCCTTTCGTCGATTCACCCGTTGTCTCATCGATTCACCTTCTGCCTTGTCGTGGGGTTCTGCTTCGTCGTTGTGGGGTTCTGATTTGTTGTTGTGAGGTTTTGCCTTGTCATCGTCAGGTTCTGTCTCATCGTCGTGGTGTTCTCTGCCTCGTCATCATGGGGGATTTGCTAGGTCGCATTGAAGCTGGGGGTGGGCACCATTTGATGTGGTTTGCATGGCTGGGGTGGGAATTCAAGTCGCTGGTCGTTCGTTACGTTGGGTTTGGGAAGAAAATGGTCATTGGGGTGGCATGACACGGCGGGCAAATAGCTGACCAGTGCAAGAAAAATGTTGCCTGACCAGTGACCTGACCAGTGACTTTTACAGTCAAAAGGCGGTCAAAGGTCGGTCACGTCAAAGGTCGGTCACAGTTCATGTCACACCACATGACCCCGTTCTTTCCTCCCACATCCCTCTTTGACGTCAACACTGTTCCAGGGACTGATAAGGTACGTTATCACTAGGTGTTTCAATTCATGCTAACTGTCGTTGTTCATTCCAGTGCTCGCTCTCCATTCACCTGCCCTCTTCGATGCGTGTTGTGAGTTAGCTCTATCCACAGCATCGGGGTTCTCAGCCACCACACCCCAACCACAAGCATTATCGTTACTGGGCTCTCCGTTCACCTCCTCCGACGCGTGTTGTGAGATATTCTCTATCCACTGCATCAGAGGTGTCAACCAGGGCCAACTAATCACGTCGGAACACGTATTGCACATCCATTGTGCCTCCATCCCCCAACGCATGTTGTGAGTTAATCTCTATCCACAGCGTCGAGGTTCTCCAGGCCCTCCATCTCTTCCTCCGTTGCATGTTGTGAGTAAATCTCTATACACAGCCTTGGGGTCGAACATCCTTCAATTCACACCGGCTCACACCGGCTCGCATCCTGTACATCCCTTCCGCTCCGCTCCCTAGGATGGCATCTTCCAGCAACGTTCAACCGACTCCACATCGCCGATATTCATACACCAAGGTCGACTTTTACCGTGCCACTTCATTCGCGGACGAGGTGCATGAGATCGACAAAAGTCAGGGCCACGCTGTCTTGATCGACGGCCATCTATTCTACTCTCCCAATTGCTCTCAATCAGACGTTCCTCTGCCCTCCCATTCACCAAATCTGGGACTGGATGTGTCATCCCTCGAACGGCCTCTCTGGTAGTCCATGGATCATGTGCATCTCGCCTTTCTGCCGCTGCGAGGGCAAGGTGTTCATCCATTGGACAGTTTTCTTCCAGCCCCGACACGGTTTATGTATAGTCAAGGTCAATTTTTTCTTAACCCATCGGTCATACTGGGATGGAATCAGTTGGAATTTGATCTGAAGCGGATCATCAAGATCCTTGTCGAGAGGTGCAAAATCCCCCCCTTCCCTAGCGCCATTACTTCCGTCTTGGTGAAATTGGTTCGCTGCAATAATGCCATCGTTTTGAGACAGGAAGTCGCCAATGGCGGCTGGTTCCTGTATTGGCTCGGCCAACTTGCGTACGCAATCACAGTTAATGTTTCCATGGACAGGAGTCCAGTGCAGCCTATCTATGATCTACCTCCTGCAGGGCAGGCTGCCCTTGATTTTGACTGGAATTCTTTTGTGGATAATGCCGTACCTCCATGGTTCGAATATCTGGGAACTCGAAACTGGCCTCAAACCCTCCTTTGTGCGATTCAGAATTGTGTTGCGAGGTTCGACGCCAACTCAAGGGTTGGCATTTTCCTTGATATTGTGCAACCACAAGAGCACCAATTCTCGGTTGACTGGTTTATGAAATTTAATGTTCCTATATGGTATCCATGGGGGAGTAGCGAGCAGGCAGCTGCTTTAAATATGTCGTCCGTGTCCCACCTCGCTCCTCTTCCACACCACCTTCAGCATGTGGCCACGATCCTCCATAAGTCTCCTTCTGAAAGGTTGCCTCAGAACGGAGGCGTCACCGCACCGGACAGACAACCATGGATTGCCTTCCTGGTGAAGCGCCAAGAAACAAACGTGAATAGGGAGAAACGGGAGAGCCCTGAGGAGAGACGAAAACGCTTAAATCGTGAACGACAACATCCGACCACTGGTGCCAGGGTGTTCGAGTGGGAAAAGGATGACAATGATGTGTATCAGCGTGTGGAAGTTCCAAAGGCAGAGCGAACGGACGTGCTTGAAAACTATGGTAGAAACCAGAAAGTATACAATGCCTTCTTCAATGAATGGGACTGCATTGCTGAACTGGGTGAGATGGATCAGGATGAGATCGAACGGATGGATTGGGGAGAAGAATCTATTTTGTATGATCCTCAGCCACCTTCTCCCCAGTCAGGGCCCGCTGCGACTTATCGTCAAGAACCATCTGGAGCGAACGTCTACAACAACACGTCCCAACCTCTTGCATATGACCAGGGTGAAATTTACATGCCCCCTGTAGTGGAACCAGGCAAACGGTCAACCTCGTCACTCGTCCCTGAGCACCAGTTGCCTAAATCTGTCGTGACTGTCAGTGAGGTGGCCCACGTCCTGCACAAGTATTTTGGGTATGTTCCGCCACTCGGCATCAGTGCGACTTCAAAGAAAACTCCAGCTTCACGCAAGAGCTTCCAACTTACAAAGGCAATAGGGCTTCACGACGTCGATCACAAGTATTTTGAAACGACAGCTGGCATACCCGCTGTGAATTTCATCCAATCATTGTCATCCGATAATGGTCTACCCGAAATCGACTTTTGGGATTTAAGAGCTGGAAATCGATGGGCACTCAGGTCAAGCAAACATCTGAGATCTCTGAAGCGATTGGGATCACAATTTCTGTTTGACTTTGGCGATGCAACAACATCCAGTTGGACGTTATCCGTTCAGCAGCCTGAAATTGCCTTGTTTATATGCCGCTTGGATGGACGACTGGATGAAGCTGGTATCGTTAGGGAGTTGCTAACGCGTGCAATTCCACACCACACTCTTGTTCTCCTACCTTCCCATACAGTTTTGATGCCAGACACCATCAGGTTGCCTGTCTGTTTGCCAGGTTATGAATTCACAACCACAGACTATAATTTCTACTGCACACAGGTAAGGAATCTACTCTGTGATCCAAGGGTAGTCCGAGCTGCTCTTATGTCTGGAGGTATTGCCTGGCGACTGGCAGTGCACAAAGGGTTTGATTCAGTTGTGGATGGTCCAACTGCTGATCTCATTGATGAACGTGTGGGCATCTGTTTCCCAACGGATACTCCTGGCTGGGAGTATTGGGATGATACCTGCACTACAAGGGAGTTGGACCTACTTTGCGGGGCCTATATCTGTTACAATGGTATTTTTTTTTTTTAAATCTATGCTTTTGGATCTTGCTGATGGTGCATCAATTAGGTCGAAAATCTCCTCAGTTTGTGGTTAAGTCATGGTGGCCTTTGGTATCAACATGGAACACAAATGTCTACCACTCATGGTGGACCCAATATTATGATAGGTTATTTGAGGCCCGGATCGAGGACATTAAAAAAGGTGTTGCTCAACCTCTTTCTCAAAGTGATTGGCGAAAGATTATTCGAGGAACTGGAGGCGCCAAACGCTTGATCCGAAACACTAGTACCCAGTCGCTTTCCTTTTTAAACACAGTTGTTGGTGGTGTATTCCCTGGATTGCCATAGGTGGTACAGATTTTGAACATGCGTGCATCTACTGTTTGGGCTTTGTACATTTATCATAGTTTTTGCATGTTAGTAATTGTCAAATATATGTAGGGATTTTTTTATTGTGTGTGCACTGATTTAAAACTATTGGTAACTGAGCAACAAAATATGATTTTGTTATGACTTCAAGTAGCTTTTGTCTTAAGCACAGACAATTGCTACCATTGAGTTCAAAGTTCAAGGTTTGTTTGTGTGCTAGAAGAATCATTTGGATTAGCTAAGGTTTTACAAGTGAGGATACTACTGTACTTATACTACTCCAGGGTGCACAGACCATTGCTAATGGTTAGGGAATGAGTTAGAAAGAAATGAGTCATGATGAAATCATATGTGGTATAAATAGACATGGAAGGTGCTAAGCACAATGATGAAAGTGAGGGAGGAAGCACACAGGCTAATTAGGCTGTGCTGAAAAATTGTCCATATATGGCAAGATCATAACAGATTTCTACTTCTGATCACGATTCAAGCTATTGATGATCACCATTGTTTCCTCACTAATTCCAAATGTTCCTGCAGGTCTTTTGTAGTATGGAACATGTGCCAGAATTTGGTTTACCTCGATTAAAATCTCATACCCCTCTGGTGGTGACTTGCTATATACTAGGCCAGCTGAAAAACCTCCTCTGCTTGTGTAAGGATTTTTCAACTGATCATGGTTGGAAAGCCAGAGATGAGGAGCAACAATTACAAATATATGTTCTTTTTGCTGCAGAACCTGTGACCATATCAAGCGGATAAACCCAACCTCAATGTCGCCATTTTGTAGTTGGATGCTGATGGAGCTATTTCCTGGATGCATTGCAAAGGTGGAGTATGGCCGGCCATTATGGGTAATATGTTGAATTGGAGAAGCCAGACGTGGCAAAATATCTGCGTTAATTGGATGAGGGAACTGTGAATAATGGCGAAGAGGAGTTGCTGGATATTTTTCATTGAAATATACCAGGATCTTATTGTAATGATCAACTGAAAGTGCTTCTCCTTGACTATTCTCTGCTGCTTGCTCAAGAGGAGACTGGGGCTCTGTATTAAGTGTGTTCAAGGGTCGTGGCAAGATGTTGAACATTCGTAACACTTTGCTTAATAGGCCTTCTGAGTCTGATAACAAGGTATTTGCACTATCCTTCATGAATGCCAGTAATCGACCACGGCGACAAATCTGACGTAACATGGTAAAGTCCAACTCCCCTAATAAAAATTCCAAGTCAGATTCAGAATGTAGAAGAAAAAAATGAGAAACATACACAAATGGCCATTTGTTTTGATTTTCTGAAGCAAGCCATTGTGTCGCTCATATGAAAACTCACTGAGTTTGATGAGTGGCCCCCAGAATTTCATTAGATCTGCATTATGCATTGCATAATGATGGTTGGGACGAGTGCTGACACCTGGAAAAATAGACTTGGATGACTTGCGATATTGAATATAGTGCTGGAGATATCGGTCTGCAGCTTCAGGGGAGGTTGAATGAGAGCAGACAAGCTTGGTGCAAGTAATAAGATCATGGAAGTTGTCAAGGAGATCCATATGCTGTTTGGATGGAGATAAAAGCCAGATTTCAGGTAGCACAAGTGGAAGAAATACGCTAAAAAGGGTAAGCCATTGGTCAGCCTTTAGCTTCCCATGTGACTTCTTTCCAAGATTTTTTGGTGGTCTCTCAACCCAGCTTGGGATAACAGCATTAGATAGACAAGCATGTATCTGAGATAATTCTGCAGCATTAAAAGTGCATGTCGCTCGCCATTCTTGCTTGTCCAGATTGTTGTCTGATTGACTACCATCACTTTCGCTGTCAGATTCAGCCATTTGAAATATATCATCATCATCATCAGAGTTGGCATCTTCTGATATGTCTTGTTCTGAAGCTGAGTCAGAATGCATAGATGCTGTCATTGAATGAGCTCGCTTTGGATGTAATGGAATGTCTTCAAATTCCTGGCTCTCTGCACGCAAGTCCAAAAGCTCAGCATCCAACATATCAACATCATCATCATGGTCATCAGCCATTTGGGGATGAATATGTTCAACTGGATCATCATCATTGCCATCTTGGTTTGCTTTTAGAGAGGGAACAATACCAATTCCCCATTTGCAATGGGCATGATGTTGGAGAATTCCTTCAATCCAATTATGCATAAGCCCTAGAACTGTATGCCGGACTGGATCATGATAGATCAAACGATGAAGCGAAGACCATCGAACACCATGTTCATCAAAGATTTCTTTTCGTCACTTTTTTGTTGTAGCCCTTCGCCATTCCTTTGCATTTGCACGAACATGAACCCCATCACGTGCTGTCCATGATTCATAATCCAGGCGATCAATATCTGCAATATGCAAAGTACAGAATGAACAGAAATTGTGAGAGCTGACTCCTGAAAATCCAAATGCCTTGCGTATTGCAAGAAGGTCACCAATACCTGGAAGAACTGCCAGACACTTGGAAACACCTTCAGGATGGCAATAGGTGCGAATATTCCTTCCAGGCCACATTGCCTCAAGATGATCCACAATGGGGTCAGAAACTGCAGTGATTGTAATCATGGATGGTTCCTTGGGTGGGGGAGTAATTCCAGCAAAAAAGGTATTTTCTGGTAAATGCTGTAGTTCATAGGGTAGATTGAGGCAAAATAACATAATTGCACCACAAGATGCTGATTTTCCAGCAATTTTATTTGAAAATGGATTGAACCAGTCAATGTAGTAGCTGAATGTGAGATTCCCTGGAGTTGTGGTAAATGAGCCAAGGCTCCGCCATGCTGGGCTATCCCAGATTGAATGCATAACGCCAACAGATGGCTGATGAACATATGACAGATTGATCAAGTCTTCAATACCTGGTCGACCAAGGAAAAATTCAAGCCATGATGCCAGATCCTGTGTGCTGTAAAGTGTACGTGGAACTACTTGAGGCCCTCTACGGCTTGAGCGTGTGGTGGAAAGTATTTCTCCACACACTTTGCTACGTGAGGTTTCACGTCGAGGACAAACTTGTGGAAGATCATCTAGATTATACTTTGTGAGACACTTTGGACAACACACTGAATGCAAAATGATTGGGTTCAGAGAGAGTGAATTTATAGCAGTGCGGATATCATGAGGCAGTTTGATGGGTAAAGATGAAGGAAGTGATGCCAGTGGGAAAATAACTGTGGAAGGATTGGCAAGCATATAGCCAAGCCGAATAGCCATAAGGATAATCAGTTCAATAACCTTTAAAGCAGAGTTTGTTGCTGTCCTGCTGAGGCCACATGCAAGATGTAACCAAGTTCCTAGCATGCAAAAAAGAAGATATAGTGCACGTTGAGCACTCGCCAAGGCTAACACAGGATTAATATTGAGCAAGCTTTAATTTTTCTTCACTTACTTTGCTCTGCCTCAGTTACTCCTGGCTCCAGTCCATGATCCCTACGCTGTTGAGCTGTTGTTTCCCCATCATTGATTGGAGGAATAAATGACCCAGGATCCTCTGCCCCCCCAGCCTCCTATACATAATATGTTAGCCAAGAGAAAAAAGATAAACATTCAGAGTACTTGCAGCTTCCTTTTCTCTGTCTTTTTTGCGGTGGTTTGAACGTGTGGTGTTGCTAACAAGACGACCTGGTTGAAGTTCCTCATGCTCATTTCTAAATGATTTCAGAATGCACTTGGAGCAATCACATACAACCTGCCTCCTAGTGGGGTTGGATGCTGGGGTGGAATCCATTGCTGGTGCTATAGATGCTGGTGGTGCAAGTTGTAGCTGTTTTATCGATGGTGAGATCATGATTGTTGATATGACTGAGTTTGAAATTTAGCCCCAACAGGCCCTGACACAAGAAATTACCAACAGCCTCTTAGAACATCTTAATTAAATATATTAGCACATATTACAGTATATACAAATATCCTATGCCACACCATGGCTCAAAGCATGAGAGTTGGGGGCCTACATCCCTCGTAGAGGCCCAAGTGGTCATTATTTGTACATATTTCGCATCACTATTCACCAGTGATTGTCACGGCCCGTAAGCGACTGACGAATTCAGCGCCTTGACCGCAGACTGCACTCTTGATCTTTTCGGTTGACGAGGTGGACCTAACATGCTTGGGGATCGCTCCAAGGAGTTGTCCTTTTTCCGTACCATAAATGAAAGTTGGGATGGGGCTCAAGGGAGTATCGAGGGTGCCACCATCGGACATCTCCTCGTCCTCATTGTCATTGTAGATATCGGCGACTTTAGAGAAAAAGGTGGGAACAGGTCTGGAGGAAATTCGAATGAGGGGTGATGATGGCGCTGACGAAGAGGGTGTTAAGGGCGACGAAGGCGACGATGGAGACATCGAAGATGACCGCGACGATGCAGGGGACGTCGCTGGTGATAGAACGGGGTGCAACAGCACTGATTGCAGACCCTCTGGGGGATAAACACGTTGCCCGTTTGGTGCGAGGACGACGACATGGTCTTCCTCAAAGTGCTGGAGCAGAGCATGCAGATCGGGTAATTGGGCGCCGCAGCAAGCAAAGTTGGAGCACTACCAAACAGATTATTTAATGTTGAAAGAAATCAGTTAAACTTTAAGATAGACTCACGAGAGTACACTCGAGAGAGGTTATGCGATCAATGTTGAGATCGACAGCGGCAGTAGGGAGCATGTCCACAGTCGAGGTGTCAACAGAAAATTTTGAACTCCCTGTGCGCAGGTCGGGAATATCACATTTCACTTCCTCTTGGAGATGTACAACTCGGAACGAAGCCAATAGGAGGAAAGGGACCAAAGGCGGTCAATGCAAAGAACCTAGGGAGCGGCAGCGGGGAGTGGCAGCAGGGATCGACCTTCGTCTGGTGCCCCTTCCGTGTCTATATTATGATTGTATGTAAGTAAGTATGCTGGAGTACCTGTACCCGCGAAAACCCGTACCTGCACCCAGGGTAAGGGGGTTTCGGCGGGTTGGGGTGCGGGTTTTTGGGAAACCCGGGGTACAACCTGTATGGGTTCACCCTCCAAAACCAACCAAAAAACCTCGCAACAGCAAAGCAGGTGTCAATTGACACTGCCACGCAGTATTGCGAGGTTAGGATGGGTGGTCAACTGGGTGGCATGGTGGTGCTGGTCGTTCGGCCTTGCATTGGGCGTTGACGACCTTGCGCAGGGTCCTTGCGTCGGCACAACCCCAGGCTGGGCGTTTACATTTCGCATTGGCCTGGGCCGCATAGCTGGCGTTGGTTCGAGGAGGTGGTGACGTGGCACACCAACAACCTCATTGCAAAACACGCCAGCAGAACGCCCGCAACTGCGAGTGTCCATGCTGGCATGCATGTGAACGGATGGGAGGGTTGGCGTCGTGTGGGAGTTGGGGGGTGCATAAGTGGGCGGCGCGCATCCTGGTGCGTTTTTAATGTTAGTAGGAGGCAGGGGAAGTAGCTGAGGGGAGGCGAACGGCTATAGTTCGTTTCCTCGCGTACCTTGCAGGTCTCCTACACTATAGGTCTCCTCTCTCATTTCCTACCTGCCCCCAACCCATATGACCACCCAAAATCCATCAACATCGACATGGAGTGGCCTACATCCCTTGCTAGAGGGGAGAGGCCAGATGGCGACGAGGATGGGTGTGAATGGGCCTAAAAAGAATGAAAGAGGTCAGTACACATAAGTAAGAGGGTTGTAAATGAACTACTTACCTTGTAACGTGTCCTGCCGCATTCGTTGAGTCCAGAAGGATGTTGTGGAAATGGTGGAGAGCGAGATCAAGTGACCAAGATTCAATCTCCGATCTAAAACCCGCGATCAACTTGGCAACCCGCACTGAGGTCGGTGTTCTTGCCTCCTTCAATGCGTGTTGTGAGTCAATCTCTATACACAGCATCTTTCCTTGCTACCCTCTCTGCCCCTACGCATGGTGTGAGTGAATCTCTATCCACAGCGTCGGGTCTTTGTCGGATTTCCTCATCTCCCCTTCGTAACTTTCCCCCTGCATGGTGTGAGTGAATCTCTATCCACAGCATCGGGTCTTCTTGGTTCGCTTCATGTCCCTGCTGCAAAATCATCTACATTTTCGTTTTCATTCAATTAACTGGTACAAGTGCCCATCTATCAACCAAAATACGCCACAGATATCCAATTCATTGCGGGAAATTCAGCGAGACCGTCAACGTTTCTTGTTACATTCGACGGATCCCGACGCACCCCCATCGCCTCTCTCATCTTCGTCCATCACCATGCCGCTCTCTACCTCACTCTCTGAGCCCCCATCCCCCGGCTGCCCTTCAGGCTCATCGTCCCCCAGCCCTCCAAACTCCTCGTCCCCTGGCCCTCCAAAATCCTTGTCTCCCAGATCATCATCCAAATCCATCTCGTCTTCATCATCATCTTCATCATTGGCAAAATCTTCCTCAGTGACCAAATCGTACCTGCTCAAAACTGTTGGCCCATACTTTTTGTTCAACCCCTTTTCTGAAAGCTTTTCGTCAGCAGTTCCTGCGAAGGGGGCTTGGCCATCGGGCAGGAAGATGATGCTTGGCTGGGCAATAGTAAAACGAAGGCGAGGGAGGAGTCGATTGTAGAATGCTGGTTAGAAGTAGTCGATCGGCATTTTTTCAGGGAGCTTAAGAAAGGTCGACACTTCCTGGCTAGTGTCGGGGACACGGCGTACATGTTCATTCCACCGCCCCTTTGGAGAATACCGAACACTTTCCTTGCGAATCTCCTCCAGACGCTGAATAAATGTCTCAGCTTCCACAGAACGCTCTGGTCGACGCTTGATCCAATAAACCGGCTGATTATTGATCTTTAGTCCGGCCTTGTCGACTTCATCATCTGAGGTTGCCCTTGGGTGGATAGCCCGCTGATAGCGAGCAGGGAAACCGTTTTCCTTTAGGAATTTCAACCTTGCATTAGCAAGCTAAATAGAAAGTATTAGTGAGGAGGAGATGGAGATCTATAAACTACACTCATGCGAGTGCGTGACCTATAGGCAGGGCTTGCTTCATCAGCTGCAGCAACAGATCCTGGGCGCTGAAGCTCCCGACGCCATCGTGAATGGAAAAATTGGTGGACGATGTGGTCATATATCTTGATCAGCAATTGCATGTCTTTGACATAGTCGAGCTTGGGTTGAACCCCGGCATAAGCGTGTGATACGAGTGCCTGCTTGAAGGTGTCGAGGGCTATGATTCGGCAGGCGGAATTGTACAAGGAATGTGCCGTCTCGCAAAGATCCGGACACCAGGAAGTCATACCAAATCGTGCTAGACAACCTTGGATATACGATTTGATATTTTCTTCGATCAGACCTAGTTGAGTGCCAATCCTCCCCGACTTGGTGGATGTGACCTGGACAAGAGAAACCAGAATAATAGGTTGTCGAGCCTCAGTCAATGATGTCTCGGTGAGGAAATGTTGCTGGAACCGAGTGAGAACCGTTTGTTCTGGAAGCTTTGGGATATCCTTCAAGCTGCCAAGGCCCCATAGAAGACAGATATGAAGTCTCAATGCTTCCTGTTCACATTGTATGAGCAGGAAGCACTTCTTAACTATGAAAGAAACGCACTTGAATGCCGCGTGAATCCTTGGGAGCTTCCCTTTTTAACATCCGGTTGACTTCGGTCGCACGTTTCTTGGTTGGCTTCTTTGGACCTTTGCGCTGAACGGACCATGGAGGCTGAGGCCGGGTAAGGGGGTTAGGCTCAGGCTCAGGCTGAGGGTTACGCTGAGTCGAGGGGTTTGGGGATCGTGGTCATGTTGGTGTCACATCTCCTCCAGCATCTGAAGGCGGCTGAGCTGGCGTGGGGCCCTGGGTACGTTCCTGGCTGGGCCATGAGCTCGGACCAGCACCACCAGGACTACTGGAATCGGGAAACCAATGTCAAATATTTCACAGATGCAAGTTAAAAAAAACTTACGGTGGTGGTGGTGCACCAGAAGCACGAAGTTGCTGGTTCTCTGTCTGTAGAAGTGCTAGTTGCGCCTGCCAGAGCGTTTGTTGAGCCGCAAGTTGCTGTTGGAATCGCGCAGCATAGATTGCTTCAATTTGTGCAGCGGTAGTGGGGGCATTGGGGTCCATGATGGTGGAGGATACGAAGGGAATTGGTTTCGATTCGCCTTTAATCCTTTCATCTTTCCTTTGACTTCAAACTAGGAAGTCCGCGTGCTCGCTGGTCTTTCATGTTTTAATTGATGATGCCGGGACGAGTTTGGAGTCAAGGCTGTGGCCTGCCATGTGTTGGCTGTTTCAAGGTAAGAATTTGAATATCATGTTGAAAATATTAACTCATGAGACGCAGTCGGTAACAGCCCCGAAACTGGCCCAACAATCCACGGAACCGCTGCTCAGCTGGAGTACACAAGTCCATGCTCCGATTCGGGAGCGCCCCCTCGTTATGAGATTGCTCATGTGTTGATATATCCTTGAAGAAAACGCCCCCAGCCTTCGCCCATCATATAACCCTGCTGTAATTCCCCACCTCATCTTGTTCAATGCCGCTCCATGTTTTTTGCTGTGTACATTGCTTCCATCCTACTCTCGCTACTCAATGCTGTCTTTTCCATTTCCAATCCCTCGTTTTCTCATCTCGTTCTATCTCTTGTGTTATCTTAGTAACGTGACCCCCCTCGCACACTCTTTATTCCTCGCCACGTTCAATCTTTGTACATTATTCGAAATACCTTACTTGCTGTGTTAAATAAATCATCTTGATGTGTAGAATAATTCCTTTGTAACAAATGAACGTACACGACTTTGTAATGATAAAACAATTTGGAAATAAAGGAACACGTTGAGGCTTGAGGCAATCAGATTACGGTGGCACAAAGGAAAAGCGTGACAATGGTTAATTTGTCGACCTACGGACAAGTTACTGGACACGTCACTGGTCAGGTCACTGGTCAGGCAACATTTTTTCTGCACTGGTCAGCTATTTGCCCGCCGTGTGAAATGAATAGGAATGGCCACAATGTTTGTTGTGGCTCGTGTTTCATGACATACCGCATGGGCCTCCCAATTCCTGGGTCCCCCCTTGTTTTTCCATCTCCCCGATTCCTCCCTTGAGCGAGAATGAGCCACCCACATCCCTTTGGAAAGGGGAGGGGCGACTACGGCTTCGTCCCCGCTTCTGAGGTGAGTTGAGGGGTTGGGGTTTGGGCCCACATCCCTCCAGAGAGGGGAGGGGCACCGCGCCGGGTTTTGAGTGTGGTTGAGAGCGAACCAGGGTGGTGATGATGAAGGTGGTGGTGGTGGGATGGGGGAAAACGAACGAACATCAACTGTGATGCAGTTGGTGTGTGATTAAAACTCCGCTCGACATCCAAGATTGTCTTCGATATGAGTACTCGTTAGTTCAATAATAAAATAAAAATTTGTATTATTTTAAAACTATTATAAGGATGTTCGATCCAAAGTCTTAAGGAAAAAAATGAAGAATTGAAGAAGTTATTTAAGAAATATGCGAAAATGGTCGTAACTACCATAGCTTTCATCAATTCTATACTATAACACCTGTATTAATTTGGA
>Ga0307517_10008859_pt1 | contig 14375 bp, 11 predicted proteins | sample 23_EM_MG_FD_194515 | JGI IMG/M metagenome (GOLD analysis project Ga0307517, IMG submission 194515) | Populus trichocarpa ectomycorrhiza microbial communities from riparian zone in the Pacific Northwest, United States - 23_EM | ecosystem: Host-associated > Plants > Roots > Unclassified | place... | reverse complement strand
AAAAAAAAAAAAAAAAAGCTCCAACAACAATCTATCCATCAAAACCTAACACATGCCACCATCAAAACCCAACACACGCCACCTAGTATGGAAGATGATGACATGAGAAATCCAATGACACAGTAGAAGTCATTTTTATACTGTCATTTAATGTCGCACGCGTCGCCGAAACGCCACGAACTCTCCTGCGTGCATGGCAGTCTTTTTTTTAATTACCGTGAAGGTCATTTTACCCCTCTACCAATATGATTATAATGAAAAAACCCACTTGAAAATATATAAAATCTCCTAAAACAAGCCTAAATTAATTGTGAGATAAAAGGTAATTTTATGATTTTACTGTGCTAAGAATATGAAAAATATAAAAAAACCCCGAAGCAAGACTTAATTAATTATGATATAAAGGGTCTGTGTAAAAAAATATAAAATCTAAAAAAAAACTCTGGCAACCAAGTATTTGATTGTTTTCTTTTAAGGACAATGAGGGTATTCCATTGTTAAAAATAAGCTGTAAATACTTTTATACACCTAATTGAGAATGACAAATAGATTTAAAAGAAAAAAAATTGTTTTATCCCTAACTTAGTCTTTAACGTGAATTTCCCACTCCCGTATGTTTTTAATAAATAGAAAGCTATGACAGAGCTGGGTCATGGCAACATTAATGTAGGATAATTTTAAGTGTTCGGGTTTTAGATTTAATTTTTAATAATCACGAGTATTTTTTTAATACTATTAAAAATTTATATTGTTATTAATTTTAAAATAAATTAATTAAGATATTTACAAAAACCAGTGTGGATATCTATAATAATAATAATAAAAATAATAAAAATAAAAGACATTATCGTAGGACCAAAATGACAGGTTCAAATCTTAAAGCTGCCATGTTTATTTTTCTATTACTACTACTATATCACGGAGCACCGTATTTGTACCTGCACTTCAATGATTTCATCATAACCACTAATACTCCACCACGTGCACCTCGACAGGGCTATAGCCAATCAAAATCAACCGAAGGTGTAATAATGATGTCGCTGTTCGAAAGACGCCATCAATATATATAAGCGTAAAAATTACAACACCCAAGCTCCCTCGATATAATTAATCTCAAAATTGATCGAAGAAACCTTGAAATTTGCTCTCTCACACCCTGTCGCACTCACCCATGGCTTACGTCGAACGAGGTTAGGCACTCTCTTTCTCCTCTCTACGTTTTCTTCATCATTTTTAATCTCTCAAATGTTAGGGTTTGATTTATGTGAATTTTATCTAGCCCTTTTCTCTATTGCGAATCTATCTATATGGTTTGTGATTTTTTGTTCCATGCATTCAATTTATGAATTAGGGTTTTAGCGTGAGTTGATTTTTTAAGTCAACGCTTAAATTGACTGGGTGAAGAACTAATTGTGCCTAAGATGAATTCATGCATAAAAAAATGAACATAAATTATGCTTCGAGTTTCTTTAATTAGATTATCTGTTATGTCGATGTTAATGACGCAGGAGCTTGATCACTGTTAGTTAGAAGATCATGCCATGATCTGATCTTTTGAGCTTCTAATCGAACAACTTATGGTTCTTCAAGAGGATCACAAACCATTTTAAGGTGGAAGATAGTACATGTTTCGATGAAATTGATGGGACATTAAATTTACCCGTTAGTGTTTTCTCTTGCACATGAAATCTGTGTGCTGACATTATTAATTCTTGGTCGCTACACATTTAGACAATTAATTCTTCTGGGGACTGTTTCTAATTTTCTCTTATGCTGGAAACTTTATACAATCAACATTTTCCTGCCTTTCCGTTATTAGTTTTGATGTCGATGCTCTTCTTTTACAACATATTGTCTTGTGTGAAAGTTGATGATGTCCTGTGCTTTTTCTTAATCCAGTCCTCATGTCTCTTTTATGGTGTTGTTTGACGTAAATATTATGTGGTACTTTATCATTTGTGAAAATTGGGTGATGAAATTAATTGCTTGTAAAATGCTCTATAACCCTGTGGCTTGTAATGCAATTGGGTGGCAACATTGAATGAAATAGTGACAACAAGCAAAAACTGTGGTTGACTAACTGTATGGTTGATCGGGGCAACATGTACATTTCTTTTCTTGGTGTGAATTTTAAAGGGGAAACAAACATGATGAGCATTGAAAATTGATTGGGAGCTTTTCCTTCTCTTTGATTATTATTGTCATGAATGATTAACAACAATATGTTTGCGTCCTTCTTCTTCTTGCTGTTGTTGTCAGGTGTTGTGAAATCCCAGCGATCAATATGGCGACTAAGAACAATCACTGACTTCTTCTGGGCTATTGTGAATTTCATAGGCGTGTTCTTTTCTACTATGTTCTCGGTAATATAATGATTTTACCTTGTTGCTTTGTCATAATATGCCTGTTTTGGCGCTTGTCTTCTAGCTCTAGAGAGTGATCTTCTTCATTCCTTCCATGTCTTAGATGGAAAAGACAGATGCGTACAGAAAAGGATCTGGTTCTAGCAAGAAATGGGATGGTGGCCCAGGAGGTCCTGGGAGTGGACCATATGGCGGTGGCCCACGTGGCCCACCCCGGGGGCTGGACAATGTTAGAGGGATTGATCATAGTAAGTTTATTTTATTGATTTTTGGATATTTAAGTGTTTGCTTTACAACTTTTTGTTAAACACAATTTTGATATCCTTTACTTCCAGGTTCCTTGCCTGCCTGTGGCTCATGCTGTGGCTAATGTGTTGAGGTATCTCTAGCTCATTTGCAGTTGGAAATGAAACGTGATTTGTGTCAATAGAAATTCTAAGATCTTTGCCTTGTTCATAGTTCTTAAATGTTATCGTTCTTGCTGCAGCGTTATGTAAACAATTTGTAACAGACTGATGAGATATTTCAGAGTTTCTAAATATGAAGCAATAATTGTGTGCTTTGGAGGCAATCATCCTTCAGCATGATTACTTACCATTTTGTGTGGATGGTGGTTTCCGTTGTCAACCAAATCTTCTTTTAGGACAGCCAAATCTTCTTCTAGGGGATTGGTCAATTGTTATGAATGGTCTGGCCCCTACGGTTCATGCATCGAGCTATGCAACAACTGCCTGGAGCAAAACCAAATGAATGCGAGATCCTTTCGCCCTGCTTTAGACACAGGGCACGAGAATGCCTAATTGCCGTGCAACAGTGCACAAATGTTTGACTCCCACTTGACGACGCCTAGTTCTCGCAATATCGGCAAGTCTATACAGCAAATAAGGAGGGACAATAGCTGAAACTGCATGGTAAAATCGGGACTGGGTGGTTTTCAATTTGAGTTCAACATGCAGATTAGCATTTGTTTATGGCGACTTTTCATATACATAAAAGCAATCAATTCAGAGAGAAGAAAAATCTAACTATACCATGGAAATGCATTTTAATTTACGAGGGTAGGCCCAACATGTCCTGGTTACGTATTCGTTCCACCATTTTAGTTGCTCAGGATTCATACAACTCGCCCGGAGGTTAATTTTCATGTCCAGAAATTCTGTCGTGTCTTTCCAAAGCACTAAGAATATATCTGCCTTGGATCCTTTGTAGATCCGCATTTCATTTTGCTTCACAATAATGCTTGTCCGAATTTGATGTTACTTGACTTCATGATGTTCATACTTGGCCCAAAACATAAACTGATTTTTATATGCAAAAGCTAGCAAGAAAATACCTTAACTAGTAAAATTAAGGAAAAGCTATAGCCTCCTTGATCCCCACCCCTGCACTTTATGCTGTCCTGTCGTATAATTGTTGTAATTTTAGAGTCTGTTTTTTAAGAACAAATATTTTTTTATTTAAATCCATTTCTAAGTTCTGACTAGCATTTTAAAAATTTATGGTGTATTAATTGTTGTTTCTAATTTAAAACTAATAAAAGTACTTAAATTATCCGAAAAGATCACCAGATTATAACGAAAGTAGCGCATCCAAAGCCAAAAGGGATTAAAAAATGAGCAAGCGACCTCCCATTATAAAGTCTAACTATTGAAATGGGAATTTTTTTTAAAAAAAAAAAAATTCGTCTCTGCAAAGATAATCCTTTAATTTTTGTCTTGAATTGCAAGAATTTTAATTTAACCAACGGTTGTCTCAATGTGTTCAAAATTGTCGTACTAGTTTTCTCTGGTCTTGAGAAATTTTTGCTTTGGCATATTGACAGGACGACATCTTTCTCTGTATCATGCGCAGATTTTAAGTGAAATCTTAGGATTATATTCATGATATACAACGTTTTTTGCTTGAATGTAAGGAGGAGGGAGTGATGTATACATGTGATATGCCAATGATGTTCAGGGCCTCCAATCCTGCAGAGATGGACAATAGTATGGTATCACGTACATACATAATGCCCTAGCCATCTGCATCGGAGACCAGATTGAGGTCTCTCTCTCCAAATTAAATGCTCTTAATCAAAGTAATCTTGCTAATTACTATCTGCTAACAAATCCTTGTCTTTCAACTGATTTTGAGCAACAGGAAGCATGAAAGTGTGCTCCACAAAAGCACAGTGACCAAAGACTAGACAAGAACGTCATCGCCTGTGTTCTTGGAGCCTCCACCTGACCTCGCTGTAAGGCCTCATTACAAGCTCATTGTTGGAAGGAGGATAACCCCCTTTAAGGACCTTGAGCAGTAAATTTAATGGTAATGATTTATGAGAGAACCAATCATGAACTATTTCTTACAAAAACATCGTTTTGGCATGTTGACAGGCCTTGAATCACTGGACAGAAATCTAGCTTTTGGTTCAGTTTTTCCCATCTTCCTTTTGCAAATAGCTGTTGGCTAAGTTATTAGCTTATTTGTGGTCAAAACAACATAAAAAATGCATCTTCAAGGGGGGGAAAAGCATGAATAAGAGAGATAAAAACATTGCAGAAACTTACAACTCTTTTTTCTTTTTTCTTTTCTTCTTTTTTCTCACATTCAAATACACACACAAAAACACATCTTAGTTTCATCTTAATCAGCTTTTAATCCAACTCTAATTATTTCTCTTAATACAAGTTAACTAACTAAATTCAAGGTCAAATAGATGTCCTAGTAACTAGTTACAACATATTAACCTTAACATTCTCGCCTTTCATATGTCTTTTATATGTTGAACTTGAACACCTGATGCATTTCTCAACTTTTAAAATTTATCATTTGACAATGCTTTTGTAGATATATCATTCACTTGCTCCTCTAATTTGCGATACTTAATATCAACTTTTCTTTCTTTAATTGCTTCATGAATGAAATCATGTTTAAGTGCAATGTTCTTGGTTCTGCTGTGAAAACCTGGATTTCTTGCCATTGTTATAGCTTATTTATTGTCACAAAACAATGTTGTTGGCTCTTCTTGTTCTTCTTTTGCATCGTTCATAGTTCTTCTAAACCAAATAGCTTGCTAAATAGCTAAACCAATTGCAACATATTCAGCTTCAGCATATACAATTGAGACACTACTTGTTGCTTCTTTAAACACCAAGCAAACACACCTGAACCAAGAAGTACTCTTTGAATTAATCCAAGAACTTCAATATTTTTACTCCTTGTATCCTTCAAATCTCTAACTTGTGTTATGACCATGTTATCTATTGACTAAAATTCCTCAAATACAGTCTTTATCATCTCCCACAAATCAAGTGAAGTGAGCAAAATCTTCATCTTTATGCTTCAAAATTCATAATTTATTGTAAACATAGGAGGCTGGACAGAACTTCAATTTAAGTTGTTTACCTTAGCCATCTCTTTTAAATCAACTTTTTTTTATCTGATTTCACATCCAAACTCGTCTTCCTTCAAACTTTACTCTGATACCACGACTCTTGGCTAAGTTATTAACTTGTGTGTGGTCAAAACAACATAAAAATGCATCTTTAAAAAGAAAATCAAGTCTGTAATTTTCTACAGAATAGCATGAACACGGGAAATAAAAAGGATTGTTGAAACTTATCACTCCTTTTCTTGTCTTCCTTTATTTTTTTTTCTCACATTTATCTTTATAACATTACCAGCACATCTCGACCTTATATTTGTTCATCTTAATCACCTTTTAATCTATCTTTAATTACTTTCTTTTAACAAGTTAACTAACTAAAATCAATATTAATTAGTTGTCATAGTAACTTAACTAGTTACAACAACAAACTTGTTTTCAATACAAATATAATACTAGCATGAATACTAAATATATATTGAAACTTATAATTAATATTAATTCAAAGTCTTAGCATGCATACTAACATACATACATACATACATGTGCGCGCGAGCGAGCGTGTGCTTAAATTAAAACAAAAAAAAAATTACTTATTGAAACATTTCAAAGTAATGAGATTTTTGTTGTTGTCAAAGATGAATCATTTATCTTTAAGACTTTATTGCTTCTCATTTATGCAACTAAGATATTTGCAATATACCACATAAAATTCTAATACCACCACCTTTTTTTATGAATTAAATAAAAATTACAAAGTTTTAGACTTTTCCAACCCCTTTTTCTCTTCTTCAACTTCTTCTTCTCTTCTTCAGCTTCTTTTTTTTCCTTAACCTTTTCTTTTTCCTCTTCTTAGCTTATTATTTCAATTTCAAATCTCTTTTATCCCATATCAACTTTGTATTTCTTAAAAAAAAATTAAAAAAAGAAAATGCGCATATTGATCAAGAAATTGCAGGAAATATAAACATTTCCAAAATATATTCATGTATTCAATATTGTGTAGAACTTCGCTGACCAGCAGGCTTTTTAGCATGTTTTTGGAAGGGCACTTCTCTTGTGCCTAGTTGACATGCGGTAAGCCAGAAACCAAAAGAGAGATTTATGAATATGTTGACATGCTACTTGTATCCCCTGCTCCAAACAGGTACAGAGTATATCAAGGTCCCCAAGCCAAATGAGACAACTATCGTTACTAGGGCATATACATAAGCTCTCCAGCTTTTTTGGCTTTCTTCCATTGCATTGTACTCAGCAATGAAAGTGGAAACAGTACTCAGACAACCCAAGAATCCAAACTGTATGCCAGTTGAAATGGTATCACAGGTTTTGGTATGCACCTGCATCACCCAGATCTCATATCATCAAAATTTATAGTGAAGTTTTCTTCCTGAAACTCACTCAAGCTAAATAAGGATGGTAGCACCACGGGGGTTAAAACAATAAGGGAAAAGCAAGAATTTAGAACACAATAAACAATATGTGATTCACAATTAACCTAACTAACATATAAATATAATTAGCAAGATCTATAATCAACAAATTTAACTTGGAAGGTATAGCACATGCACGCAGAAGGAGGAGAAAGAGTTCGGTTGGGAGAGAGATGAAACCATACCGCTTTCTTTACAGTAGACAGTGCTGCCATGATACATGCTGCAGAAACATTTGCAATAAGAGTTCCAAATGGAATCCATTTCAGAGAACCAGCCTTACCTAACCCACGCCCATTGAGCCTTGCTAAGAACCACCTGATCCACACCCCTAGGGGTGCAACTATGCAACCCAGCCATAGCTGAGCCCCACTACTGTCGTGGTTATACTCCTCCTTTAGCAGTGCTCCACTTAAAGCCCATAAAAGGCCTAGCATTACCACCAATACCACCATAACTGCGAAATGATGATTGGGGTTGTCCACCCTCCAGCTAGCTAAATCTGCACTTCTATTTGACCTTTGGAAAAGTGACTTGAAACATTTGGCCGTACCAACACCGAATTTTATGGAGTAGGCTGCAAGGAATAACCCTGAAAGATACACACAATGAGAAGTTACTCGTTTACGTTTAATGGTCTGGCATTGTCAAGGCTCGTTTCTCATTAAAATTTTGAACAGGCACATGCCCAAGAGCAATAGTTAAGTTTCCATGTCCCACTTAAGCTACAACTACATATTACAATAATTTGCAAGTGCCACTTACCTATGAGAAAGCCAACAAAAGAAAACACCCAATGGCCACTAACACTGAGATCAAGCATTTTCTGATTCCAACCACTGAACGTTGTGAGACTTCCCAAGTAACCAGTAGTTAATCCAATGGCCAAATGACCAGACACTTTGGATATGTCTTCTTTGAAAACAACACCCCACCATCCCATCAAGAACGAACCGACCTAGAAGAGCAGATATTACAAATAAGGAATAAGTTAATGAGCTTTATTTGTATTCCAAAGTTGAAAACACAGAGTCCAAGTGTTGTCGAAACATTATAATTTATTAATTTATGCATCTTGAAGGTGACAGAGACAAGTTGTGGTATTCTTGCACTATATTTTCAGTTTATTAAAAGGAAGGGGACAGACAGAGTACCAGTTACCACAAGCAGAACCTCTAATTCTGGATCATTCTAACACAGTGGAGTTTCACCACAAAAACCCCAAGGTTCAACTTAAATGGAAATTGAATCTACCAAACACTAATAACTTCATAAACAATTCTACTTTTCCAATCAATATCGAGAATCTTTTTCGTTCAATTAATCTTGTAATATGGGAATACCATAAGAGTCATATTTAGAATAACAATATCCTGATCAAGTTCCATGATGAGTAATGACCAATGAAGATACATTTATGTTCATCCAACCACATCAAATCCTCATAAATTTTAATGAAACAAACGTACGCCTTACTGCAAAACAAGCTAGATGGCTTAGGATTAGGAATGATCTCTACTTTAAATATAAAAATAATGGAGATGCAATATCTTTGTGTATTTGTGTGTATCTGTAAGTGAGAGAGAGGGGGAGAGAGAGACCATATTGGAAGGTAGGTCAAGATATAGCGGATAGTTGTCACTTGTCACACCAGCAACACCAGGGCCAAAGAGTTTTTGTAATAAATATCTTGTTAAGACCTGCAAATCATGCCGTGCTAAACATTAGTAGTTTTTCATATTAACCCGCACGCCGGAAAGTGCCCCCTCTCCCAACCATGTCTAAATGCTCTGTTTGGTTTTTGCACTCCTATCAAGCACAATGTTTAATGCACGCATCAATCACCAAAAAAATAGGGGAAATAAAAAAAAATCAACATGATAATCAATTTTGAAACGAAAACTTAATGCAACATTGCCGTATAGATTATGCTGCTGATGCAACGGTTCTTTAATAAACCCATTTCAGGATGATGGCATTGTGTATTAAAAGTTGAAAATAGGAATACATTATTTATTTATGGGACAACCAAAATCAGATTACACCTCCTCTGCAACCTCCACTGATAGAGTGGAGCTTTGACTCTATTTTAAAATTCCTTCAATGTTAGCAGAGAACTGTGATCCTTGCTTTCAATTGTATTAGTAACCAATGGAAAAACAGGACTACTGGATGCCTTTTTTAAGGAATAGATTACGCTTTGTTGTTAGATTAGCAATAATGTCCAGAAGATGTACAAATCACTCGCCTCAACTAGTCTTCATCTGACCTTAATTTATTGTTTGGAGTAGATGAAAATTAGCAAAAGCATAATAAGGTATCGTAAAGTTTTCTCACTAGTAATTTACAAATCATTGCATCACGTTCCTTGTTCTTTCTTTCATTTTTTTGCTATCAAGAGCTATGTACTTAGACGCATCAAGAATTTCATCCAGCTAGTATCTTGTGTCAGTGTCTGGGTTTATTATTTTCCAAAGCAAGATTTTGACAACACTTCCTAGGATTAAACATCCTCCTAGAAAGACACCCACTCCTAGTTGTGGTAACTAAAGAGCACCAGTTTCCAACACAGCTTATGTCAAGCGAAGAGCATATTTCTTGATCTAGCTTACTGTACAAATGTTTCCATGTGGCTAAGTGGTTTCAATTTCAAATTCTATTCTCTTCAAGTGGTCATGTTGAGCACTTGAAAACTATAAGTGATGGTAATAATGGATTTATTAAATTCATTTCATTAGCTTCCATAAAAATATTATTTGCCTTTCAAAATTTTATGGGGTCGGTGTCTGCAGCATCAGAATGCTAGCAGGTAATGCAAAATTAAGTATTCATAACAAAACCACTTCAAAAAAGCCAACAAAGTTGACGAATAAGATAAAAGGAAAAGAAGCACCAGAATCCAACTTAACAGAAGAAAATAAAAAATAAAAAGCCGTTGAAGTTAGGTTACCATTTACTAATGCCATTTTAAATATTCAGAAAGTAAAAAGAAAAGGTTGTGCATATTACCCCAAGAATTCCAAAAACTGCTAGATACAGAAGACATGAGATATACTCGAGTGCTGGTGGCAACACAAATGCTTTCTCCTTGTCCTGGATACAGCAGCAAGAAACAAATGAATTATCAGATTAACAGCCTTAGACAAGTAGCAGCAGTTTGATCTTATATCATATGACAAACAGCCATTAAAGACACAAACCCCTATCCATGAGGCAATAAACCAAACAAATACTATCAGCGATAATGAAATAGATAATAATGATCAACTGAATTCTCACTTCTTGTTTTTCCCTGGAGCAGACCACTGCATCAGTTGAGATAGGAGACACGATTTCTTCTGGCGAAGGTAACACTGGAGATCTTGTATTCAAAGCTGTGGAATCATGAGCCCACAACCCATGTGATCGTAGGAAGTTATCATTTGAAAGGGGAAACACCGTACCATTTTCTAACTCGCTGTCAATGGATAAGCTGATGCTACCACTTTCATTATGCCTCTTGCTATGAAGAGCCCTGTCACCAATATCACCTGCCTCTGACACGTTTTCACTCTCAATATCATCATCTACCTGGAAGGATCTGCTGCGTGATAAACTTAAAGAACGTCTTCTCACTGAAGAGCCTACGTTGCTAGTCTGACGAAATGATTCACTCAGATTGGGTTCAGACTCATTAGTTCCACGAACCATAACCCAAACTCAGACAACAGTACTCAATAAATTAAATCAGCAAAAGTCAATCAACCACTGCCCTTCTACTTGTGAATTATATAGAACTCTTCATTTCATATATTGATATCCAACTCCCAAGTCAATCCAAAAACAGATGCAATGATTGCAACAACTCCAGATAAATGAAAATGAAAGAGGATGGAAGGAGTTCATTAACAAGAATAAGAAATACTGCGTTTTAGTCACGGGGCAAAGCTAATCTCAAGACCGACCAGCAGCCAGCAGTGTGGGTGATTTCTCAGAACACACCGTGGACCATCCAAAATAGCATCAAGTGGTCACCGCTATCTATGTTCCGTCCAAATAGTAAGGTTGACCGTAAAACAGAACCGTGACTGAATTGTCCATAGAGGCTAAACAATTTTTTCAGAGCCCATTATTAATCCAGTCAATTGTTCCTTGTAAGCATATAAAAAAGAAGCAGAGCACTGGTTTTGCTGCAAAATAAATAACTTTTTACAAGTTACTTCTTTGATTTGAACTTTTTTATAAGAAAAAATACAAACTTGAAGCGCAGCTACGGCATATTCAAATGGCAGCATAATAATAATAATAAAATAAAATAAAAAACTAAATTTATTTTCTATCAATGTTATAGCTACTTTCCAAGTCCCAAAAGAGAAGAGAGAGGGGATTGTGACTTTATGAGTATCAGCCACACGGGCTTCAATAATTTAAGTGGGCTGTTCTTCTGTTAGCATCAACATATATATATATAACCACCACTTTGTTCAATCTGATTGGACTCAGCTTAAGTTCTAAACAGTAAATGAGTTTTTGCAAATAATTTATCCCCAAAAAGAACAGCTTGCTTTCTGTCAAGGGCCTTTTTGACATTAAAGTAAACTAGAGATTAGTTATGACTGCTTGCCCTCCGAGCATACCTAAGCATAGCCAGCCAAGAAAAGCAATTGTGAAATCAAATCACGAGAGAAAGCTAACTTTATTAGACCATTCATTTCAATCCAAATGGAACAGCAAAAGGCAAAAAAGAAACACAGGGAAAGTTGAGAAGTGTCACCTTGTGGAGAAAGAGACGGGTGAGAGCCGAGAAAAGGGAACGCTGCTGCTTCAGGAGGGACGAGGGTAAAAGTGTCCTTCGGGCTTTCTTGGTTTTACCAAGTCTATGAATTAATTCAAACACGCACGTAAGAGTTGGATCAAAAGCGAATTCTTTGATGGCCGTTGAAACAAACTATCAGCCCTTCGTTTATTTAAGGCGTCTGCGGCGATGAGATGAGATGAGATAAGATAGCGAAAGAGAAGGAGAAAAACGATAGCTATGGCGGTTTAGGCGGTGCAACAACTGGAGCCCTTCGTTTATTTAAGGCCTCTGCGGCGACTCTTTTACATTACTTGCTAACACGGGCTCGGAAAATGGTTCCTTGCCTTGGGGCACACTATCTCTGACTTTTCTTCCTCTTTTTTTCCCCCTTCTTTTCACCATGCAATTCATTATTTATTTTCCGGCAATGTTAACAGTGACATCTTCAAGAGTTCATTATTCTAAACCATCTGGGTGGTGCCCAGTGGTAAGATCTTGGGACCAAGAGATTTGCTTTTTTTGTGGTCTCAGGTTTGAGCTCTGTGGTTGCTCATATGATGGCCACTGGAGGCTTACATGGTCGTTAACTTCAGGACCTGTGGGATTAGTCGAGGTACATGCAAGCTAGCACGGACACCCACGTTAAACTAAAAAAAAAAAGAGTTCATTATTCTAGGATAAAACACGTGAATTCCGAGCCGATTTATTAAATTAAGTTACTCCTCTCTTTTTTTAGAAATACTAGATCATTCGGTAGGATTAGTTTTTTTTAACGCAAAAAATAACTAAATATTGCTAATACTTTTTTTATTTTTCAGTAAAACAATTTAAACCATGTAAAAATTAATTTTAAGTGACTCAATTACTTTAATAAATCAAAAAATAACTTGGATAATTAATAAAAATATAATTTGATTTAAAATAAATATTTAAGATAAGATTTTTTTAATAAATATAAAAAAAATAACATATTGGATCGATTCGAGTTAATTTGGATTAACATAATCTAGAGATCATAATAACTCAATAGAAAAAAATCAAAATAAATTACAAAAATTGTTTCCAATAAATGCAATGTTGAAGAATATAACCGGAAATTTTTTAAAAAAATAACCCTAGTCAAATCGGGTTAACTTGCCAAACTCGTAACCTAAGTTATGAGACTATAATAACCTAATAAAAAATAAATTAAAATAAAGTATAAAGCTCAATTCTCAATTAGCCTAGTGTTGAAAAATAAAATTAAAAAAAAACACACAAAAAAACGACTTAAGTCAACTAAGATTAACCGCCAAACCTGTAACCCAAGTCATGAAATATGGATACCCTCATAAAAAGCAGACAAAAAAAAAATCTTGAATTCTAATTCCAAATGAACCCAAAGTCAAATGATGAAATTAAAAGGAAAAAAAATCAATTAAAAAAATTAAAAAAAAAAAACCGAATTCTTATTGAATATGCAATCCGGGTCATAAATTTAAGATAATCTTAGAAAAAATAAATTGAAAAAATTATAAAGTACAATTTCTAATAAATTTAATGTTGGAGGATTGAATTAAAAAAAAAAAACATGAGATGGTTACAGTAAAAACTTCATCTCTTTTTTTATTATTATTATTAATGCATTCTGTAGGGGGGAAATGATGCAATTATATGCTCATATTTTGAGGTTCTTCCTATATGTTTGTGTTTGCAAATTATGGACTATTAAAAGCATTTACTTAAAAACAGAAAACTACAGTAAAAAGTTATCTCCTTACATCAAAACTTAAATAATTATTTTGTAGCTATAATAATAAAAGATGATGATGATAATAATAATAATAATAAAAAAGGAATTCTTAATTTATTACTTTGAAAAGAAAAAATGCCTATATCATTATTTTTAGTTTGGGAGTATAGATTATTTTTTAAAGTATTTTTTTTTTGAAAATGTGTTTAAATAATATATTATTTATTTTTTAAAAAATTATTTTTAATATCAGTATATTAAAAAATCTGAAAAAACCAGATAAAAATTAATTTAAAGTAAAAAATATAAAAATTTAATTTTTTTTAAATACAAAAATAAACTAGAGATCCTAGCAAGCCTGTAATCCCCGGAATATCAACATGATGTGCGTAATTATATTGTTAAACATCCATAGACAGTTGTTTAGCCATCACAGATCAACACAAATACAGATTGTCGATATAGTGATATTTTGCCTCTCTTTCCGAACTTTAAAATTATATTCCAAGTGGACCAACACAAAAAAATAAAAAATAAAAAACCCTCCACCCCTCATGTCGTGATCAAAAGACATGTGACGTGAACTAACAAAGTCGATGGCTACTTGCATGGTTAGCGACCCACAAGCAACCCAAGCCAGTGAAAATTGAAGTTCCTTGGCATGGCATCTCTTGGGTCCTTATCTCAATCCCAAGCTGATCCT
>Ga0307517_10008858_pt1 | contig 14376 bp, 18 predicted proteins | sample 23_EM_MG_FD_194515 | JGI IMG/M metagenome (GOLD analysis project Ga0307517, IMG submission 194515) | Populus trichocarpa ectomycorrhiza microbial communities from riparian zone in the Pacific Northwest, United States - 23_EM | ecosystem: Host-associated > Plants > Roots > Unclassified | place... | reverse complement strand
CTGAATCAGCGTCTTTAAATGCGAATTCCCCCATTCCAAACAACCCATCTCCTTGTCCATTTTCACTAACGGAGAATGAATATAATCTATTCGAACACAGGTCGAATTTTCTGCGTGGTAAATCGGGTTTCCTAATTCTCCAATATTCTCGGATTGAAGCCAATAAATAGTAGTGTTGTTGCTTTAAATGAGGGGCACAGCGAATTGGCAAAGTTTTCGGGGTTGGTCTCTATCTCGGGAACGTATTGCTGTGAACGATCCCGAAGAAGGGGATGAGACCGGGGCCTTTATGGATTGCATAGAAACACTTGTGGTAAAACAAGAAAAACGAGCTCTCTGCAACTCGCGGATAATACTGGCGATGGCTGGCTGGCTCCTGAGTCGGTACGGTTTCTTGAGAGCAATTCTAGGTCCGTTTGTGGACATCCGATTCCTACCACCATTTCACCATAAATGGCCGGGGAATACAATATAGGGTCCACAGGGTTAACAAATAGGGAATTGTTAGTGCAAAATGCGGAATTAAATGCCTAACCTTTCTTTTTGATTCCCGGCGGCTAATAATTGACATAGCCTTCCCATAATTTTTGCAGGTTCTGGTGCTCTCTTACTTTCAGAATGCTGATCTATAAGCATTCTTACAACCGAGAAGACGTCAGTGTAATAGAGCGAGCTCAAGAGTATCTTCTCGCAGCCAACCTGGACATCATCCAATGTATAAGGTATACTTGGGTAGATATAATTGTATAGTTTGCGTAACTGCCTTCGGGATATAAATTATAAATTGATCCGTTGCGGACGCATATGAATGAGGCTCTAATTCGAACCTCATCTGGTTCCACCACATTAACTGCAAATACGCGAATAGTCAGCCAGGTGAGCCGGCTTCTTCTCATATTTCTTTAGGCATCTTCAGGGAATATACCTGAATTGGGACACAACAGTGAGGAAGCCCGGTCGATGAGGCGATGTTCATACAACGAGGCCTGGTGTATAATCCAAAGAGACGATTATGAATATATTGAGGTTTATATGTTGCTGGATCGTTGAGTTCGAAGGCGAGATGTGCCCACAGTCGCCGCAGACTCAGGGGACGTCCTTATCATCCCAAAACGCAACCATGCAACGACCGAGGACTCTAATAGGTGGGTAACATCTACAACAGTCTGCAATTTTTATACCAAGTCAGAAACACAGCTCGGCAAGCTCTGGAGTCAAAATGGAATCTACCCCTTCGACTTTCAACAACACTTAATCCAGGACCTCCTCCTCTTGGGTCAAATTCCGCGTTACTGGGGAACTAAGGACCAGACAGAATATACCGAGGTTCTGAAACCTTCTAGGTGTTGTAACTGGCGAGAAGTCCTACTCGGGAACCTTCCAGAGCACTGGCAAGGGCATGTACAATGCGTTTACTAGTGCACAGTAGGATATAGCATTTATGTTCTTATTACTATCCAGAACGAAGGGAGATTAGTGGAAACAGCCACGGCGCCACAATTTGGTATTCAGGCATCTCTTCCAAATCTCTTCTACCATCCTTACCGCAAGTTCCCCTTGCTCTTAGGTTCTTGGCACAAATCTTTCTGTCATAAAGGTCAAATTATGCATCGAATATCTCCAATAACTACCCTGCCGTCCGGACTCCAACAGACTATATACTCATAATTACACGGTGGCCCAGCACTTGTACGGGTTCCAATTTCGAACTCCGTAGTCCTATGCGCTCGGAACGGGACTAAAAAATCGTCCGTACATCGATTCCAAAATATTTTTTAGCGTTGAGACTGGTTATATACAATGTCTTCAAGTTTGACCCTGGGCGCCCCTAAATTTAACGTCCCCAACCCGCAGCTAGTGGATACAGTCTCCCTCGAAACATTCACAATGGAACCTCCACCCCCAGCAACAATGACGGCAATAGTCGCACCAAAATTGTGGTAGTACATGCAAATAATCGTCATGGCCTTGACTCACTGGGGTTGATGCATCGACTCTCGAGCTATCTGACCCTCTACTATCTAGGTAAAGCTTGGGTAAAGCTGCAACTTCAAAGCTTCACCGGCACCGGTCACCGCCCTTCAACGTTTCAACTTTCTTCTCTCAATTTCGATTCCATATTGCACGCATAACAATTCAAGTGTAATCACTACATCCACCTAAGTGATATATCCTCGCGTTTCCGTTACCCCTAACATCCGGGCCGTTTCTGTTATGAGAACATATTGGGTAAGCAGCCTCGCCACTATGGTTCGCCATGGCCATCGGAGCTTTGTCGCGATCGCCACGCCTTGCCACTAACGTGACAATGGGTATTTGAGAGGCCATGAACCTGAAGACTCTATCCAGTGAGCCTAATTCACCAACCACTCTCACCCTTTTCCTCTTTTTTCCCTCTTTTTTTCATGTCTCTCTCAGCGAAACCCCCCCTCAAACGTCGCAGGCTGCTCAGGAGCACTATATCGTCGCCGTCTGCGACCATCGCTCCTCCGAAGGCCCTCGAAACAGCAGCTAACCCGACGGTTGCGAAGGGGGTATCTCCCATCTGTACCTCCTGCCATCGTGCATTAAATCTGACTACAGGTGCGGGCAGCATCATTCAGTGTGCGGTGTAAGAAATCATTTTTATAAATATGTTCCCGTCATGACGACCCTCTTTTTCGTATATTTGTAGATGCTCTTCGACAACATGTGCAGTGTGCTCAAGAACATGTACACATTCGGTGACGTCGCAGCCGCCGACACCACAGTTGACTTGGTCTCCAACTCCATCACCTTCTCTTGTGCCCTCGCCACGACGTTCAGTCCTCGCTTTGAACTCCCCAAACACAAACACTATTTTGCGTCCAATAGATCAGTCTCAACTAATATCAACACAAATTTCGGTTGCGGGAAAGCGAAGAAAGATCGCGGATGGGGATGGATATGAATCGGATCTCCCGCACCTGAGGTATTTGAAAGACATGCTCTCGGGGGATGGTAGCATCGACCGACAAGACCAAGATCAGCCTCAGGATCAGCTTGGTATCGGCTGCGGTCGCCTAGTTTGTCGCAGGTGCTGTTACGAAGATATTCCTAAGTGCGTTTACAGTTTCTTTTTGAAAACTTCTCCTTACCTTTTCGCACAGCAATACCACGACTTGTCTTGATTGCTACGGATCGGGGGCATAGTCTATTACGAACTTCCCACCAACATTTCTTTCCGATGCTACATTCATCCCAAGCGCACGCTCTACTCAACAATCCGTCCACTCCATCATCACCATTTACACCGTACAGATGCTTAATTCAGCTCTATCATTGTTTTGCTACCCCCATTGCGATTTTTTTCCCGGCTGCCCACTATTCACCTCACGCTATCCCCGAATAAGCCTGAGGAATCACTGTTTTATCACTCAGCTAGAGTCTCCCCAAAGTTATCGCATCGGAATAGAGGAACTGATAGCATGCAGATTGACTGTCCCTGCCGGATTCTTATGAAAAGTGCCTTCTCGGAAATCAATTTCCAGAATTGTGGGAGCTGCGTTCGAGGATTCCATTGGATATTTGGTCACAAGGGAAAGAAGTCCAGCAACGATAGAGCCTCTGAAACTTTCGGATTGGTGATTCTTATGCCCTCATGGATATTCAGGACATAACGATCATGGGGGGCCGATTCTTCCATTCAATTTTCTCTATACCCTCTGGAACTGGCGTCAATTTGGGAGAAATACGTTCCCAGCGTCACATCTGTCAGAAAATTGCCTATTATCAACACAAGAAAGTTATTGTACATTCTGCATATTATTTACGGACATATTTCCCGAAGTAGACCGACAGTTGCCATTCCCGGTCAAGGTGTTGGAACGCATTGGGTTGGTTTAGTTATTGGCAAGACAAGCCTGCATGCACATCCGTGCCACCAGCCTATCCTCCACGCGAGATGGGGTGGCCACCGCATTTTTTTGAAAGGATTTCATCTTGCACTTTATCCTGGTGATGGCACTATCGCATTCCATCGTTTCAACAAACCACTTCGTGCCATTTTTATATGCCGAAAGGAGGAGACGCCAATGAGGCAGTTTCGAATGGTTGGTTCATTCTCGAGTCATTGCCTCTATCATATCCCCCTAGGCCCAGCCTTCCGAGAGGCCATGTCTCCGAACGTCGTCGGTAGAAACATTGTAAATGATAACTACATAAAAAAGCTTTCCTAAGGGCTTGCTTGTGATATCGTACAGACAACGACTGCTATCTAAATGGATGTACACCAAACTTCATGATTTCTTCGTTGCATTCAGTTCTTGAGTCCCAAAATACGCTCATAAAATCCTAACTCCCGCTCATATGCATCACACATATTCACCTCTTGACGCCACCCATGGCCTTCGCCGGGATAAAGCTTGTATTCTACCACACCTCCGCGATCTTGAATGCTCTTATATATCGCTTCCGCTTGGTCCTTGGGTACTACCATGTCAATCTCGCCCTGCAAAATCTAGGTACATAGATGGATCAACATTACAAGAACCTATGCCGACAGACAGACCACGGTGCCCCACCAGGTCCAGGAGAAAATTACTCACTAGCAACGGAACAGCAATGTTCCCGGCATGGTTGATTGGCGACCTTGCGTAATATACCTCTGGAACCCCTTGGGGAGTTCCTCCCATTAGATGATCGAGATAGCGCGACTCGAACTTGTGTGTGAATTCCGCCAATTTGTTCAAATCCGACACGCCATAAAGTGACGTAGCGGCAGCGAAGACCTTGACATTCTCCGCTATGGAAAGGGCTGCGAGCGTGGTGAAGCCCCCGGCCGATCCACCTCGGATTATAAGTCGATTGCGGTCCACACGGTCGTATGGAGCGGTGGAGAGGGCCTGCGGTGCAAAAATGCAGTCGTTGACGTCGACAACCCCCCATTGGTTGGCGAGCCTTTCGATATATTTGCGACCAAATCCAGAAGATCCGCCATAGTTGACATCGAGCCTGTTTTAAACATGTTGAGGTTTTACCAATAAGGAGGGAATATTACGCCTACCATGCCCATCCACGGGATGTAAAATACTGCTTCCCCCAATCTAATCCCTGGGGCGTAAAACCCGTAGGACCACCATGTACGTTGACAATGCACGGCGGTCTTTCCCCTGCAACGCTGCTCCCGGTATATTCTGGGTTGAATGGAGGATAGTAGACCACGTAGAGGGGGGCCCCAATGGGTGGAACTTCGAGAGTAATCGGCTGCGGTTCAGAAATGATATCGAGGGGTAGCTGGACTTCCCCGACCTTCACAGGTGCCGCAGCCTTGAGGACGGTAAACTCCGAGTTCGCAAGAGAGGAAAGAGAACAGTGTATAATCGCTTCCTTTTCGTTGGTTTTTTGTCCAGTGAATACTATTTCTCCCCGATCCAATGACACCGTTCGAATGTTGTCGATAACAACGAAGGGACTATTCACAGGCTTTGGCTGCGTCCCGCCGTCGAGATCCACGAGATAGAGAACATCGCGACCATCCTTGAGGGCTGAAAACAGCGCAATTTCCCCCACCTTATCTATAATGGCGTAAGGGAAAAAATGCAACTGCCAGAAACTACGTCCAAAGTCCTCACACACTGGCTCGGAAAAAAGTGGTGAAGCCTTCCCTTGGCTAAATTTCCATGGGTTGACGAATCCAGATTCGTCCGATGTAAAAATGAGGGTCTCGTTATCCAGCCAGGAAGGATAACCTGCCCCAACCTTCTCTCGCACACCAGCTACATGTGTATCGCTCGTGACAGATACTTCACCGTCCGCACCAAATATTACGTCTCCAATGTGGACTTCTCCTCCCTCCCAGGGCATGTCGGGGTGAGACCACTGAACCCAAGCGAGCTTTTTGCCGTTTGGAGAGAACTTTGGCAGCGCATAGAAATCAGATCCTGAAAGGAGGTTGCGAACCGCCTTAGTTTTTGTGTTGATAATAACAAGTGTTGTCGCCACTTCGGCAGGAAGATCGACAGTGTGGTCCTCCAATATGGAGACAAGGAGGTCTGAGTGGACAGGATGGGGTTCAAGGCATGCATACCGGTAGGGTTTCCCATCTGTGCAGGTATTAATCAGCAGGAGAGAGTGTTGCAACCTCGAGCCTCGCTACCTGGCGTTATCGCCTCGGGCTCCACTCCGTCTTCCGCCTGAAGCGCGACACGATACACCCGTCCGTCAACCATATGGGAGAAATAAGCCACTCCATTGTATATGATCGCGGGGGCCCCCCCATACTCCTGCACACTAGTTCTCACGTTCCATTTGCTCCCAACCACATCACGATTCGAAGAGGTGTGGACAAGAACGCACCGCCCTTTCTCAGAGGGTCTACTCTCGAGATGATATACCTCCGATGTAACTCGATCTACGAGGACATCAACGATTTTATTCGCCTGTACGATAGCAATGCTCGTGAGTGAGCTGCAATCAATGGAAGGGCATGAAACTTACGCCTTTCGTAATGGCCTCCGCCGTGATGGGTGATGACCAGGTCCCGTAGGGGGCTTTCAAAGGACTCATGGTTGGATGCTGCCCAATGCAAAGCGACACCGCTGATCGCGAGAAAGGAAGATGCCGGCCCGAGAGGGTGAGTCCAGTGATGAATCATCTTCGTCCCGCGCTAAAGCCTAGTAGTATTGATCATTTCGAAGCATTTCGGTCTTATGTTCTGCCTGTTATCATGAAATATTGATGTGTTCTTGCTATCTTCAATTCTAAATCTAGTTCCCCTTTCGCCAATGCTCTAAGCTGATCTTCCAGTGGTCAGTCAACTTTTTTACGACGTACAAGATGTTATTCACCTTATCTTCACTGCCAATTTGGTCACTTTCGTGGCTTTCATCACCAAATTGCTTCGGAAATATTGCCAGCGCCTCCTCCGCAAATTTTATCGTCGTCATTTTGTTTAGACAGGAAAAATTTGTCGACCTTTGCTACGAATTACCGTTTTCGTTCCTCATTCCCTTCCAGTATCAATTCGTCATCGTCTAGTGAAGGTTTTCCATAAGGTGGTGCCCATAGTGGTAGCGAAACAGCTGCGGTTGTTTGGTCCATCCTCTACACAACCGTCTCCGCCAGGGATTACATCAACGCACCGAATTCATAATCTTGAGTATGTCCTGGTGATCATGTTTGTCCTTATCCTCGGAGCAACACGCCCTCGTTTCCGTGCCATGTCCCACGACTATTTTGAGCCAGCCCACCGTTTTTCCGGATGGACCGCGTTGATCGTGCTTTGGAGCCACAACGGATTCGCAGTGCGCGATTCTACTAAGCAGGAAGGGATTTTCACAAGCCCATACACCGCCAGGTCGCCCAACTTCTGGTTCTTCTGTGTTTCGGTCCCCTCCATTAAGCCTACTGCTTTACTAGAATTTTTTTTTTTCATTGGTAATTTAGTCACCCCCATGGAATATTTTACACCTGTACAACACCAAATTTAAACGATCATGCCAGCCCCTCGGTTCTTCTGGATATAACTTATGGATTCTTTGCTCTGAAAATCCAAAACAACTTTGTATACTCAAAATTTCGAAGCTTTGTGGCCCACGATCAGCAATGGTACGTTCAAACCGCCTGTGACACGGTCAAAGCCTCAAGTGTGCCCAAAGGCGGCTTGAGGCATGTAATAGCCTTCGAGTTCCTTTATTTCTTCATCAGTGAGCTTCACGTTCACGGCACCTATGGATTTGTGATGAAAATACAGAAATATCAATAGGTTTCCTGAAATATTACCAAGTAAGTCAGTCAAGTTCGCCAGGGATGTAGTCCCGACGATCGGGGCAGAGACGCCTAGGGATCGTGATATCATCAGTGACTACGTTGTATTTTCAAGATGGGAAATTTACCATCTTTTGCTAATGCCCAAGCCAGGGCGACCTGGGCCATACTTGCACCCTTAGCCTTGGCGATTGTCTCGACTCTGTTTACCTCAACATAGAAGATGAGATGGAGATGCGGGCGAATCTGGTGAGAATGACTGACGCGTTGATAATTTTCTCTGTTCCCTGGTTATCACTATACCCATTGATCATCCTGTGAGACAAGATGGCTCAGTTTGATCAAGTCAGGCCGCTATATTAATATGCACCTATCGGTCTTTCCACGGGCTGTGTCATTCTTGGAAATGAACGGGCGTGTGAGAAGTCCCCGTGCGAGAGGAGACCAGGGGATAGACCCGACCCCAAAGTGCTACATTAAATTTATAAATGGGAACGAAGACATATCAAGGGGATGGGTGATGTTATACCCACCTTGAGGGTAGGGAACATTTCTCGCTCCTCCTCCCGATAGATCAGATTGTAATGGTTTTGCATCGAGATGAATGGTGTTAGATTGTTGTTGATGGCGTAGTCTGTTTTGATAGTAAGATATTTCCCTTTTAAAGGACCAGTGAACCCACTTTGCATAGCATGGACTACACAGATGAACGCAATAGTAAGCACTTGGTTTTCTGTACATACAATGATACGTACATTGCCAAGCCCAGCAAGATGACATCCCGATGTAACGCACATAACCAGCTTTGACTACGTCGTGCAATGCTTGCATCTGAAGTGTGTTAGTACATAGCCTGAAGCTGGATAAGAGTAAAGACACCCACAGTTTCCCCGATCGGGGTGTCAGGGTCAAATCGATGGCCTAGCAACGTGAAAGTCGAATGCGGTTCGTGCAGCACGAGACAACTTACATTGCAAAACATCGACATAGTCCAACTGCAGCCTCTCTAAGCTGTGTTTAACGGATTCAAAGATATGCTACGAGGGAGAATGAGCTATTTTCTCCATTCGATGAGGGCGGAAGACGTGCCTTCCGACTTAACCCGTGTTGGTTCACATAGCCAAGCTCGTCAGTATTGGCTCCAAAGAGATTTACGCCAGGACTTTTTGCCACAGTGAAGAAGACCTGAGATTCAGAAGATTACCAGTGGTTTTATTTTACAAGGCGGTTTTGAACGAACCTTGGTCATCACTACAATCTCATCACGAGGGAGACGGAGCTCCTTGATGGCCTTCCCTAAAACTATCTCAGAGTGGCCGTTGGAATATACCTATAATAAGAAAATTGTGAACACTTGACCAAGGGAACAGCGCTCGTGTCAATCTACATTCGCTGTGTCAAAAGTGTTGATTCCAGCATCATATCTATACCGAACATCAACAAGGAATAAACTTAGCTAACATTATTGTAAGATGCAGACTTACGCAGCTTTGATATGTTTGATTGATTCGTCTTCAGGAAGAACCCATCCTTGCCACTCAGGGGTACCATAAGACATGCATCCCAGGATGATTCTGGATACCTTCAACCCGGAGGACCCAAGGCGGACTGTACTCCCTGTTGAGGAAAGGGATGCTTGAAAAGATCGACAATCAACATACCATATTGCATAGTTTTCTTGATTTCCGACATCCTTGATATGCCTGTCGTCTTTTCAGCAGCTCGAATGTGGTTTCAAAGAGAGAATGGTATGTCTTGGATTCTTTTCCCATGACTTTATATATCACAAAAATCGGCAGGCCAGCCGGTGACGCGTGCATTCGCCGCCTACTGTACTAAATTGTACAGTAAGTACGGCAGGTGACCTGTCATGACAACCGCTGACGAATTTTGGGTGCGGCACATTGGATTTGAGCCTGCGATACAGGTTCAACAAAATATGAAAAAATTCGGGTACGGGGAATCGAACCCCGAGCTGCCGCGATCCAGACATGAGAGGCGGCAATGTTAGCCGTTACACCATACCCGATATCCAAAGTAGGGATGCGGTAGCTATATATAAGACAAAATAATGGCCATATTTTGGGCTTGTTTATTTTTTTATTCAATCGGGGCCACCAGCCCCGCTAGGCTATTTACATATTCGGCTTTGTTTGTAGCACCAAGCAGGGGCTTGGAACGAACCTAAGCGGCCGCAGTCGGTGCGTCCTAAAAGCCGCGTGATCATGATGACAAGCTTCTGGAGGATGACTAAGCCTCAGATGGCGCCGCAAAGTTCAAATTCATACAACCACGCTGTCCTCCATGGTGCCAAGCCCTCGGCGGCCTCTCCGCCAACGCCAGAGTGCCGCTACGCGACACTCCAACGTACGTGGTTCTAAAATCAATATTCAATATTCATATTAGAATTTAGGACCCTGAAAATCGAAATGTATCTATGTACTGCGAAATGTCGCCGAGGTTGGCCTCGAGGCTAGTCCCATGTTTGAATTCTTGACAGCGCTTCATGTGATCTTTCAAGTTATTCCGAGTTCTCAGGAGGCTGAGGAAGTCAACAATGTGGAAGGGCACTTAAACCCCAGCGTTCTTGGCTTGAAGACAAGAATGGGTTCGTTGACATTCCCAGAACCCATGACAGGCGAGATATTCACCTCATCACCACCCCGGAGGCCCCGATATAACACCGATGATTCCAAAGATTATATTTTTCCAGACGAACTCGGTTAGTAGAACCACAACCACAAGTCACTCATTGCATGCTTAACGTCTCCAGATTCACCTGACACTCCCATTTTTCCAACATCTACACTTGACCGCAATCAAGAGAAGGTTTGGCAAGAACTGACGACGTTCTACTTGGAGAATGAAGAAGCGTTCGAAAAATCGCTTCAATTCGACGTTAGATCTATCGACAAAGCATCAGAGCTAGATGCTGCGATAAACACATTTCTGGAAACCGCGCATGTCATTCTGCAGGGACTCGTCGCCCTTTCCAGTGTACACCCGGTACTGGGCGGTATGTGCTTCAGCGATCCTGTAATGCGTGTCAAACCTCACATGATCTTGTAGTCGCCATTTTTGCGTTTCATGGAGTCGTCAGCTTGGATTTGACGAGACGAGATAACAACAGGAAAGTGGTGGCCGTCAAGCTTCAAATGCAAAACATGATGTGTGCTATGTTTCAGTATGTCCTCTGATTTTCCCTTCGCAAAATTTCACTTATTTTCTCTCCTCTAGACTTCGAAAACTCCGGCATATTCATGTGAAGGAAGGAGAACGAGAGCAAGAGCAGTCACGTCTACAGCGCCTGATCAAAGCCATCGCTGACGAAATCAAGGCATGTGGTAGCGATCTCAACTACTACCTCGATCGCAAGTTTATTTGTCAGTTATTTCTGACCTAATGTAGCCGCTACTAACACTGCACCTTCAGCTAAAATGATTAATGCCAAAAGCTATCAAACCCTCTTTGCTGAACATGTTGAAACGTTCGCCCGTCGCCGATCCGAGCTTCAGAGTACTATCACTTCCTACATTGCAGCCGGGATCGACGCCGCAAATATAGCAATTACCGAAGTAAATCACAAAGTTATCGCCATGGACGCGAAGCTCGATGTGATCGTCGAAATATTCAAGAAGCTCGACACTCCGCGAGAACGCGAGGTCTTCACGTTCATCGAAGAAAATGGAGGAGCGGAGCACTGCGTGGAAAAGGATGAATTGCTTACCAAGTTCCTCGCGAAGGCCGGTGAATGCTCTACGACGGGAAAGATGTTGAAGGGACAAGATTTGATGGAAATTCGCGACATGTTGAAAGCGGAGGTGAAGGAGAACTACAAGGATCTCAAAGCCGTCCTCAGAGACAACCTTGCGCGTTTTGAGAAGCTTCTCAATATCCAGAACAATAACTTACGTGACGAGTTAGTCCAGCAGCGACACGAGATGCAACATCATTCCAGGAAGCTCGAGCAATTATTCCAGACCTCCATTCACATCTTGGAAGAGGGAAAATTAATCAGGAAAGAGACTGCACCTAGACTAACTCCCAATTTCAAAGACCCGGTGAGCATATTTCACGTCGTCGAACTGGATCTGGGGACTGAATCGCCGACTTAGGACCTGCAGTATATATGGGATCTAATGGTGTGTCCCTTGCCTAAGTTCTACGTCAGTGATTCATGTATCAAACAGGACCTGAAAGGCAGTGTCAAAGCAAGAACCTTCGTTCTGACATTCCGAGATCACCTCCTTGCCGACCACTCGCGGTCAGGGAGTGTGACCAGTAGCCCAGTTTTTCCGCACTCAGCCTCGTCCTCCTTCGATTCCGATGAATCATTCCTTTTCTCGCCCAATTTTGAGACACCCAAAAGGCCGATTAATATCCTCTCAACTGGCTTTTCCCGACCGGAAATCGAAGACTTGTGGGTCTTGGACTGCATCAACGTTGCCCACGTTCAACCGATTGTCGAAGCCTTGGATGAAGATGGCTCCGGGTTTATCAGTGTGAAGGAGGCGAATAAATTTGCGGGATCGCGACCGAAAGGCTGGAGGTATGTCAATCTATTTTCCCGGCGTTTTGGCAGTATTTAAAGAGGGCGATTTTAATAGTTTTTTGCGTTGGATCGCATACTGGGGAATGGGTTAGACGTTCTCATGTTTCTGTCATATAAAATTTTAACTTCTCCCTAGGATGGCACATCAACCTCACGACTTACCGAAGTAAAATTTATTGGATCATTCAAGAGATGCACAAGGCTCTTCTTTCCGCTCATCCAGCCAATCGGTCCTTTGTGGACGAATACCTCAATCACTCCTCCTTCAATCGAATCGAGGCGCTTCTGAGATCCATTAAACCCCTTCCCGACAACGCCAGGAAGGACTCGAGGGTTTCCGAAATTGCGGAATCTATGGTAGCACTGCAGGAGAGGCGGCTTAAAGCCAACTTGACCGAGGTTTCCTTCATCGTGGAATCAGTGCCAGACGTTGCTCTAGTCACTGGGCTTGGGCGGGTTGAAACGGTGAGCCTGGTCTCGCGGTTTTCTTTCACATCTGCGTTAAGTCTTGTCCTGTAGTGGATCCTCCCGTTGTTATGCCTTCTTTTGCGCCGTCATCTGGATATTATACAACTTGCTCAGAAACGTGTGCTTCATGAAAAAGAGTTAGCGTCTCATGTCAAATCTCTGATGACGATATTCTCTGTCTTTGATGAGAGGATCCAACAGCTCGAGTGTACGTTTTTGACTTTATATAGCTGGTATTTCGCAATGACACCCTCTTCCAGCAATATTTCTTCAGGTCCACCGGAATTCACGAACACAGTTTGAGAGCTTCGCATATGGAATGGTGCGCCCCTTCCGTATTCCCTGGATGGCTAAATTGATCAGAGGATAGTTCTATGCTTCAGTTCACAGCAAAGAGAAAAAATCATCCGAGAACACGCTCCTTACGTTCAAAGACAACAAAGCCACGCTGGAAGAAATTCAAGAAAGCTTCAGCACGCTATGGATAAATCCCTCCATTTTGACGAGGGGTCTTGGTTCCGTCTTCGAGTTCGAGGACGTCGACTTGAAGCAGACACCGCCACCTCTGAGCCATGTTCCGCATTCGCTAGAAGGGGCGTGGACGGGCAAGTGTATTCGTGCCAACAACCAGCAAATCACATTCCAGGGCTTCTTCCATTGTATAATTGGCCCTATTATTAACGGAGTCATAGTCGGACAAGGTGAATCGTATCTGGGTCCAGTGGACATTGAAGGCGTTATCGAGCACAGAGATCGTCCTTCCCGCCATAACATTCCTGTTGATTTTAGGATTAACTCCGATCGCTATGCCGATCTCTGGTGTCGAGGAGAGTACGACCCGGAAAGGCAAGTTATTCATGGGCAGTGGGTGATCCAGGATGACTCGGGCGAATTCCCGCCTGCAGACAACAACGAGAAGGAGAGAGAAATGGACTTCCGAATCCCGTGTGGTCGCCTCTACATGACTCGTACACCACCGTCCGTATTCCGTTTCCGCGATATCCTTGACTCCCCCGTGCCAACTTTATCGACGATGACAGTCGCTCGACGAAGATGGATGTACGCCTGCAAGGCAATTACATTTCAACTCCAGAATCGTGTTCGTTCTCCTAACTTCCTCAACTTTTTGCGAGCTGGAACCGTCGAGCGGAGAAAATGGGTCGAGCTTACCATTCGACGAGAGTTGGATAAGACCTTTGCAGACACAAAGCCTCAGCTTTCCGAAGATGGAAAGAACGAATTATGGGCGTTGCGATTGCAGGTGCATCCAACCAATGGCCGGCTGTACGACCTTCTGGCCCTCTATCTCTTTAAAAGGATGTTTTATAATGTGTAAGCGTAAACTCACCGACGCTCAGTATTCCCTATTCTAACGAAACTCTGAACATAAGAGGATCCTACTTCTGCCATTCATGCCAGCGTCGTATCATCTTCGAGCGTTATCAATGCGTTACCTGCATGGACGAGGATTTATCCAGCCAAATCGACCTCTGCGCAGACTGCATCGAAACGCCCAATCTTTCTTCGGAGAGCCATTTTGCCCACGATGTATCTCACTCCCTCATACGCTCTACGCATCGCATCCACGAGTGTGAGTTGGCGTCAATGATTCCTCAAGCAAGGCTGCGGTC